>Ga0123352_10020511_pt1 | contig 10530 bp, 7 predicted proteins | sample TergutLab28metaG_FD_89700 | JGI IMG/M metagenome (GOLD analysis project Ga0123352, IMG submission 89700) | Labiotermes labralis P1 segment gut microbial communities from Petit-Saut dam, French Guiana - Lab288 P1 | ecosystem: Host-associated > Arthropoda: Insects > Digestive system > Gut ... | reverse complement strand
CAGTAAAAGTCACTGCCAAACAGTACTGATATCTTCCCCCGCATTCCTCTGTAATCTATGTCAACCAGTCAGTACAGCAGCAGTCTCGCCTTTTCTGTCAAGAGATTGGCTGCACCTGTGAAGGCGGAAGCCTGGCAGATCCACAGAAATGTGTAATGTCCATCAGTGAATCGTTTGTCTTCAGCCCTTATATTCAATTGCTGTTTCTAGATAGTTTGATTTTTTACTGACTTTTGTAATGCCCTTGCAGCTGTTACTTTCGTCGGCTTTCGACACGCTAAGGTTGACGCAGCGACAAAGAATGACGTGGAGAAGGCCTTGAGAAATAATGAAATGAAATTCAAGCAGCTGAAGGACTGGAATGCTAAGCACTGCCTAGATTCATGTTGGAAGTAGTGAACACGTGACGAGTGTCATATGAGTTTGCAGGTGGAGGGAGCACAGTGCAGTGTTGTTTGATGAAATTAATGTTTATGATCACGATGGAGTGCTGTTTATTGGTAGAATAAACTGAAATAAAAATAATTACCATTACCAATAAATCCGTGAAATTCTTGAACACATCAACTCCGTCTTCCCTAATTATCATCCAAAAAATTTCGCATAATATTGTATATTACAGTTCTTTCATTTCTAGTTGACATTTCAGGAAATGTGTAGCTTCAATCCAGAAATTAAAGTACGTCATGCGGGGGTAGGGGGGTCCTGATCAGTCCTTAGCCCGACCTTCTTCCCGATGTCGTAGGACGGAATCGATTAATGGGATCTGCTCGTGTGCGAATTGCAATTCTTTTCTTGTTACAGTGGCTGAAAGGAAGCATGTCAGGCGACGCGCGCGATTTCAACAACATAATTTTACCTTCCTGCTCGGGTTAACATTTTATCAGCACCCCCTTGTATTACCAGTAAAGTTGTGACATATTTGATGATTTCTCGGTTGACAGTGAAGGGATTCCACTTTTGAAAATCCATCCTTCACTTACTATCGATTTAAAGTTCCAAATAATAAACGACAACTTAGTCTACAGGGGTGGAAATGGCTTTACTGAACCAAGTAGACAACCGGGATCACCATGAAGGCCTGTTATAATGATGAAAACTGACCGTGAAACAAATTATGATAAATCATTTTCGTAAATTACTTTAATAACTTGATGTCGTAAAGTTCTGATTGCAGCACTTTTAAGATGGTACTTTGCAACTACATGCAGGGTGTTCCCAAGGAATATTAGTAAATTCAGGGTTTGAAATGGGATAAAATTTTGGAAGATGAGACTGGAAACGTGCGATCGGAAATTCCCTTTGATATCGACATCGTCTCCCATATAATTTTTATGATAAGAAGTATCGCTAATCTTTTTTCGTTTTGGGTATTTAATTTTATTTTTCCGAACGCAGAATAAATTCTGAAGAAGTCCCCGACAACACGCAAAATTTTAGTAGGCTTCGATTACGGACATTTTAATCTTTTGGCGCCGGAATTATTTTTTTAAAATTTTAGCACACCCTGTATATAAAATGTGAATAATACAGGAACCAAATACGTTAGAATTATGAAACAAACTGCATTTTGAAGAAAAAAAGACGAAGAGTATATACCATGTTTAAAATATTCGGTACATATATTTGTTGAATATATATATAAAATGCAACTTTAGAGGTTAGCGGTGCGGTACGACCACTATAGTTGACATTAGGTTTCAAAGGGTTAATAGCATAATTTCCAGTTCAGTCATCATTGCCATTCGTGTCTCATGTTCCACAAGGAGCGAGTTGCCTACTTTTCCCCACCATATTTCCTGTCTCACATCGCCCATTCTAACCAGTCCCTTCGTAACACATCAAAGTTTGCAAAAACCTTTCATTAAGATATCTGTACAGCGCCTGCACAATCTACGTTCTACAGTTAAGGTTATACGGCGTCAGAAATAATTGCATGAAAGAATAAGAAGAATTAATGAGTGATTCTGACGGAGGGAAATGAAGTAATCCGAGAAGAAAATGTTCCCGAGTCAATTCACTATCAAAAGTACCATGTGGAATAGCTTGTGATCGATCCCAGGTAAGTGAGGTGAAAGGCCGGTAAACATTCTTGAGCTAATTCAAGGAAATGAACTTATTTTGTGCAGTAAATGGCTCAAAATTAAAATCTCATAAACTATCCCACATTTGTTCTAAACATCTCCATACAAACCCTACGCTCTCACTACGCCAATATATCCCTCAGTTATTGTATGTTGGCCAGAATGACATGCAGTGTATATCGCTGTATATGCCTAATTTTGTGAAAACACATTCCATACCTAAACTGACAATCAACAGTTCCTGCAGTTTTTTTTTAACTATCAACAGTACGTCCATTGACTTTTCGTAAAAGACTTTGCGATATAGCTAGTTCCATACACACCGATAATAAAGGAGTCAGGAGTTATTGTTATTGAGTTTAGTTAGTTAGTTAGTTAGTCAATGGTTAGAGTACTTTGCATGTACTGCAGTACACTTTTAAACATTCTGATGTTATTAAACATTTTCTCTTACACAATCATTAGAGAAATTAGAAGGCGCTTACACTTAAAATTTTATTTTAAATATATCAAAATGTAACAGTAAATATGTAGAATATAATTATGTACCTGATGTACATATATACAAAGTGTAGTACTTCTTTGTCCAGGATCTCTAAACCTGCACTGTTTGTTCGGACAGAGTTTTAAAGATTCCTTAAGCTTCAAGTTGTACTAATTTTCCTGTATGCACTGCACATTCAACACACTGTTTTGTCTAACTACTTATGACTTACAGGGCGCCAGTCAGACGTGGATAAAAACTTGACAAAGACTTTTAAACTTATCAAATTCCACTTCTGCTTACCACTAAGATGAAGAAAACAATTTCTCACATAACCGTATTAATAAATCTTAATAAACCATAATATTTCAATATTATCCAGAGCTATCGATAAGACTAATGCAATTACACGCAGCGGTATGAAAGTGACTTGAAAGCAGTACTTTCATACCGAATGTCATTCAAACGAATACCTCACATACAGTGATAGAACTCCTTCAAATAAATCTCAAGGCCGTAATGGAGATGTGAATTACGGAGGACGAACGAACGCGCGTTCTTACAGACAGTCGTAAGATTGCATGCCAACCGGTCACGTGTTGGTTTCTGTTTACAGTAACAGTTCTGAAACCGTGTTGATACCGAACCGCTAACTAATGTTTAACTACAGTCGAACTCGATTAGAAATTAATTAAAGGGAATGTTGTGTTGTTATAACTGTGTTGTGCCAACTGCAGAGTACAATGTTACGGAGAGCAGGGAGGAAGTAATTGGTACCACATGTCATCTGACACTATAGACGTGGTGTCGCATAAACTGATGTTGTTATAAAAGGGCCTGAATGTAGTTCAATGTGTAATCAATGCGGTTTATTATATGATATTACCATAAGAAAGCTGAAATTAGAAATACTGATTTACCGCATGTATGAATCATATGTAGTTTCCAGCAATGTTGCGCAAATTTAATATATTTTGTTCATGTTTCCATTAGTTTGTTCATTCTTGATGTGTCTAATTTGTAAGACCGCGGAACTGTAAACAATAGTTGCAAAACTAGCATTGCTGCGCGAAACACAGCTTCAAAATTGACGGATTAGTGGATGTAGAAAAAATTTCACTGTTCGATGTATACGATCGCCTGAAATATTCCGCCATTCTTTTGAAGGAGTCCCAAACATATCTGTATTATCTAACTCACATTCCGTGATAAACATGAACCACGGTCCATACAAATTATCAGAATGGAAACAACACGCTCAAAAACAACAGACTGTTCCCACACTTGTGTCCTTGTGACTTAACAAACAACTTAACAAGTATTATATGGCTACCAATGAATAATAGCGGAATTCAGGCGATTCTCTTAGCCCTACGGACAAAACTCTAAATCCAAATTTATCATTAATTAATGACCATGTCAACGAAAATGGGCTTATGTCTGTACCCAATTCTACAAATTAAACCAGAAATTCTATTTTTTAAGACGAACTTAACTAACAATTTCAATGCTTAAGGAATGCGTATCACACCGAACTCGTTTTACTCACAGAGGAATGGGACACATAAAGACGTGCGCATATCTGGCATAATAATTTTAAACAAATTACTACGAAACAATGCACTATCGCGCCTGTCAGGTGTTCACGTTGAAAATTTTGACTTCGACACGCAGATTTTATACTGCAATGTACCCTATATGAGGCCCCAGGACTGAAACAACCGCACTGTCGAGGAGCTGGAAGAAGACGCCGACTGCAATTGGAGTGTCTGAAGTAAACTTTATGTTTCTTTCAGTGGTGCTGCAGCCAAAGTGAGAGCTAGGGTTACTGTTTGTTGAATTTTCTGGGTCACACGCAATTAGACACAGACACGCTCGGTAGGACTCCACCCAACGAGTGACCAGATCGTCACAGAAGCCACTACCTACCTACCACACACGCACAAAAAGATCCAACACAATTGTTAGTTACCATGCGTTCATCGGGATTCGAACCCGCGATCGTAGGAAGCACAACATTGCAGAATTACATGAGGTACGATATCCCAATTATGGTTTCAAAAGTAACTAAAAAAAATCGAGTGAAATAAAAATTTAATTTGTTCTTATGAATTACATGATTTACAAACAAATGCACCTGACTGTCTTTTTGGATCTAATCGCCAAATTAATGTCGGTTTCGGGCGACTGTGACGTGGGGAAAACTGAACATGATTTTGATTTTAAAAAGGTAAGTTCTGATATACTAAAGTGCTTCCTGTATGAAGCAGTAACTGCGACGGCTTATTGTTATTAAGTTCATTTTGTGGTGTGTTCAAAAACACTGTCAGTAGATCGGGTCATTTACAGAACAATGATGTCATGGATAAGTAGTTAGAAGTTAAGCAGCTAGAAGCAAGCAATCGTATACAAACTGAAATCAGAATTTCGTCTAATTCAGATATCTGAACTTGTCGCCTTTATCAAATTAAAATCGATCATAATGTCCGATTAAGCAGACACTCTAAATATCACATATTAATTGCATTATGCTGCAACATGTTTAGGTCGGTTTATACAGCGATCGTCACATAACCTTATAAATACATAAAAAGAAGTTGATTTTAGGAACAAATCACCCCAACACAAGGAGTGAAAATAGTATTTAGCAACTTAGATATTATTCCAAATAGTGGACTAATAATGCTTGTAAAATATGGACTAAACAAGAAAAAAAATCGAAATTGGTTTTTGCAGTCCTTTTTATGCTAAATTGCATTGTATTTTTTAAACACCGTGTTTTTGATACAGGACCGTTTGGTATAAATCATTTAGAAGCGTAATGGGTTAGATCTTCGTGAATGGTGTTCATGGACGTTACTTTATGAGTGGTAAACTTAATTGAAAGCACATACGTTACTTTGATATGAAGTTAATGATATGATATACTTTTTAAAGATAAAATTAATAATCTTACAAGATGTACAGATTAAAAGAAATATTTAGAGTTGATGTGCCTAAAATTATCTCCTGTTCTCACACTTTACAGGTACTTGGTACTTCCTGTACCATAATCCCGGTGACGAATACAACAACTTGGAGTGTCCTACCGATATTTATGCTGTTCCCGTTAGTAACAGCAGCAGAATGGTATCGTATGTGTAAGAAAAATGGTGCGTTCACAAATGGAAATCATTGATTTAATTCGTTCATCACATTTAAGGTATTGATATGAGCACTGATTCGTCAGACACTGAGAGCTTCTAAGGCTCCAACTGGTCAAATCTCTAGTCACGTGATTGAAAGTACAGTAATTTTACGAAATATGTATATCGTTTTAAAACGCATATAAATTCATAATTCAGATGTTTAGAGTTATGTGTTCCACAGCTGGAAATAACAGTTCGCCACACAAGGCAGGAATATTAATTTCCATATAGCATCCATCATTCAGAGACTCGTAAAACGAACTTTACAAACACCCTGTATTTTCTGTACCTCGGCGGGGACTGTTCACTGCAGATCCACATGTGTTGGAGTGCAACTCGGATTGAAAGTAAGGTTGAAACAAATGGGTGATAATGTCGCGAATTATTTTACTTATTACGGAGACATCTATGGAGACTTTTAAAATAAATCCTATTAATGTAAAGACGATAAATATGTGCATGTCACTGCCATTATATGAATAATCTCCATAATTACAGATGTGCAGAAACGTAATTTCAATCCTTATTAAATTAAGCAATATAATTTTCAAGTGCTATCCACTGGGTGACGCTGTTTTCACAATATTGGCAAGAGTTAGTATTTCTTTGTTCTCGTATGCTACATATTCATCGTGGTTCGTTTACGATAAACGTTTAAACAAGATAGGCAAAGGAGGTATAAAGTGATACTGTGGCAAGCTGACGTAGCCATTTTGCAGTTCGTAGCACAACAATATATTGTGTGTGTTTTTGTTGAGCTGCATGTCACTGTCAAATATATAGTAGTGTTGAGTGACGCATAACGTCTTTATGGTAAATCTATATCACAGGCAACAATGCGAATAATACGTACCAGCTTTAGAAAGATATTATACCAAAAGTTATAACAACGCACATTACATATGAAACTGAAACAGAAGAGAGTGCTTTGCTAATGGCTTTCTTTTGACGTACAATTTGGCTTAATAGTTCTTAATGACAGATAAGTCTTTGCGTAGTTTATCAGATTTTGTATGTATTGCCACAAAACTTTTTAAGACAGCAGAAGGAATCTAAATCTCACGAATCAATAGGTAGAGAATTGTACTCTGTAAGCTTCCGTAATTTGATAGTCTTTTTTACCAACTTGATGCACAAATTCTCTATTTTAATACATTTATTACATTACTCCACATGTTTCGAGTACTATTGTGCTCATCTTCAGGAGGACAATTGTATTAATACAGTATCTGGTATTGTCATTCCATTTGGGTGACTGTTCAGTACACAGGTTACGAGAGTCCTCTCTTAACCTGTGTACAGAACAGTCACCCAAAGATAGTGACGAACTCGGTTGCTGTGTTAATACAATTGTCCCTTGAAGATGAGCACAGTAATGCTCGAAACATGTAGAGGAATGTAATAAATGTATTAAAATAAATAATTTAAATCAGGTTGGTAAAAAAGACTAAAAATATATTAGGATGCCCGGTCAACAAAACGTAAAACCTTCCCTAATTTGTTTTAGCAATTCCGCGTACATGGCTTATCTCATGTAGGTTGCATTTTAATGTATTTTCAAACATGTCTGGGACTCCCATATTTTTCCACCCTATCTCATAAGCACCTTATTTTCAGAAAAATATCAAGGAATATTAATTTTTTTTGCTTTGTCTACATATTTTTCTAAAACATTTCTCATACTAAGAAAATATGGACAAGATATCCAGTGGGTGTTCCATGTGGATAGACGGACGTACTGACATGACCAATCTAACAGTCACTTTCGCAATTTTGCCAAAAGCTCCTAAAAGTACAATAACGAGACTCGAAATTACTTTCTTTCCGATTGTCAGTAAATAAAACATCAAGAAGAGCCGAAAATATCTTAATGATTTCCCGTGGCTCGAGATTTTATTAAGGTATGTTCCGTTACGTGTAGTCTGTTTAATTGTGCTGTACTGTGTACTGTTTGTGTGTAAATGTGTGTTGTAATATTGCCAACAGATGTACAAATAATTTCAGTTAACAAATATATCACATTGTTACAAAATATTCAAAACTGATACAATTAATATAGGAGATTATAAACGAAAACTGCCTATATGCGACGGAGTTAAGTCGAGCGAAATTGAAAAAAATATTTCGGAAAATATTTTCGTGAAAAAATTGAACATATATATTACGAGCACACTCAAAACATTTCTCGGTATGTCTCAAGGTTTGGGGACAGGACTAAATAAAGTTTTCCAACAGTCTTCCGCTGTGTAAGCAGTTCGTAGCATGTTAATTGTCTGTTACGAATGTATACGTTATCTTTTTTTTCTTCCCAGGCAAAGAAACATGTTTGTATCCACTGGTTTTCTTGGCGACTGGAACAGTACAGGATACAGCCAAAAATTCGATGGACAATGTACATATGGATTGAAAAGTTTCACAATGCAGCATCACCTACTACATTAATTTATCAAATACATCCCTCACTCATCACGTGGTCCGTCTATGACAAGCCAATTGTTTCTCCCACAGCGAGTTCTCCAAAGCGTGACATCTATTGCTTGCTCTCTAAATTTCCTGTATCCTCTCTTTTCTTTAAACTCATCCAGAAGTCATTTACTCTTCTTTGTTTCTTCCCGTCACTTATGACCTTCCCTCTATCTTTCTTTCAGTAACGCGATTTAGACAGCAGGTCCCACGCAACATGTGACCAATCCATTTAGCTTTCCTTCCTTTAATTGTATGTAGTATAATCCCCTCCTCCCTGACTCTCTGTAACACATCTGTATGTTTCACATATTCGGTCCAATTGATCTTTTCCATCCTTCTCCAGCATCACAATTTAAACTCTACAGGTATTTCTGATCTACTTTCCGAAGTGTCAAAGTTTCCCCACCACACAAAGCTACCTTCCAAATTAACACTTTACTAGTTTCTTCCTTAAATTTAATTCTAATTTGCTGGCGAAAAGCCTTCTTCTTGTCGAAACCTGCTTTTACATGGAAATTCTAAATTTAATTCCACGTGTTCATCTTTTATCATTTGCTTTCATATTACTCAAATAATGGAAATATTCCATATTCTACAGCCGTTTTTGATCTATCATAAACTGCAGTAGGGTAGGTGTTTTGAGATCTCATTATGTTACTTTTCCCACACTCATTTCCGTTCATGAACACCTTCTAGTTTCAACTAGTCTTCAGTCTCTCAGGATAGCACCGACTTTTCCTTAGCCGGTAGTAAAGGTCGTCTACATACTTAAATTTTGAAGTCTCCAACACCCTTCATTAGCTTCTTTGGTTAGGTATTCGCATTAAAATTTGAAAAGAATAAGCGATAAATATTATCCTGGTCTAACCCATTTTCTTATCTTCACACTTCTTGTGTCCCCTTAGTCTAGTTTCACTTTAAAACTCTGCCCCACATACAATTATCTAATCAGTTTTCGTTTGTGCCAGTCAGTAGCAATTCCCTTTAGGGTCTGCTTTAATTCGGTTCAGTTTACACGGTCAAATGCCTCCTGCCAATCTATTCAGCACGCACACAATTAGTCTCCCGTGTCCAACGTTCGTTCTCATATTATTCTCAGCATTCAAACTGCATTCATATTCCCTTTTTATCTCTCAAATCAAACTGATCTTCTCCAACGACATCCTCGATTTTCCTTATAATCATTTTTAAGTATCTACGCTACTTCCTTTGCTGTATGTGCGATGAGGCAGATGGTGCAATGGCTGCTGCTTTGTGTAGTTTTCGGCTTCTTCTCTAAGATAATCATTGTAAATTCAGTGAAATCCTTGGAACACTCACGTACGTAATGCAAAAAATGGTAAAATTGCTTTGTTTTACACAAGATTTTTTGAATAATCTAAATAAATTCCCATAAATTTCTTAATATTTTTCCCATATAAGTTTATGTTTTTAAAGAGATTTAACATTCATAAATACACCTGGACCTCCCCTGATGGTAAAGCTCACAACCAGATTGACCATGTATTGATAGATAGGAGATGGAATTCGAGTGTGCTGGATGTGCGAAGATTTAGGGGAGCTGAGTGTGATACAGATCACTATCTGGTGATTGCAAAGGTTAGAGAAAGATTAGCAGTGGGTAAACAGGCCGCACAGAGGTTTGAGAGGCAAAGATTTAACTTGAGGAAGCTAAATGAGCCAGAGGTTAGGGAACAGAATCAGATTGAGATTACAAAGAGGTTTGCAGCTTTGGAGAACTCGGACGATGACGAGGACGTAAATAGGAATTGGGGAAACATTAAAGAGAATATACAAACCTCAGCGAAAGAGAGTCTGGGTTTGGATGAATTTAAGCAGAATAAACTCTGGTTTGATGAAGAATGTTTAGGTTTTTTGGATCAAAGGAAGCCGGCTAAAATTCAGTGGATACAGGATCCGAGCCAAAGCAATATAGATAATTTGAACAAGGCAAGGCGTGAAGTTAGCAGGCATTTCAGGAACAAAAAGAAGGCATATCTGATAGCTAAAATTGAGGAATTTGAAACTAACAGCAAGATCCAAAACATTAGGGACTTGTATAGGAGCATCAGTGACTTTAAGAAGGGGTACCAGCCTAGACGTAATATAGTAAAGGATGAGAAAGACGACATGGTTGCAGACTCCCACAGTATTGTGGCTAGGTGGAGAAACTATTTCTCCCAGCTATTCAACGTGCATGGGGTTAAGGATGTTGGGCAGGCAGAAATACACACAGCAGAACCACTAGTACCTGTGCCAAGTGCCTCTGAGGTTGAGCTGGCTATCGACAAGCTAAAAAGTCACAAAT
>Ga0123352_10020510_pt1 | contig 10530 bp, 5 predicted proteins | sample TergutLab28metaG_FD_89700 | JGI IMG/M metagenome (GOLD analysis project Ga0123352, IMG submission 89700) | Labiotermes labralis P1 segment gut microbial communities from Petit-Saut dam, French Guiana - Lab288 P1 | ecosystem: Host-associated > Arthropoda: Insects > Digestive system > Gut ... | reverse complement strand
TTTCTTAATTTTTGGTACTTTAAGACTATTTATGATGACAACCAATTTATTTGTCATTGCGAATGTAAAACAATTGCGAACCGGCGGTAGTTTTAGAATTTTACTGCCTTTTTTCCGAACATCATAGGGTGTTGACTTCCGAAATTCAGCAATTTTTAAGAGTTTTCTCAGTCGGGTTGAGTTTGGCACCATTTTGGAGGGGCTTCTGAATTTCGGGGGGGGTTGACACCCCAACACCCCCCCTCGGTACGCCACTGTACTGAAACTTTTCTTGAACTGAAATATCTCTGATTTATTCGCAACAGTGCAGATTATTTAATTGTTTCATCACCTTCGGCTCATAATTTATAAACGTTTATAGGCAACCATGCGCAACTATTTAAAAGGCTGTCTAATATAAACACCGTACTGGGGGGGGACGAAGACTAAATTAAATGCCGTAAGATAAAGGTTATGGCTGTGAAAAGTTGTTTTTACATTGTAATTTTTAATTTTGTATTTATCTGAATTCCATATGACAGCCAAATACTTTACATTTGTTTTATTATGATAGAATTACACAGTTTATGTCATTCCATTTGCCAGAACAACCTGTAAGTAACTAATGTAACTAACTACTGGGAACAGAGTCCTTCATGAGAAGCTAATGAACAACTTCTGCACAGTTTGTATTGAGAGGCTGTGTTTCAGTTCTGTCTCTTAACACCATGGTGGTGTTTTCCACTTTGGGTAGTTGAGCTATATTGCGACATTTGATTGCTCATTGGTGGTAGAAATTAAAAGTACTCCAGTAGGCACTACAGATATAAATGTGTTATATCTGGAAAGTTCTCTGTTGGTCTCTCCCCCCCTCTCTTATTGCTTGCAAATTCTATGTAGACTGAAATGGTGACCACAGTTAAGTACAAGAAAGTACATAAATAAACTACAGTTTTAGCATTTGTGAAACTGTCCCATTGTATGTATTTTTAATATTGAGTATTTCTCTAAATTACGTATGAAGCATTCATGTATATGATTCACAGGTTTAGATCCTGACATAAGTCCTGATGAACAGGAAGAAAAGGCTCGATTGATTTCTCAGGTGCTGGAACTGCAGAACACATTGGACGGTAAGTGTAGTGTGTTCCACATGTGTCTTGTACAAAGTTGACAAGTATTGTGCTGCAGTAGGTGAGCATTTCTGTTTGATGTGGAGAGTATATCTTTCCTTGAATCTCATTCAGGAGACAAACTATTCTGATTGGATTTCATTTTAACCATTCCATCCATGTTGATAATGGGATCTTGCTCTAAAATAGGCTATGACCCTTTTCTTCACAATCATTGTATCATATTTCATTCACCACTATGTAAACTTGGCAGTTTATATAAGCATTGTGGTTACTGGGTGACTGACCATTGTTAAAATACAACATTGCAAACAAATTTGCGTATAGGTATAAATGAAGATTTTTGTATCAAGATATTTTTCATGCCTGAGTAACTCAGGGTGGTCTGTTTTTGCAAGTAAGTAGAATGAATTAATTATGCCTCCTTGTTTTTGATAATGTAAATATTACTTGGGCACTTCTTGGAGTTTGGTGCTGATTTTATTTTGATCTGAGTTGTGGTATGTGGTAGATTTTTAATGTTACCAAGCAAAATTGTTACAATTTCTTTCTTTAATAATTACATGAAATTTTGAGTTGTTACTAAACAGTTTTGATATGGAGAGAGTATGAATCCTGACACCTCACGTGCAGTTATGTATACAGTGAGACATATCATGTGAATATGTTGTGGAGTTGTTTGGTGTGTATATGCAGCTTGGGGTGTGGTACTGAGGCTAATGTTCCGACCTAGTTAGAGGAAAGTACCGAAAGCAGAGTGTCGCAGGTCACGTTTATTGTCTGGTTTCTTCAGCGTAATTGAGTTAAGAATGATGAGATGCATGAGATATGTAGCAAACCAGCCCACAATAACAGGTTTGTGGCCCTTTACCATGAAAAGGCTGGACACCCATTTTCTGCAATTTATCTTTTTTTTAAGGTGATGTTAAACTCCCTGGTTTGATAAAACAGAATATCTTGACAACACTCTTGAAACTAGTTAACCCTTTGGCGCCGAACGACATATATATATATATATATATGTCGTGCAGTGAGCTCTTTAAATGGTTGAATGGCCATTAAAGTGGACGGGGGGGGATCTAATTCCGGTGCCAAAGGGTTAACAGTTCAGTGAAAACCTTTTGATACAGCATTAATTTCTGTCTTTATAATTAGGGTATGAATAGCTAGTGTTTGTGACATTCATGTAGAAGCATAAGAAGAGCAAGAAACCATTTGCCATGTTCACGTATATGCTTGCAGACTTGTCTCAGCGGGTGGATAGTGTGAAGGAGGAGAACTTGAAATTGCGATCAGAGAATCAAGTTTTGGGGCAATACATTGAAAATCTGATGTCAGCTTCCAGTGTGTTCCAGTCTACCTCACCCAAGACAAAGAAGAAGTGAGGTGATAATATTTTGCTGTTTCTTGCACCACCTTTCCTGTACATCTTATTTAGTGCAGACAAGGGTCTGGTTGGTGAGTCATGATTCTTTCCTCTGGATTCTTCCTGCCCTTCCACAGCCTCTGTGATATGAGTTATTGATAAGAAAGTTATTACTTTCTGTTCTGTTGCCACTGCTCTTTGCATTTTTCACTGTAAACATTCACTCTTTACATATTTGACTTTTGTCATATAGTCATTGCAGTGATGAACAGCTTTATTTATGATGCTCATAGTCTGTATATAAAAGTATACATTTAAGAATTTATGATTTGTAAGAGTTATAATTTCGTTTGTGTTTAACCCTTTAACGCCGCACGACTTAAAAGACGTTGTGCAGTGAGCCCCATAAATAACTGAATGACTTACAAAGACGTCGCAAACAGTGTGTTGAAGTTTGGAGGAATTTTATTCACTCATATTCGGTTAACTGCTGTGGCTTGCTGTGCTTCAGGACCCTTGAAGGTCAGGCTTTCATTCAGGAGCCAGAATGTGCCACCTCCACCTCCTAAACCCCTTCACAAACACCGATATATACATAGACACTTAGTAACTGCGCATTTTTCCCAGCTGACTAATATGGTTCTGACACTGTATGCTTTGATTATCGCTCGCTCTTGAGTTTACTGTGGTTTGAAATATCAACACTGGTGTATGAAGCCAAAACTCTTTATTGACCAGAAAGGTTGTCAGTGGTATACTGTACCGATATAATTCAGACAAAAGTAATGCTCAAAAATCAGAGATGCCCACAAATACCGATGTTTACAGCTACAGGAGGGCCCACAGACCTGCCTCTTGTAGTGCTGGGGTAATCTGTAGGGGTTGTGGGATAGTAACATGCAACACACTGCCGTCAATCTACTAAAAACATCTTGGGCACCCTTGGATAGCAGGAATTTCATACACAGTCACATCATAGCTTTAAATCTGTTTTTCTGTCACTGTAGAAGATGTTCGTATCTTTAGAGGTATAATGTTTCTGCAACTCTGGCCAGTCATACATAGTGTAAACAAGGCAGACGATTGTAGCTCTCAGAGCCATGGACGGGAAAAAATAAAACTTGGGGAGGAAACCATCAGTGAAATTCTGGTTGCTGACGGCACCTCGGAATTAGGTGTGGAATCTAGCGATGTCAACAGACTAGTTTCAGGAATAATAATAATAATAAGAAGAAGAAAAAGAGGAACACGGACAACAACAACAAGCGTCAGCAGAAGTCGCCTTAACAAACACTGGCCAGTGAACCCTACTGTGCTGCTGTCTGTGTTCTTCTCGCGGATAAAGGAAAGGCACACAGTGCGCCATTTGTGACGTGGGCCTGTGCATGGTGCCTTGTTTTGCAGAATATCACACAAAAGTAAATTTGTAATATATCACCCTCTTTGTTAATACTGTGTATCATGATAAAACGGTGATCCAAGGTGCCACAGACCTTACGCAGCAGACGGAATTACGTGAGTAATGAAATATTTACATCACATTTTATACAATACATGCGATTCACAGGCCTAAATTTATTATAAAAATAGGTGAGCATTTTTTCCCGCATTAATCAATCCACAAGCAGAGTGCAAAATTTCATTTCATTCAATTCGAAGGAAAGTCTATGAGATATGCTTTTTCTTCCCTCTAAGAGTAAGCTTAAAATTTAAAATCCCCAGTAAAAAATTCCAGAAGGCAGCGTTACTAGGAGGTATTTAATTACGGCGTCAAAGGGTTAATATCTCATGCAAATATCAATTTTATGCTTACTGATTGTTGTAACATGTCTCAGAATGTGTTCTTAATATTGAGATGTGGAGTAATTAAGGAGAGTGTATTTACCTGTTAATATTTGGGCAGATGGCACAGATAAGGTGATCTACAGCTGAACAGTCACTTCAGTTCATGTATTTTCTTTCTTCTTGCATTACAGAAGTACTGTCTGTATAATGATGATTTAGGGCCTTGTGTTTCTGTTGCTTGTCTTGCTAAAGAATGTTCATTCAGTATGACACTGCTGGAGAATAGTTTATTTTACACCATTTACAAGGCAGATTGATATTGTACAATAAACTATCACACAAGTAAACAATGTTTCTTTCAAGTTGATGGGAACAGCTAGTTGTCAGGGAACTGTGAAGGTCCAAACTGCACGCACATGTAGACGAATTTATCTGTCTGTGGTTGAATTCCTAACTTTCATTTCTTACCTATTGCCAGTAGACTACATTAAATTTCTCTCAGAGATACCTAAAAATATTTTGTTTGAGAAAAAGTTGAATTAATGCAGAAATTGAAAATATAGTTAAAAGCCAGCATTCTTTATAAAGATTGCCAGTTCTTAAATGGTTGGGACTCTGTACTGAAACAAGCATACATGCACCATCAGATATGTAACTGTTGACAAATTTGCTGTAATGCAGAAGTTTGCCACAATGTTCAACAGTATGTATTGGCTGGCAAAAGCTCAGGTTAATGCCATTTGTGGTTGAAAGTATCTCTGCTGATTTCAGCATAGTGGGTAACTTTCAGATGGAGTACAGTAGAACTCCCTGTAAGATGCTTTTCAAAAAACCAGAAAAATCAGACATATTGAGTAGGAGAAGCTATTAAAATAGTAAGACTGAAAATTTATATTCTGTTTTTTTGAGGACTTTTTACATAATATGCCAAATTTGTGCAATTTGCAGCTGTCTTAACTCCTTCTCACCTGTATCTGATGGTCCAAGCATTTTGTTGGTAACATTTCTTCACAGGAATTCCTAGTTCTTCAGTGATTTTGGTGCCAGTGATGTTTGATGCCATCCACTTCCTATTTTGTGTTCTACGTTTTGGCTATTGAGAGTGGCTTTTGTTTAACGCCTGTTTGTGACATTGCCCTGTTCAGGAATTTTTTTGAATCAAACCAAGAAAAAAATTAATGATGTCTTTCAATGCAGTTCTTTTAAGTATTCTTTTCACTAATAGCACTGATATGAAACAATTGCAACAAGTTGTGGATTAAAGACAATTCCACTCCATCACATGATTTCCCCCCACCTTGTGGGGATGCATCCACAGATTCCTGTTCTACGTATCCAAGAATCAGTGTCAGACACAGATTGCATTATTGTCTGGTTAGCACAACAATGGTGTATGATTCAAAAATCACACACAAAACAGACTTGACACAGAGATCACCACAGATACAAAGGATAGAGAGCACACACAACCCGTAACAAAAGCCCACCAGCAGTAGACATCGGATATGGACAAACAGTAGCTGGAGACCCACACAGGACAGCAGCGAGCAGACATACTTGAGCTGCACACCCCAGGATAGTGCACTTACAGATACCCCCCCACACCCCCTCCCGTGCCCCTTATAAATAGCATATAACAAACATCACAGATGCTGAGATCTCACCATCGTGACATATCCATACCAATCCTGTAAAGCAATACCACCATACTTTCGGATGAAAACCTGATGATGGCCACATTAGGCCGAAACATGTAGTTTACTTCATCCTTTATTAAACATCTTTTTTTTAGATTTTGTTGTGTTATTGACATAGCCACACCTATTGTTTACTGGTGTATGATTAGTGGTAGTAGCCACATTGATCATATATGCGGTAATTAATGGCTCTACAGGACAGAAACTTGCACACACATACATTGTGAAGTGAACACAAAATGTGTGAGTATAAAGATTCTGTAAACAGAATGCTTTGAATTATTGAAGTCTAACTACAAAGTAGTTGCAGTCACAGTGTGCTGCATTAGAGGACAGTGCAAGTAAAGTTGCTGCAGTGTACCGCAGAGAAAATGTAACAGACTTGCAGGGGGTGGGGTAGTGTCACTGCTACTAGTGATTTTAAAAACTTCTCTTGTGGTCAGCTGCAAGTCTCAGAAAGCTAGGGTTAGACTGCTTGCAGAAAAAAGTTTGTAATCAACAGGGAACTTGGCTGATTGCAAAGGTAGGGGACTCAGTCTGCATCAAGTTTCCACACCAGGAATATAGTTTGAATGTGTTACATGCAGAACACAACTTGCTCTGAGTTGATTTGGAGTTGCTAACAGTTAATTGTTGCCAGGCCATGCACAGACCTGGCTGGCCTTTAACTCTATGCTGTCTTGTTGGCATAATGTAAGGAAAAAGGTTTATGAAACTTGCTGCACTGCATAACGTTAACTGCAGCATGGCTAGAAGCAAAATGAGTGATGCTGGCACTGTGTTGATGGAAGAGCGACAGAGGCCGAGTAGTAGGAGCTGCCTGATTGCATTTTCTGCGTCATGGAAATGCAACATCCATGTGCCATGAAGTTGTGTCACTGTGGTGTGTGAAACTCAAGTTTGGAAATTGCCATGGAGATTAACCTATTCGAACTTATAGCATCAATTCAGTGCTGTATTTTGGGAACAGATTAAATGAATGGAAACTTGGGGAAATTGTATAAGAATTTGATACTGAAAATAAATTAAGTAGATGAAAAATTTGTTTCATTTTGAACTTTCATGCTTCTGAAGTATGAAATTTTCTTTTGCAGGGATGTATTCAAGAGGAAGTATGTATGTTAGTCATGTGGGAGAATTTTGGTGAAATTTTTCCATTGTCTTTGGCAGGAAACTTCTTAACCGGAAATGTCTTAAGCATGTTCAACTGTAGTTGCTTCTAACATTGAAGTAAAAGGGTGGTAAATCAAAAATTTCTCGGGTAGTTATATGTAGCAGAAAAAAAATATTACTCACTTTGGAGAGATGCCTGGGCAAAGAGAAAAAGGCTAACCTTTGACAAGCAATGCAAGATATTGCCACACTTCAGTTATAGTATGTGGTGCCATCTTCACTTTCCTTGGTGAAGTTGGTTCTTGATAAGAGTGGCTATAGTGAACCTCTTAAGGTCAAATTTTGTTTTCTGTGCATATTATTAAAATACTGTAAGTACATAGACTTATTTCAGTAAGTTAAAAAAGCTGCATAAATATTACACTGCTGTAGGATATATGGTATAATCTCTTTTTGACTACAGTTTCAGTACAGCATTGTCACCTGTTATGTTGGTATCATAACCAGTTATATCTCATTTGCAGTATACCAGGCACAATGGATAATTATTCTCTTTACTTGGATTATTCAAAGCATCGGTGTAAAGGTCAGCTGATTGTTTATATTGTCTTGTTGTTTATTTCTTTATTTATTTATTGGCCTATATTTTTGAATAATCAAAACTTAAAATAATTTTAGATGCTGTACAAATATGTAAGAGAAACTAACAAAGGAAGTTGAAATGAAAAGGATATTGGGAAAGCAATTCAGGAAGCTGTTTTAGTATCTTTAAATGCTGCAGTCTTGAAGTATGGTATTCCATATGCAGTGCTGTACAGACATGGGAAAAGTAGGATGGCTGAAATAGGTTAAGGCGATTAGGACTGTTTTAAACAAGAAGCAAGAAAAACACCTCATCTAGTACTTACAATTAGTGTTCATTTTATTTATGGTTTAACCAGACAAGAGTTCAAGAAACTTGTGTACTATTTTGTAGCTAAGAATAGAATTGTACACCCTTAAAGAATTGAGCAACAGGGGATGGTTGGTTGATGGGATTTATTAGACATCCATACATAATTTTGTGTTTGCCAGAACCCACTTCATTTGCCAGATCTATTGGATTCAGTTGTCCACGTGTGACTTATTCTACACTGCCTGTGGGAATGAGAAGCTTCATGTCTCACAGTATGGGTGAAACTGGTGTACCCACTTCAGTGAAGGGATGACACAAAATTCTCTCCAAAACAGAATAAAAACATATAGGCATAATTTCTAGTGCAGAACAAAGACAACTTACAGCTGTCATTTGCTACTGCAGTGTAGCTGGTTCATTCATACCACCATGCCCCAAATTGGCGTGAAAATGCATGCAGGCATTTTGATGGAGCTCCTACAGAATGCTAAGCTTCTTGTACAGCCAATGGATGGTTAATGGAGAAACATTTCTTCAGTGGCTGCAGTTCTTTGTTGAACAAGTTCATCCAACTGCAACCAGGAAGGTTCTACTGGTTCCAGACAACCACAAATGCCATAATCTGAAGCCTTGTTGCAGAAAATAACGTGCTGTTCCTGTCATTTGTATCTCATATGATGCTCAAAATGCAGGCTTCAGATCTTGCTATATTTGGGCCATTAAAACCATGTTTTGAGGAAGAAATTTACACACACGGTAAAATCGTGCTGGTTGTATATTGAATCTATATGATGTTGCCAAACTGTTAGCATCTGCATATTTGAGAGTGGCAGTGCCTCAAAATGCAGTAAGTGATTTTCAGTCTTCAGGAATTGGGCCTTACTTGTTATGCTTCAGTTTCTATCACTGATCGTCCATATAATGATAGTACTCCGGCTTCTCCCACCCATCCCCCACTACTTGAACTCCCTCAGTTATGTGCATACAAAGTTTCACTTTCTAGTACTTTGACAGGTTTAAGCACTGATTCAGTGACTCACTCTGATGAGTCAAAACCAGTACCATTTACCAGTTACAGTCCACATGACATTAAACCTTGTCCAGCTGCTCAGAAAAGTGCTAACATTAGTTGGAAAAGGAAATGCTGATGAGCTGAAGTCGTAACTAGTACTCCAGCAAAGAAGCAGCAAAGAGAAGAATCTTACAAGAAAAGAAAACAAAAGGTGTAAAATTCTGCCTCAAAGCATGCAAAGGGCTTTTCTGAAAATTGTTCTTCCAAGAAAACACAAAGTACTTACAAGATGAGCTGTTTTTTGCCAGGTGTATGAAGATCCCTACACTGAACCGACCAAGGAGAATTGGCACTCACACTGTTCTTTGTGAAGTCATATGTTGTGTACAAGTTACAGTAGACATGGATCCTATATCTGTTACGAAGATTTTGATTAAATTTTTTCTGTTTATTTGTATTCATGTTTCCCAGATCAGAACTTCACTTTACCCAGGTACCCCAGTTAAAGTGACTGAAATTGCCTTCTTTAATACCTACTAAAGTGTAATCATTTAGGTATGTAGTTGTTCATCAAGAGGGCAGTGTCTCATAGTAACATATCCAATAAAAACATGTGTAATTATTTGTTCATTTCTTAGGGTTGTACTGCCTGGAAGTTAAGTTGTTCACTTTGCCTGGCCTTCCCCTAATATATGACCAAAATAGAAGTCAGCTGTATATGTTTTATCATGGAAGGAATTATAAAACTCATGTAAATTGTTTCCTTGCTGTCCAGTGCTTTTATCAGTTCAATATAACGTTTTTCCTTTTATGTAACAGAGTTTAAAAAACACTCCCTTCATTAGGCCGTGTTCCTGTACATTCAACTGCAGAGCATACTCGGCAAATAAATCTTGCATAAACCTATGCTTCTTGTATTTCTTGACCTCGAAGTTCAGTCACTGCGTTCATTCGAAACATCGGCATTGTGCGTGTGAGAAAGACATGGTATTTTCGTTTTCCAGTCATTTCTAGTCTTTATTCCTATTTGTGTCTTTTGTCATTGCCTATACCACGACAGTCCCCCAGCTCTGTAAAGGTTTACCATGTTATGTGTTTCGACAGTTCAGGTTCACATATTATTTAGCAGCTCTGGTAGTAACTCAAGAACTTATACCTGTTATTCATCAGTTTTAAAACAAACATCCTACATATTAAGTGGTTTCCTATAGATCTCGAAATGCCGAGCATATGCAGTTCATAAATCTCACATACAACTCTGCTTGGCTACACTGATTTTCACTGACTGTAGATGCAGTATGAAATGGCCCCTTTTCTTTCAAATATGGTGGCCGCGGGTTGGCTTCCGTCAGATGATGGAGTTTTCCGACGCAATTTTTCAGTTGCATGCAATAAGTACACTTTCGCAGCCCATCAGTAATGAACTGGTTCCATTTGTAACATAATAATGTGTACAGCAAGAAATATGAAGTGGAATTAAAGCGTACAGCTATTCGTTTTGTAAATTCTTCCAAACTAAGACGTTACATAATATAAATGAAGCAGGAAGT
>Ga0123352_10020509_pt1 | contig 10531 bp, 6 predicted proteins | sample TergutLab28metaG_FD_89700 | JGI IMG/M metagenome (GOLD analysis project Ga0123352, IMG submission 89700) | Labiotermes labralis P1 segment gut microbial communities from Petit-Saut dam, French Guiana - Lab288 P1 | ecosystem: Host-associated > Arthropoda: Insects > Digestive system > Gut ... | reverse complement strand
CTTAAGGGTTTTTTGTGGTCTAAACACATTATTTAAAATACCTGTAATTTTCAAAAAGTTATTTAATTTGTTATCAATGTCCAATTCTCCTTCATAAGATATCATATTTCCTAAATAGTTAAAAAAATTTCTTCTTCTATGATTTGATTATCTATTACAATTTTAGTTCTCACTGGATCTCGCCCTTTAAGTGCCATCGATTTTGTTTTCTGTACAGATATAGTTAAACCATATTCTGTTATTATTTGGTTTAATTTATGCGCAGCTTTCTGTAGTTTATCTTCTGTGTCTGCTATTATGACTTGGTCGTCTGCAAATAACATTTATTTATTACGGGGTTTTCTAACCACATTTTCAGCCTGTCCATCTCTGGAGCGTCAAGTGTTAGCAGGATTACTAAGTAGTGATTTGCAAGACGTGTAAGGAGGTTTTAGTGACCTAATCTAAGTACTGCCCAGGTGTTTGCTTGGTGCGACTGAACAGAACCATGCGCAAAGTCAGTTTGGAGGCCAGGTCGCCAGGCCGAGATTTGAATTGAGGAGGAAAGGGGAAAGAAACTTAATGTAGAGAGGGTAGAAGGAGAAGTAACTGAGAAAGAGGAGTAAGGGACCAGGTTAGCAGGAATTATTAACTAATATTTAAGCCTGCGAGTGTAATTCTAGGTAGATCCTATATGCAACGAGACGATCTGCTTCTAGCCACGGTTCTTGCTAGTTTTCGATCACATATATTGAGTTGTAAGATTCATGGCCATCATTTTCTCCTTTAAACAACGTTCATTATACGAAATTGAGGGATAGATTTATAATTTCTTTTTACTACACCATCAGGTCACATTCCTAGATGTAGCAGTACATTATGTATGGCAGCATTCCAAAAAGCCGCAAGCGTATTTTGCGTGACTGATGTCTGTTTGCAAAATTTACATATACTGTGAATATTATCAAGACACACACACACGCGCGCGCGCACACACACACACGCACACGCACACACGTTTCGGACCCTGCACTGTGACGTTAGTTTCCCAGAAGTCAGATTGTTGTAACTGATGGTAAGGAATTACGAAAGACGGTAAGTGGCATTGTCTTCAGTATCTTTTGACCTTTCGAGGGCAGCCAGGCACACGGACACATTCACGAAGGTTCCAATAGCACAGGCACATCCTGAATTATGAAACAAGAAAAAGTAAGCTCAAATTTCACGTTGCAGAGCATTTGTCATAAGCCTAGGAAGTACAAACTTACTGTCATCCATAACTCATGTAGGCCTGCTTCGCCGTAATATGAACCAAGGACATGGGTACAGGGTCTGTTAAAATGAGTGCGGTGGAGAAACACATTTTATTTGGCGAATTATCGAGTCAACCCACGAAAGCTGTTCGGCGCGAAAATTTAGTCGCTTTTTCCTTCAACAGATGGCGAGCGTGTCTAGCTCTCCAGCAGTACGATTTGCGCATGTTATGTCCTTGGTCGTCACGTAGACGTGAACGAGTGTTACAAGGATTTATAACCTTTTAAAGCCTACCGGTTTCGTCCATCAATAGGTTTAACACTTAAGAATTATACATTCTGCCCGCACTGTATTTATTTTGTATTTATCTCAGAACAAACACCGACTTGTGCCCCCATACAGCATAAACAGATTGGTTTTTATAATCGAGACGAAAAGTGTTTATTGCGCGGTACGTACTGGGTCTGCACTTCGTCTTTAAAGGGATAATCATTGGCTCGAAGATCACACCAAGCATCCGAAAGTTAGACATCGCATTTCAGTTATGTCTATAGATGAATAAAACTGCCCAAGAGACTGTCCCCACCTACACCAGGATTTTTGCAGTACAAAGCCTTTCAATGTACTTCTACAACCATTATCATTTAATGACTAACCCCACACTCTACCAGGCAAATTGACAATTATTAAGACACCCATCCAAGTTCTGCAGTCGAGATGTGTTGAGTGCTATATTTTTAACCTAATCGTTTTATTCCTCATCTTCCTTCTACCCTTTAAACAGTGTTTCTTTTCTTCTTTTTTCATTCTGTTTTGTTCATATTATTAATAAACACTTCAGAGTTGCTAAGTTTGTTTGATGGTTTTTGAACACCGGTCTAAATTTCAGCAAATTCATTCCTAATACATTGTACTAGATTTCATGTGTTAGGCTCATCTTGTCAGTTTAGCCGTTACGAATCATTTATATTTGATACTTCTTCTGTTACATGCATAAAGTACAAAATTTGCGAACTGTTATCATGTTACTTTTAACCACCATTTTAATATTGTTCTGTGTTCTTAATTTTTTTCTATAGATAATAATAGGACGTACATTTTCTCTGCTACGAACAGCGTCTGTGTTTTTTTTTTTGAAAACCTATCACCTAACTCCGTCATTTCTTCTTCTAATTTTATCATAAAGTTTGGATTGTACTGCTATGAAAAATGGGGAATTGTGAACTCATCTGCCTCTTTATTTTTATTCACATTTTGTCTTTCATACCAGCTTCAATCTCCATGCAGTTCTGATAATTTTATTTCTAACCCACACCACTAAACCTCCAGTATTTCTGCACATCTTACTATTTTTCTTACGTCCTTTCGAAAAAAGAAAGAAACTATAGATCACAAATCTTTCACATCTGCCGAAGAATTTAGTCAGTCCTTGAGTGGTTTGCCACAGAAGGAAAAGAAATCTGTTCGACTGTTTCTACGTCCGTTTATTTTAGTAGCAAACCGGAAAAAATAACCCCGTCTCCATATTTGTAAGCCTACTTACGATAATACAGAAGGATGTTTATATAGAGATGTTAATTCCAGCCTTCAGTATGTGAAGTGGTTACATAACGGTTTTTGTGTCTGCAGTATTTTACTTTACGTCACAGACAAAGCGAGAAAAATGTATGTTGCTTAGAAATTTATTTTGAAACTCATCTTCGTGTTCTGACATTGACAGTCGCTAGCACCTCGGAACCTCGTTCAGGAACCATGGAGAGTAAACTTTCTGTGCGGGTAACCTGTATTGGCGTGTGATATGTGGTGTAACACACCATAGATCACATCAATTGTACACAAGTCTACAAACTGCTGTGCCTACTAGGGTATATTTTATTCCATGCTCTCGGCTAACGGGTTTATCCCGCTGTTCGACAAAAATGTAGATGCGGAATCGAATATCGTGTCTAATTTTATACAATATTGACGTATGCGATAAACGAATAACAGGTTCAGGCGTATGGTGATGGCGTTAATTTACAGGCCGAAGACATAAATACTAGAAAGAAAAAACAAAAGAGCTTTATTCCTGTAGTAAGTGTGTTGATCTAGAAGTAAATGATGAGAAAACTAAGTATGTGTTCATGTCTTGCCAACATGCTGTAGGACAAAATAACTACATGTGGGTAGCTAATAAATTCGTTGGAACACTTAGAAGAGTTCGAATTTTAAAGGCGACACTAACAAATAAAAATTGCATGCACCTAGAAATTAAGAACTGACTGAAATTTGGGAATACCTGCCACCATTTGGCCCAGAATCTGTTGTCTTCCTGCTTGGTATCTACAAACGTGACGATTAGAATTTACATTTACATTATAATATATATTTTGCCTCTTGTTTTAAATGGGTGTGAAAATTGGTGTGACGCATTAACCTTTTGACGCCTAATGTCAACTATAGTGGTCGTACCGCACCGCTAACCTCTAAAGTTGCATTTTATATATTTATTCAACAAATATAGGTACTAAATATTTTAAACGTGGTATATACTCTCCGTTTTTTTCTCTTCAAAATTCTGTTTGTTTCATAATTCTAACGTATTTGGTTTCTGTATTATTCACATTTTATATACAGGATGTGCTAAAATTAAAAAAATAATTCCGGCGCCAAAAGGTTAAGGCACGAATTTAGCTGAGGGTGTTCGAGAGTAGGGTGTTGAGAAGATGCTAGGTTTCGGTCTGTTCGTTACGGCGCGTGCATTCGGAATCAGAGGTGCCTGTGCACTGCGGCGGGTTTCCCTGATTCGGCTCGTTGGCATGGCTGTTCGTGCTGCTGGTAGGACGCTACTGGAGGTCTGGGAGGCGAAGAAATGACGTCTGGAGTGTTCTTTCTGAGAAACAAATTAGCATGTTCGTCACGCCGCAGAAAGGGTATCTCGGATCCCGAAGGGTTGCGTTAACCTGAATCCCTGGTCTACAATGTAGTAACGCTGATTAAAAATAACTTAATCAGGCGGTGTAAATACAGACCATTACGGTTAGTAGCGTTCACTGTGATACTCAGACTATACTTAGTAATGCCACTTGCGACTAATGGTGCTACTTATCGCAGGGTTTATAAGAATCAGACATATTGTCAGTGGTGTGACTGTCGTCCTTGTCCTTCTATAGTGACAACGGTACATCAGTTTTATGGGATATTTAGCTATATCTAATGGAAGGGAGTCACGTATGTCAGATTTTGATCTTGCAGCGTCTTCCTTCTGTCTGTTCTAATCTATGCCGGACAAAGATGAAGTACCTTTGTTTGCCCGGAGGGCTTACATGTGCAAGCACTCAACTATGAACTATTTCAGTGGCAGGTTTGTATTCCATTGTGTTGGAATTTAAATTATAACTATTTAAATAAACTGCATATTATTGTGGTGATTCACGGTTACACGAATAACAACTCTTTTGGGCTTTGGTAACTTGTAGGTTCGTGGCTTTATAAAGAAATTTCGGAGGATTTTAATGCCTCCGTCTTCAGGGTTGACGAAATTACATATAGGTGCAGGCTGAAAGGATTCAGTTGAGGTGGTAGTCGATTACGTAAGTGGAACGCAAGGATTATGACCAACCATAAACGGGAAAAGAGGAAAGGCGAGAAAGAGAGCTAAATATTTGTCAAGGCAAATAAGAAATGTGGAATGGCAAAGTGCAAAAACAAGGATGTTGAAGGGCCCTCCTCAAGGTCACGGTTTTATTTTCGGAATATAGGTAATGTGTTTGGGTGTGCTGGTAAAGGACAACATTCTGCCGTGCACAGCACCATCCGCACCGTACACGCGACCTACGCAACGGCTCTCAAGACCACCACCCATCCAAAAACTCGGTACAGAAAACCATATGCTGCAACTCAACATCTAATGCTCCTGATGATGGGCTTATGTACCCGAAACATGTCGAACTAAGAATACATAAATAAAATTACCTAGGTGCATCAAGTTGGTATTTCACTTTATTTCATGAGGGAGATGCACGGTCAAACAACCCTCAATTCTCAGTGAAAGTTTTGTTTGCTGATGTTTGTTCGGCATTCTCGTTGTATCTGTTGTGAGTAATAAAAGCACCAAAACTGACTGTTGATTACGTTTGAGACAGATTCTGTGGGAACGTATCAATGCGATCTTGGGCTCTTCCATTAGTTACACGGAAGCCAGTCTTTTGTCAAGGAAACTGGTTTGCTTTAACAATAATAAACTGACCTTCGCATATCTTGTCTAGTAATTTTACTCCTTGTATGGAACTCTTAGTTTTATTGCTTTCTGCATAACGTTCCAGTGATGGTTCCATCGATGATGATGATGACGACACGACGACGACGACGACGACGACGATGATGATAATAGGTAGGTTTCACCCCTTTTTATAGGCCACGCAGGCCCTTAGAGTGAGTAAAGGTATAGCTCTACTCTTTCTAGGACCTCGGCACCAGATGGGGTGGGGTGTCAGCCCCACGCCCCGGCCGCCTCTACCCCCGGAAAAGACCCGGTACCCATTGTACGGGAGGCTGGGTGGGCCCCAGGGCCGGTCTGGAGGGCGGAAAATCTCGTCCCCACCGAGATTCGATCCCGGACCGTCCAGCCCGTAGTCAGTCGCTATACCGACTGAGCTACCCGGCCCACTGATGATGATGATGATAATAATAATAATAGTAGTAATAATAATATGCTAGGCTAAAGAATTGCACTTCTTAAAATCTTGGAATTTTAATGGGCCTGTAGTACATCTAAGAACTGGAAATCATAAATTGTATTGTAGTAGAGAACATGTGACATTTCTGGGAACAAAGGAAAACCCAGCAGTTGAGAGAAAAATCGCCTGTGTTCACATGCATATGTATCCCGTTGTTGGTAGAAACTCTTACATCGCTTCACGTGGATATGGAATGCGTAATGGAAAATAAAAAGACGCTGTTAATTCTCGTAATTTCCGTCTTATGATCTTTATTATTTCCGTCAGGACTAATTAAACGATGGCACTGGTAACATGGAACATCCGACTCATTGTGACTTGCGGAATACTAAATTGTCATGAGGTTAATGGCTTGGGTGCGGAGTACGTGCTTGAAGACTGGGTAATTACTGGGAGTAGGCAGGGGAGGGATCCTGATGTACTGTATTAAGCTTCAGAACTAGTCAACTTGACACCAAGGCGGCACTCCGATGTTTGTGAAATAAAGTAATGGAAATGTTACTTCGTTGCATGTCGAATTGAAATACAGGTATGCGCCTCATAACGACGTTTGGGTCAACGACGGACCGCACATACGACGGTGGTCCCACAATATTATAATATAATATTAAAATACTTACCATTGTGTTACAGTTGCCTACAGTATTCAGTGCTGTAATAGGCTGTAGAGGTTTTTAGCCTAGGAGCGGTAGGCTATACTATAGACCCTAGGTGTGTAGTAGGCTATGCTGTCTAGATTTATGTAAGTACACGTTCGCACAACGACGAAATCGCTTAATGACGCGTTTCTCAGAACCAATCCCCGTCGTTAAGCGACGCATATTTGTATATGAAGTTACAAGTATAAAAAACGTATAATTTTAACGTCGCGGATAGTGTGGTCAAACGGCGTGTCTGTCCATAACAGGACACTGTTCACGGCGGGAAGCGACCCGCAAATGGGACCATAACAGTGAAGTTTATCTTTGAGAAATGGGATATGATGAAGGCGGCTGATTTGCTGTGGCTCCAGTCAAGGTCCAGGGTCAAGCTCCTGGAAATACAGCCTTAAGCCTTTGGTTTTCTGGAAAGCCTGGAACGCCTTCACCAGCAGGGAAAATATAAATGTTTTCAAAAGATTCTCGTCATCATGACATTAAATAGATAGTGTATTTACCATGTAAAGTATATTGGCTTCTTTCCGTGAGACTTGCCAGTGGTTAAAATTTCCCCTGAATGGGTTACGGGCCCAGAGCAGGGTAAGTCCAGTGTTAGGATTGCTACCTTTAGCCTCTGGACCGGCATGCAAATAGAGTGCCTCGAAATAGATTACCCAGGGTAATGAAATACTACTCCCCAACTTGCAGAAGGAATCATGGTAGACCTTTGAAGAGACTTCTGGATACGTGAGACCGGAACGGGTCAACAAGTGGCCCAACTCCATGAAAGATATATGATGATGATGATGATGATGATGATGATGAAGTGTATTGGGTGACTTGTAGGTCCGGCAGTTTTGTGAATGGAATGGGTAACTAACAAACTATCTGACTGACCGAATGACTGACCGGCCGACGAAGCAAACAAGCAAGCAAACAGACATACAAAAAACATGTTATTTTATTAATTGACTAACAACGACAAACAAGCTAACCAACAATTAACAGGCTAACCTTAGGATGTACGATCCTGGAGAAGTCTTACATGTAACGCAACATCGAATTAATATATCCTTAAGAGCCCTTCACCGGTTCCTGTAATAAGGCATAGGAATCCAATTAAAATTTTAAAATTTCTTTCTTTAAGATCCTTGTTAATATTATTTTTCCATCTATGCGTAAGTCTTCAAAGCGGTCTTTACTCTTCAGTTTGTCCACAAGAATCTGCTATGAATTTTAATCTGTTCGTTGCATGTTTCGTGCTACGCCAGTCTTAACTCTGACAATAATATTTCGTGAAGAGTCAATATTATGAATTTCCTTTTATGGGATGTTCTCAGTCATCTTGTTCCTTCGTCTCGGTGAAGCCCAGCTTTTTTCCTTAGCACGTTTGTCTCAGTTTCCGTAAGCCTGTGTACTGTCACAGGAATACAGCTCAGTTTTCACGCCTGTGCAAAAGAAAAGGTAGTGTTTTATTCCGAATTGTTGAATGCTGTTAAGGCCCCTTTGGTTAAGGTTTCATGGAGTGAAGATTTTTATGCATTGCTCACTGAATATTCATATGTTTTATTTCATACCACCACCGCAATTATTCCGCACACCACATTGAATATGCATTTTATTCTCTGCATGCATTTCCTGATACATATTTCTTGTACATGTTGACCTACATGAATTATGATATAGTGGAATTCAAGTCACATTCTTGCTTTGTAAACTAATATTGAAATAAATTTTCACGTAAATTTTTACTCTTTGAAAAGTGTGTATGTATGTATGCAATACCACGTTTAGATATACTTACAAATTTAACTTTTTTTCTATAATCATTTCGAGGTAAAAGGTTATGAATTAAATGGAGCCAGCTGATCACAACGGTGACAGTTATAGCACGGACCGCTCATTGTCGTGTATGTTTTATTTGTACATAAGACATATGAACATACAAACCACTTACTATGCACATTGAAAAAAATGACGTCACTTGAATGGTAATAAAAGTATGTTCGCTAATAAAACTTTTTTTTACAGCTATTGTTAACAGAAATTCTTGGAGCACCGACATTAAACACAAACGTAAAGAACGGATGCTGCTTTGTCTCAAAATCCCATACAAATGACATAAAAATACAACGTGATGCAGAAGTATTTTGTTCAGATTCGGTATCAGTCCATCATAATTATTTTAAGAACAGTCTCCGTGTATGTTGTCCTCGAAGTGTTGAGGTGCATTGTTATTGTAGACAAAATGATACTGTAAGGAAATGGAGAGAATGTTGCCCATAACCTGTATTCAAACATTGCGGGAAATTGCGAAGTTGGTTAGATTCCAGATTAAGAGCCGACTGGTGGATCCTGTTGTAGGGTGACGTGGGTTCTCAGCCACTGGTCCTGTGTAGGGGAATGGTTTGACTACGCAGCCCACCGGCTGGGTGTAACGTTCATATCTCTCGTTACCAATTGTGATGACTTATCAAGTGGTGGTTATATTTCATAATGGACTGAAGTTACCTTCCTTTTTGACAGTCTATAATTAAGATAATTAGGCAGTAGTGTACCTTTTACATCCTTAGGGTATTAAAAGGGCGTTTATGGGCACCGGAAATTAATTTGGAAAAGGTGATTGTCTCGTGTTAGTTACAATAAATTTAGTGATAAGTAAGATAACATGGTTAATTCTGACGTCTTATGTATTTTTACCGCCTTTATTTCTACAGTTGTCTGTGACGTCATAGTTATGCTTAGTGATATTTTTTTATTTTATCTAACAGAGAACATCAGCTTACCATACAACTCCACACGCATCGCAGCATAAAATGTGAAGGGCTGACATGTATTAATTGGATAATGATTTGTCATTTCCAATTGGTATGTTGTATTTAGTTTGGGATTTTTTTCCCTACGAGCTAATCCTTTTTTTTATTTTTAGATTACAAGTTATCTTGTTTAAGTGCACATACTGTGTTTGATATTTGTTAAGATCAGCGAATGAAACGGCCTTTTGCTTCTGGCAACAATTTAAAAAAATTATCTGTGACTTTTATGGAATAAAAATGCTCATTATATTGGGAGAATTTTTATTTTAAATGAAAGCCTGGCTGGAACAAACTGGTTTTAAATCACTGTCAGTAAATGCAGACAGTGTACATTAATGTGGCGTGCGTTGTTTCAGTCCTCCGACTAGAGGCAATTTTTTCCCCCCACAACTCTGATCAGGCAGACAGGTGAACTTCGTTGTCGATAATACAGCTCGTTGCATTCCATCAGATCGGTTAAGGCTGCAGAGACTTCAGCGCCTTTATATCGTACACTATGCTAACTGCAACTTTGTAGCATGCCACCGTAGTCCCTTGATTGTTGTAAAGTCTCCAGTATAAATATCCTGACACCTGGAAGAGTAAAACCAGACATATTATCATAACATTTCGGGCTTCTTATCGAAGATTTGGCATGTTTGTTACCTAAGATTAATCTTCAAAAGGATTGTGGGAGAAGTAAAGCTTGGTATTTAAATACAGGGTGTCCCAGGAGGAATGTGTCAGACTTCGGGAGAGTGTTCCTTATGTTAAAGTATACCGATATAACCCAAAACACCTATATCCAAAGTTGAACGTTTACGGAGGTAATGGCCTGAGAAAAGTGGGGGCTTCATGCGGTTCCAAATACTGCAACCTGCACAGCTGATGTGTCACGCGAGAGCGTTGATGACCTTGAGAGTGGAATGCAGTGTTAATCGTGCCTGTGTGTCGTTTAGTTGCTTGCACGGGAGTTGGAAGCGCCATGCAAAGTGCTTGGAGCCCTAAGGACGACTACGGCGTTAATGCGGGTGTTTATGTAGTTCAATTTAATGGCTTTATGTCACTCATACGTCAATTACATGTTAAGTACAGATATTAACATTACAGAAACCACATATTCCTGCCAGTTTTAATATGTATTTGG
>Ga0123352_10020500_pt1 | contig 10532 bp, 6 predicted proteins | sample TergutLab28metaG_FD_89700 | JGI IMG/M metagenome (GOLD analysis project Ga0123352, IMG submission 89700) | Labiotermes labralis P1 segment gut microbial communities from Petit-Saut dam, French Guiana - Lab288 P1 | ecosystem: Host-associated > Arthropoda: Insects > Digestive system > Gut ... | reverse complement strand
CGGTGCGTAGGTCTGACAACCTTCCTACTATCCTGTGCTGTTTTCATGAAACCTGGGATCCTTAACTTTCTCGAACCGTCTGGGCCTGTCCAGGCCGGTAATGGGATTGCTTTACCTTCTTGCACATCATGTAATTTTTTTTTTTACCATTATAAAATCTGTCCATCCTCTTGTTGGCCGGGGGGTGACCTCGCCCTCAAAAAAAAAGAGGACCCGGGGGATTTCCGGGGGGGGGGGGGGGTAAAGGCGGCCGGTGCTTAAGGCTGACAACCTTACCACCATCCCGTGCCGTTGTCATGTAATCTGGGAACCTTAACTTCCTGGAACCCTCTGGGCCTGTAACAGGACTGTAATGGGATGAGGTTGCGAGATATGAGGTTCTCGCAGCGGCGCTGCTGAAGACAGCCATCTCCGGCTGAACATCAGTAATCCGTTCATGAAAATCAGACGTGCTGCGCGAAAACACTAACCGGGAGCCTCTTTCCCATTATTTTAAATGGGAAAAGTTACAGTGCGTCGGAAAGTCAAACCAACTTTATATAAGTAACAAACATCATGTTAGGATGTAAAAACATCGCTTCCTGATCGCCAAACAATTAATATGGTTGTTAACAAACAGCTGAATTGTATGCAGCAACATGTACAGTTTGCAAAGCACACAGTTTTGTTAAAAATATTGTACTGAGTTTTTGGAAAGTTCATACAAATTTTCCTACACAAACACCGGCAGAAAAATGTTGCATTGCGAGAAAAGAACGTTCTATCAAGTTTGTATATAAAAAGCACGAGGCGTTCTACCGTGAAAACATGAAGCTTGGAGACGGTCTGCGGGGTATGCCCGTACTAGCTTCCAGGAATATTACATGGAACCGATGAGTCAGTAGCTCCCGAAGTTCCAAGAGATCGTTAAGCCTTTAGGGTCAGTTCCCATTCGCGAGAGGGAAAAGTATCGGGACACTCTCCAACAAGCTTTAAGTTCGTCTGTTTTAACTAATGTCTCACAGGTAGTCCGTACTGAGATAACCCACGTGAAATTCCAGCGTCCACATTATTCAACGATCTGAGGTAAACGGTAAAGGTAAATTTCACCTTAGACCAGGCCACGAAGGCCCACAGGGGGAGTAGAGGTATAGTTCTACTCTTTCTTTCACCTCTGCGATGGATGTGGGTGGGTGGTCAACGCTACGCCCCGGCCGCTTTACCCGCAGGAAAGACCCGGTACCCGTTGTGTAGGAGGCTGGGTGGGCCCCAGGGCTTGTCCGGACAGGTGTGGAAATTCTCGCCTCCCACCGGGATTCGATCCACGGACCGTCCAGCTCATAGAGAGTCGCTATACCGACTGAGCTAAGGACATGTTAATTGTTTCACATAACCTGCTAATTGTGTCTGGTGTCTTTCAGTTCTACGGTGAGTTCCTCTCTACTAACATAATCACAGCCCCAGTTATGATTTGATCATGCAATTCAAAAAATCATGCAACGTTAAATGGTCACTTGACTAGCCACACATGAGACAAGCTGGAGCTTCTGGACAGAATGTATGCACAAATCCGCATTCATAGACATTACTGTTCTCAAAACACATCACCAAGTACCAAATTCAGCAGAATGTTCCAATTTTTCCTTTTACGCTAGGAACACACCAATTCAAGGAAATTGATAATTCATTTAGTGCATTTAAAAGGCGCTGCCAGGGCCGATAACGGTAACTGACGTCACATATCGTCCAACGATAGGCGACGCATAATAAACTGACAAGTGTCGAAGGTGCGTTCAGGGCTCAACATAAGGCAATGTCCCAGAAATTATCTGGAGGTAATAATCAAACGCAAGAAGATCCCCAGACAGGACAACGATTCTCCATACTAATATTTGAACTCAGAGCTCCTATCTCATTCTTCCGAAAAATATTTGAGAACCCTTCAACAAACGTTGTTTGAGTAATAAGACCGAGAAGAATAAGGCGCGTGCGGTATGTAGGACGAATAGGATAGAGATAACATGCATACAGGGTTTTAGTGGGGAACCCTGAGGGAAGGGAGAACATTTGAAAGAACTAGGCGTAGATGAGCGGATAATATTAAATTGGATTTTAAGGCCACAGGATGACGGGCGTGGACAGGATTCATCAGGCCCAGAATAAGGACAGTTGGCGGAGTTCTGTGAAGGGGGGGTTAGAGTTGCGGGTTGCTTAAAATTTAGGGGATTTTTTTATTAGATAAGAAACTACCATCTTCTCAAGAAGGAATCTGCTTCATGAAGTTAGCTCCCGAACATGAATTCGGGGTTCCACCCACTCGAGCCCCATGTTTGGTTGGTCAACATCGAGTTCACGAAAATAGTAATAAATAATACTAAAAATGGTAAAGTGATCCCGTTACAGGCCCGGTGTGGCCCAGAGGATGGGTAGAGGTATAGCTCTACTCTTCCTTGACCGCGGCACTAGAACGGGGTGAGTGGTCAGCAGCACGCCCCGGCCGCACTTTACCCCCGGGAAAGACCCAGTACCCATTGTACAGGAGGCTGGGTGGGTCCCAGGACCGGTCTGAACGGGCGGAAAATCTCGTCCCCACAGGGATTCGATCCCGGACCGTCCAGCCCGTAGCTCAGTCGCTATACCGACTGAGCTACCCGGCCCACAATAAATAATAGTAGTAATAATAAATAATCTCAATATATTTGTAAAACAGGGTGTTAAGGACGTCTGTAAGCAACATGAATGGGTGACAAAAGGCGGAGACGATATAACAAAGAATATCCTATCTAACAGGTCCTACAGCTCGCTGAGTGATGCCAAGAAGCTAATATGGGACTGATATGTAGCTCGAAAAGTGAACACAGAAATGCTTGAAAAATTCTTTAGACAAACTTCTTAAAGGACTGTCATTTGGAAAAGCCCGAATGGAGGAATTCGGATAATACTGCAATAGAAGTTGGAGAGGTGCTTCTGAGCAAGCGACCGGAATTCTGTTTTGCTAATACCCGATATAAACTTGACGTTCATAGGGCCGTGCATCGTAATATATTTCTATAGTAAAACCAACCAAATGCACCAGTGTATCAAATTTATTTATTTTTGAATGACACTCTACATGTTTCGGACGGTCTTTCCGTGCATCATCAGGCGTTCAAGAGTGTACATATAGACAGGCATTTGTCAAACACATACTGCTGTATGCTTGCTGACATACAGACAGGCATTTGTCAAACAGATACTGCTGTCTGCGTGCTGTATGTACAGTCTTCAACTCCTGAAGATGGACGGAAAGACCGTCCGAAACATGAACAGTGTCATTCTAAAATAAATAAATTTGATACATTCATACATCTAGTTGGTTTTACTATAGAAATAACCCTCTATAATCTTATTCTTATTATTATTTGATAATAGTAACAATAACCATATAACGATCGAGTTGTCTTGAAGTGGTAACACTTGCTAATGTATTCAGGAGGTTCGTGTTTCGAATCCCGGCCGAAACACCAACTAACACGTCTGAGGCCTTCTACTGTTCTTCATCATTCCTTCAGGCAACTGCCTGGCTAATACCTTAAAATAGGCCATGATCGCTTCCTTCCACGCCTATTCCAATTCATTATTCACCGATAATTCTGCATTCCACTCAGTTGCGCTCAGTTATTGAGAGCATTCTTAAATAAATAAAAGTCAACAGATTCTCAGAATGCCTTTTTCCAGATGGTCTTAAGTACGTCATTACCACCGTCTGGAAGCAACGCGATGCCTCTTTTTCAAGGCTGAATTTAACAAACCGAGGACGTGGATAACTTTATTAGCCCTGCATCTGGATTTCTCACTTTTCCTGTTCACAGATTCCATTGGATCGGGCCGTAAAGCATCTCCTTTCTCTCTTTCGAAGACTGATTGTCCAACTTCCACGCAACCTGCCTGTATAACCGAACGACACATTCACGCTATCAGCTGCCACTGACAACTATTGCCGAATACAAGGGCCGTGCCCACCTACAAGACTACACGAAGTCACACAGCAGATCGCAACGTGAAAGTGAATATTTGTATAAACCATTGAGGACAAGTGGTTACTTCATGTAGCGCCAGGTTAAAAGTTCAAGAATTCTACGTTCTGCCTACAGTGTGTATTTAAGTGTTTTGCGTGGATCTTGGAACAAACAGCGATTGTATCTTGATTTTTAGGCTTTCGCCGCGATGTAGCTAAGAACTGCGCTCTTCTGGGGTATTGCGGAGTGGAGTGGTAATTCCGCACCGACATTTCGGGACCGATAGGCTGTCCCAAAACGTCGGTGCTGAATCATCACTATATGCTTTGTGGCTCTCCCGAAAATATGGGGTGGAACCACTCTACGCCGCGTAATAATCCAGACGAGAGCAGATTTCAGCGATTATTTCCTTCTGCAACAGTCATTGATTGGTTTTTATAACCGAGATGGAGTGTGTTTACTGCGCGGTACGAATTGTATCTATAAATACACGGCGTTTCATAATGTACTCCGGGATTACAAAAATTTATTATAGGAAAACCGGAGGACACGTATTTACGAAACCTGTACAGATAGAAGGAGCTACTCAAACATGTTTTTCCCAGTAAGTTTTTTCATCGTAGTTCACATTTCTGCCGCTAGGTGATGCGAGTGTATGTAGTGAGAAAATGGCCGTTCCGGGGGAGAAGTCGTTTAGTGTGTTGGAATATCACACGAGTAAGTCTGTGGTTACTGTGCAACGTGCATATCGTGCAAAGACAAAGACCGGGTATTCGTCCCACAATTGCCACGTGAACTCGGTGACCTAAAGGCACGGATCATTGCAGCAGTGAAGAATATCGATGCATCTATGTTGACGCGTGTGTGGCAAGAACTTGAATATCGTATCGATGTGTGCCGTGTCACCCGTGGTGCACACATCGAACATCTCTGGTTGTCAAAAAAAAATCAGTTTTCCTGTGGCTGTGAACAATTCCATTAAGGTAGGTCCTTGGTTTTTCTTGTTATAAATGTTTGTAATCACAGAGAACATTATGAAACGCCCTGTATAATTCTGGTCAATTTTGTTTTTAGAAGAATAAATTCCTCAATCAGCTGTTTCGCCACTGACGAACTAGAAGCGTCAGATATTTATGGCTCCGGTTCTGCAACCTTACGAATAACATGGCTAGTGCTATGGTCTAGAAATCATTCTAATCAGGGTGCAGGCAGTCTATAGATTCCGCAAAAGAAACACGTCGGACGGATTCATCTTTGCTTCCTCACTGTCCGTCAGTCAGTTCAAGCACAACAAAATCTCACAGCATAAAAAGCCGTCAGGTTCCAATCAACTGTCAAATGAGAACTAAACGATCGCTTGCTATTTCTCTAGCCAAGCGGAAAACAACCCAACGGCTGTGAGGCACTTCTGCACAAGTTATTGACTCCTGCGATAAATTGTAAGCCTGTCTGTCCAAGGGACAAGCATGCGAAAGTTCTTGTGTCCCCAACGTTAAATTCATTTTCCTGCCACACACCTGAAAAATGTTCTCGTGTTCTCCTTCGTTTTCATCTTCAGCCTTTGCGGATATGCTTGTCTGGTCTGGTCTGGTCTGCTTTCCTTCAGCGGTAAGTTCGGAAATTATGAGAGTCCTTCGGACTTCAATAGGCGGGGGGCAGGCTCATTGCACCGTCCCCATCCCCAAAGGACAACATAGAGAATTAGACGACGAAGTACATCTATGTGACAAATGGGATTCGAGCCCAAAACTCCAACCTTCGGACGGCTGAAGACAGCACCACGTGCCCTAGCCTGTAGGGCCACAGTGATTGGCAAACTTTCACATTTCACAGACCTATCTATTCCTTTTACGGTAGTTACGTGTGCTGGTTCAAACATGCCAGCACTCAAACCAGCAGCCTTCAGCCACTGGAGTGAAAGACGCGTCAATGTCGAATAGCGCCCATGGTTTTCTTTTTCTATTTTAAAATTTTCTTTTCATGTGTTTTTAGGGGGCACTTGCGAACTCTGTGGAGAAGATTCAGATTTCATACAAATAGAAGGATTACCTGAAGATCCAGACGCTCTACAGTAGCTTCTCAAGGACTCTATACACCGAAATTGGTCAGTTTGCAGTATTTTCTTGTAAGTTTTAACTGCTCTCAAGTTCAAACCATTATTTGCGTCCCAGTCAACTAAAGGCAGGGCGACGAAGTAAAAGTGACTTTACTGAATTTATCCAGAAATACGCCCGCCATAATTTGCCCCATATGAGGGGGTGAGATGATACACGTCCATCCTTGTTGAACATCCGGTATTATCTGGGAGATGCGGGGTTAGCTTGCTTGCCTCGACCGCCTCAATCCCAGGAATATGCCCCCGGTTTCCAAAGAAAGGAGACTGGGTTGCGGGGGGAGGGGCAGCGAACATCCGATCACTGTGGCGAAGCGGGGTAGCATACCACTTTTCTTCTGTCGTACAGCCCCTAGCGTTGTCACTATACCGACTACGTTACTAGGCAAACGTAAATCATCGTCATTGGCTCTGGGTGGGACTTGGCTTCCTCTGTTTTGTTTTTAGGTTTCGTAACAATAATTTTTACGGGGTGGTGTTGTTAGCCTCACGCCCAACCGCCAACCTGGAGGACCAGGGTATCCATTTTTGTCTGGGTCATCACCCTTGACCTGTCTGGTGTGGGAGGCCTTACCAGTAGCATACGCTACAGCCAGCATAACTTTCGGGATCATATGACCACGTTAGCCCCACCACTGCGCCAAAGTTGGGATACCTTCGGGGGCAAAAGTCAGTCATTCAAACTAAATTACTGTATATTCTATAGAGTCAATTCCTTCTTCAGGTGCTAGAGAATTACCTGCGTGAGTGGGTAACGCTGTAGTTTGTTACAGATTAAGTATAGTACAAGATAAAAGGTAAAAATGTAAAGTGATCCAGTTACAGGCCCGGTGTGGCCCAGAGGATGGGTAGAGGTATAGCTCTACTCTTCCATGACCGCGGCACTAGAAGATAGTACGGGATACCTAGAGGAAATTACCGTACTGTCTAAAGGACTGGAGTTCGATTCCGAGGTCTACACCGCTACATCAGAAAACCACTGTCCGTCACTGCGCAGATGGGGGGCAAGGCGGCCAGTGTGTGAATCGAGACCTACGTCAATGGACTGCCAAGAAGAAGAGCGCGTATAAAATTACCTGTAGGCCACCCACACGCTTCTTGGCCTAGTTGTAAGGTAGAGATTCCAAGACTGCTAACTTCAGTGAGCTGAGGCATAACGCGCTTTCGATCTTGTAACAAACACGTTTCCAGTTCATAACTCTAATGTAGTCTCACTTTGTTCACTTTAAGGATTTATCCTGCGTGAAAATTCCTACAAAATTAAACTGCACTTTCTGTGTAACACATGCAATTTCAACGCATTTTGCTAGGTCAAACGAACCGCATGACATGCTCTAGTTGCCCCTGTCGCATGCGACAACCACGTTAGACAAGCCCAACTGATCCCTGCAGTAGCCAGCACGTCAGCACGCTGCAACAAAATACAAGCATCTCAACAAAAACCGGGAGGAGGAAGAGGTTTCGAGTTACAAAAGTATGAGGTAAATAATGAGAAGAAGGCTTTGAGTGCTGATGTCTTCATCGCCTGTCTTTCCTCGTAGGAAATCTGTGTTAATGGTTCATGTGATAAGCCTAAAACATACCAGCTCTTCTTTGTTGATAGTTGTTTTCCTGTCGTCTCCGTTCTTATAGGAAACTTTCACTGCCATTCGAAGTGGGTAAGCACGCACTGTTTAGCATTTAACTACCGTTTATTCTCGAATCTAATCTGCACTAGATTTTGCCGATTTCTTAAACGAAAAATAAAAGTTGGTTCGAGGTTCTAATCCGCACCTTTCTTTCAACCGCCTTCGGAAGTCGTGCGGTGGGTGTCGGCTGCATGGAAAGCCATCCCGGAGAGCATTATCGTCAGATCTTTCAATAAGCAATGCTTTGGACGGATCCGAAGATGATATTCTATGGGAGGACGACGGCGAAGATAAAGATGATAGTGACTGGGTGACGGATAACGATTCAGCTATGTGTGATGACGGCGAGTCTGATGAATAATAAATTATAAATATTATATTATATATTATATAATGTTATAAATAATAAATAAAATAAATTATTGTATTGTGTTGTTCTTATGGAACGTACAGCGGCTCTATCATTTTTCCAAAATCCAGCTCACGACGGCGAATCTAATCCGCACGCGATTCTAATCCGCATCCGATTTTTAGCCCTCTGGAACTGTAAAAAGGGTGCGGATTAGATTCGAGAATATACGGTATTTCACAAATTGTAAACAGTTGTTTTTAATGATTCGAAGCCGCATTAAGGTAAACCGGAAGACAGTATACCAGTCGTTATCCAGTTTCAGTAGACATCAAAATGATAAATATTCGTTGACCGATTGCATCATCATGCTATTGGTGGCCTTTCATACACCTTCATGATTTAATTTGTTGACAGTGACACTAACGTAAGTGTGGTGCGAAAGTCTTATGTGGTCAGTTTTTATATCTTTTCTTCTCCCAATGCTGAAGATGTATTAAGCATTTGTTGAGTCGTTTCTTTAACGACGGATACAAAATAAGAATAAAGTAATGGAGGAAAAAAATGGTATAGCACTAAAGTTGTTCCTGTCTGCTCCATGAAGGCGTATGGGGGGAGTACAAGTACAGCCCCACTCATTCGTCTCGGCATACCATGAACGTGAGTGATCATCTTCACACTCAGGTCGCTTCAACCCTGGTACTCATTGAATATGATGCTGGGTTGGAAAGAATTTGGTGTTATTTGCCGGCAGATTTTAAGTGATGAACCATTTTTATTTACACATATTGAGTTGGTACTGTGACAGATATGGAGCCGGGATAGCTCAGCCGGTATAGCAACTCGCTACGGGCTGGACGGTCCGGGGATCGAATCCCGGTGGGGGCAAGATTTTCCGCACCCTTCCAGACAATGGGTACCGGGTCTTTTCCGGGGGTAAAGCGGCCGGGGAGTGGCGTTGAACACCCAACACTTCTAGGGTCAAGGTTAAAGAAAGAGTACAGCTATACCTCTACTCCCTCTCTGGGCCTTCCTGGCCTGTTCTAGGGTGAGCTTTACCTTTACCTTTACCTTTACGGTGAGAGATAACAAAGTAAAAGATTGAAAAAAGAAAAGGTTACACGCTGAGATTGTCATGCTACGTAGACGCAAGGCGAGGAGGCACAAAGCTCCACTCATTCTTGACCTCGGCTTTAGATCGGATGCGAGCTGGCAGTTTCATGCCTCAGCCATCTTAGACCTCGGGGAAGGCTACTAATACAAATTGCGTTAAGTGTGGTGGTCTAAGAGAGAAATGTCTGGAGCTGTCGAGAATTAAACTCTGGACACTCAGTTCGTAGCAGAGTCATTAGAATTACTAAGCAACCCCGACTGGAATGAAGTAACTTTATGTCATTTTTTGACGGGTTTTTATAGCTTCAGGACACGGCGTTACATTATCGCTGGTTTTTGGCGCACTCACAAAATTGCGAAAAGTGACTACCAGCTTCGTCATGTCTGTCTGTCCGTCCGCATGGAACAACTCGTCTCCTACTGGACGGAATTTTATGACTATTTTTCGAATATATGCCGATAAAATTAAATTTTGGTTAAATTCTGACAAGAATAAATGGCACTTAGCATGAACACAAATATACATTTTTGATAATATCTTGCTCATTTCTTCTAGAGAAAATCAAAACACACATTTTATGCCCAATAACTGTTTATCCATTGAAACAATGATTAGGCGAACTCGCTCGATGTGACATTACACGCATATTGCCTGTCTTGTCATTAAATGTTAAACACAGCGGTGACGCTTCTGTGATGTATTTAGCAAAGAATGTCGGCCGGGAAGCCGGTTCTCCGTAATGACAGTTTGTGTACTTTTGCACAGCTCATCAGGCGAACATCGGGAAACTGTTGTGACTCCCCGCACCCTTCTCTAGTCACCGTAATCAAGGTCCCGTCCCATTCGGTATCATGTAACCTGTAAGGATGAAACAGCGTCTTACACACCCCGATGGATGCGACGCACGGACGCCCAGTGCTGGCTTCACAGAGCCACTGCGAGTGACGCCGCCCGGCACAGAACTGACGCTGACCGACCTACATATATGTGCGTCTTTGTTTGGGCTGTGCGCAAGTTTCCGGTGTCTCTCTGTACTTGTCACGCACCCCCTACTGACTCCCCGCAACAGGTGGGATGCTCCTTCGATTCTCCACACAAGCAGCTAACCTTCTCACTGCACACTTTAACGAATTATTGTTCAAGGTGCGACATCATAAGACAGCGATCGTTACTCCACCAATCGCATCTTCTTCCATTGGCACTACAGCCCACTGTGGCCTTTGGCCTATCGAACAATGTCCTTCAATTTTTTCCTATCTGCCACCAAATCTCTCCATCTTCTCACTCCCAGCACTTGAAGAAGATCTCTTTCCACTTCCTCCTTACATCTTTTCCTGGGTCTTCCCCTTCT
>Ga0123352_10020498_pt1 | contig 10532 bp, 13 predicted proteins | sample TergutLab28metaG_FD_89700 | JGI IMG/M metagenome (GOLD analysis project Ga0123352, IMG submission 89700) | Labiotermes labralis P1 segment gut microbial communities from Petit-Saut dam, French Guiana - Lab288 P1 | ecosystem: Host-associated > Arthropoda: Insects > Digestive system > Gut ... | reverse complement strand
TGTTCCGCTTGGTTTTTCTTTTCGCCGGACGCACTGCTCCCGTTTTTTTCCTGTGATGCTTCTTTTTCCGGCGCGTATTGCGCGGCGTTTTCGAGCAATGCCGAAACAGCCGCAGTTCTTTCATCATGCGGTACGGCGGCGATATAATCAGATATATCGCCGCCCGTTGGAAGTTCGGGCATCACAGAAAGTAAATCCACGAAAAATATTGCTTCCGCTTTACCAGCAAGGGATTTTGCTACATTTTTTGCATGGTTATTGCCCGTTTCGTCATTGTCGGCTACAATATAAATTGTTCCGTCTTTCAGCAAGTCGGAATAATGGTCGCGCCACTTGCCCGCACCCATTGCGTTAGTAGTGGCAACGAAACCATATTTACTAAGGGTTTCGCAGTCTTTCTCCCCTTCCACGACGAGAACAGGCTGATTTTCCTTAATTGCGTTGGTGACGGCGGTTAAGTTGTACAGAATCGGAGTTATTCCTTTGAAAACGTCCTTCCATATAAAACGCATGGGATTGTTTGCGTCGGGACGGCGTTGACGAAAAATTTTATTTTCGTAACGAATAGTGCTGTGAACAATGTTACAGTCCAAGTCTTTGTAATCGTAGACCGCGACGATGTTGTTCTGACCGTTTGCGCGAGAAGGCGCAGACGTTCCTTCAACATAAAGGGCGTTCACTTCAAGCCCCAACACACCAAGAATTTTTTCCGTGGAGCAACCCGCGTGACAATGAAGTAAAATTCTGCTATCGCTTACGCTAACGGACAGCGACGGAATTTTATCATCGTGTGCAGGGCATTTGGCTTTGTACTGATTGCCGTTGCCCGATACGCCTTTCAGTAGGCTAAGAAAATCATTCATTTGCAAGATTTTGTCCTCCTTTCTCAATCCATCGAATAAGCCCGCTCTTTGAAATAAGCACTTTGCGTCCGACACGAACAATCGGAAAACCCTCTGTTTTCACAAGTTCGTAGGCTTTCCCTGTGGAGATACCCAAGTACGCACCCATTTCTTTTACGCTCATAGTGATTTTTTCCACGTTATCACTTCCCTTCCGTTTTAGTATTTAATTTTGTACTGAAATGATATAGTATAAAATAATGCACTGTCAAGTAGTATTTTTTTGTTTACTGTTATCAATAAAACGGTTATAATGTTTTTGGGTGATGAAAATGCTTACTTCGATAGCGTTTAGTGCAAAATTAAAAGCAATAAGAGAATTTCGCGGATTAACACAAAAGGCTCTCGGCGTTCAAATGGGCTTTGACGAAAAAACGGCAGATGCCCGAATACGTCATTACGAAATGGGAAAAATCACGCCCAAAATGCAGGGTATGGAAAAGTTGGTGGAAATTTTACGGGTGAACATTATCAATTTCACCGTGGACGAGAGCGGAAGTTTTGAACACATCATGCAAATGTTCTTTTGGTTTGATGAAATCAGACCGAACACATTTAACCCGATACAGTTGGAGAAAATTCCACGCAAAAAAGACGGCAAAATCAACCCCGAACACAACGAGGGTGATGCCGTCAAATACAATGATAGCGATTATTGGCCTTCTCACGCGCCAATGGCGATATGGCTGAATGATTCTACGTTAAATCAATTCGTGCGCGAGTGGATGCACCGTAAACAAGAATTAAGCGCAGGGGAAATCACCCGCGCCGAATATTTTGAATGGAAATTAAACTGGCCGCGCACTTGTGATGATTGCGGAAAATTTGAACCGTCATATAAATGGAGAACAAAAAAATTGGAGGAATTGACATGAGTAACACAGTAATGGATATTAACGCGCTACCGCAATTATTGTTACAGTTGTTTTCGACATCGCGGGTAAGTGTGTCGGAAACAGACGGCGGTATTCATGTAGTACCACTGAAAGAGGAAAACAAAAAGGAAAGTTCTATTGATGGACTTATCGGAATACTTGCTGATTATCCTGAAATGTCCGTTGATAAATTTTTAGCGCGTATGCGTGAAGATGCGGAGTTAGACATATGACGCGCTATGTCTTGGACGCTTGCGCCCTTATGGCGGCCTTGTACGGTGAAAAAGGCGCAAACGTAGTTAAGGCGGCTTTTGATAAAGCCGATGAAGGAACTGCGAAAATTATTATGCACAAGGCAAACCTTTTGGAAGTTTATTACGATTTGCTCCGTAATCTCGGCAAAGAAAAAGCGAACGTGATTTTATCGGAAATAAAAAAACGTCCAATAGAAATTATTTCGGAAATTTCGGACGAACTTTTTGAAGAAGCCGGGCGATTGAAGTCTGTGTACAAAATATCGTTCGCGGATTCTTTTGCGTTAGCGCAAGCTATTGTTTCCAACGGCGCGTTGCTGACTTCCGACCACCACGAATTTGATGTAATTGAAGAAAAAGAAAACATAAATTTTGCTTGGACAAGGTAAGGATGGAATTATCTGTAATCGTGGTGGTAATAGCGTTATTGAGATTAGGTAGGTTAATTATAATCGGTTTAAGGCTGTTAAAGAATAGGATACGTGGAGATGGTTCATATGAGTAAAATTATATATTGGCTGTCAATGCTTCTTGCCGTTATGACGATTGCTTATGGCGTAATGAATTTGTTTGGTGTTGTTGAGTCTTTGTCCGTATTTGAGGAGATTCAGCCTGAATTGCTTGTTTTTGGTGCATCAGGTTTTGTAGTTGCGTTAACTATCGTGGCATTTGTATTATCTCGCGTTTCAAAAGCAAGAAATACTAAAACAAGTAAATATAAATTTAACGAAGTTCCAATTAGAAATCACATTATTCCAAACGCTATAGTATCCATTGAAGGTACATGTGGATATGGACGTGACAATAGTTTGACATGGCAGTACACAGGCACATTAACTACAGGAGGCTATCCAAAAAAAACTGCCTTTAATGAAGGGAAGTTAATTATATCCGATGGAACAATGGCAGAAGGAAAATTCACGGGGAAATCTTTTGGAGGTTTAGTTATTGTCAATTTTGCCATGATGCCGCAAGTATACCGAACAACAGATGGCTGTATAATCAATGGGAAACTAATGGAAGGGATACTTAGGTATCCGAATGGAGATGTTTATGAAGGTAAAATAAATCTATTAAATGACAGTATCAAGGCTGTGTTACGTTATGCAAACGGTGACGTATACGAAGGTGAAATTTCTGCTGCCAAGACAAAGCAAGGAAAAGGAATACTGACAACTTCTAACGGCTTAGTTCTCGAAGGTGATTGGAGCAATGATGGCTTTATCGACATTGATGGAAAAAGATTCACTATACTTTTAGCAAAATATTTTTGTCGTCCCTATGTATGTGGTTGTAAGAAAAAAAGAGAAGTATTATGGATTCTCCCGGATGACGAAAGATTAAAAACGCTAAGGTGTGGTGAATGTGGATGCTTTTACTCTGTATTGAAAGATATTTCTGAAATAAAAAAGATACAAGAAAATAATTCGTTAAGAGAAATTTTTTTAGAGAACAGGAGGAAACAGAAATGAAAAATAAAAAACTTGCAATGTGTATCTATAGTAAGAAAAAGTCAGATGACTACTCGCTTTTGGGTGCCATAGATGAAGGTAAAGGTATTGGTGAGTTTTGTAAAGAAGAGTTTGGAATCGAGTGTATGAAGTGTGTTTCCAATGGAGATTCAGATATATACGGTAATGTACTGCCAAAGCAACAACCACAGCATACAAACACTATCTCAGCAAAAAAAAGGGAGATAGTGTCAAAGAATGTTACGCCTTTGCATCAAACTATAATTAATAAGGTTGATAATAGGTTGGAGAGAATTAATTGCCCTTCATGCAACAAACAAGTTAATGTTACTGCTCATGCGTGTCCAAGTTGTGGATTAAATATTGCTTCTTATATAAATGATAAAAGGCGTGAGGAGTGGGAATTACAAGGATTGTGTCCATATTGCGGAGGTACGACACGGAATGAAAAAGAAAAGAAAATCATTCCTGCAACGCCTCCAAATTGCTATACCAATGGACAGCCTGAAAGCTTCATAAGCCGCGATATATTGCGATGTAACAATTGCAAGATAATTATAAAACATCGCTGGACACACTAAATCCCTTATATAGCTTGGAAGGCGAATTTTGAAATAAAAAATGGGTCAATTTTTTTGAATTATTTTTCTATGCAAACATCGTTTGACTGCAAACCTTGATTTTATCCGCTTCCTTTATGTTTCGTTATTAACTCTGTCCATTACTTTGGGGTATTATACATGCGCATGTGAACGCCCTATTTGTACGGAATCCAAAGCTCATTACTCTTTTAGGGTTCCGGCTACGGGCGGCCCTGTACTTAATAGGCGCAGCCCCTTGGAGGAAATTACAACAATAGGCCTTGCATACAGACTACAAATTAACGAAACTTCGGTAATGCCCGGGGCTTGGCATATAACCGAAAATGCCCTAAGGCGGGAGCATATGGATGAGAAAAAGAACCCGTTGCCATCAAGAATATCGCATATAGGAGGGGAAACACGTGAAAGAGTCAATTTCAGGATATCGCAAGCTTCTCCAAATTAGTATTGCCGTCACGGTCATTCTTGCTGTCATTTTCATTTTGTGGGTTGGGTTCCGTTCCGAGCCTATGCCGGAACCCGAGCCGATACCCCGAAATGTTAGAATCTTGATTGATACTACAAATTGTTCATGGGCTTGGGGTGACGAACTTCTTGAGCTAAACGGGAACATCCTTGAAGTTACCCTGCTTAACCAAGCTGTACCTGATGTATTATATTCCGGCGAACGGTTCAGCTTATCAGAGGGTTGGGACTATATAGAATGCTGGGATACATCGCTCTGCTACGAGGGTATAGAATATTATGATGTGTCCTTGCTTGATGATTTTGCCGAAGCGCGCAATTTTATGTGGCTTTCCGGTTTAATAAACCAGGAATCTATACGGATAAGACCTTCGACAGATATTGCTTCTGTTGAACTTTCACAAGAGCAACTTGAAGATGTTTGGCGCAGGATAGATGCCCTTGTAAGCAAATATGAACACCCCGAGACGTGGAGGGGAACAGGGACTACAAGCGTAATGGCAGTTATTGACGGCGAGTTTTATTTTAGTGCAATGGGGGGACGGAGGGAATATCCACCCCCCGAAGATACTCGTTCCCGAAGAGAAAGGGAAAATAATATTCTTGCCCCATTTTATAATGGACACTTGACAAGGCTTGCAGACGAATTGATTGATTTATCCCCCATTCCCACAGGTTGGGAACCACGGGTCGTAACTGAACAATAAGCGGAAAAATAGCCCGCAAATCTAAAATAAGTTTGGGCATATACGGTGAACTATGACAAAACTTTTTAAATGAGTTAAAAAAGCAGGTTGTGCATATTGGGCAAACGAATCCTATATGATTATTTTAAAAGAGAGACGCGCGGCTAAAACCAGCTTTGTGAGAAAATTTCTTGACTTGATGCGAAAATTCCAAAAGAAATGAATCGAACGCAATTTCTGGTTTAATTGCGCATACTTTATGATATAATTTGAAAAAAATTAGGAGGTATCAAATGACTGAGTATGTAAACATGTGGAAAAATTTTGCCAATTTTTCTGACCGCACAGATGTAAGGGGCTACTGGATGGCGTATTTGATTAATGTCATCATCACGGTTGTACTGGGTGGAGTAACAGGTGTTCTTGCGGGCATTACGGGCGTTGGAGCATTTACGTATTTGAGCACTCTCTATGGTTTAGCGGTACTTATACCGAATTTGGCAATTTTGGTACGTAGATTAAGAGACGTGGGCAGACCGTGGTTTCATATGTTTATTAGTCTGATACCGTGTGCTGGCGTAATTATTCTGATTGTTTGGATAGTGAAGCCTTCCATTCCCGACGACGGAGTACCCCAAGTTTAGTATACTTATGATATAAGAAAAGGTTGACACGTCTGATGTGTCAACTTTTTTTTGCGAGTTGACACGCGATAAATAAAAAGTATACAATTTATTTGGAAAGGAAGTTTGTGATGAAAATAAATATTACAAAAACACAATCGCCAAAGGAAAAACCCCAAGGCAGTTTGGGGTTTGGGAGAAGCTTCACCGACCATATGTTTATAATGAACTATACGGAAGGGCAAGGCTGGCACGACGCGCGGATTGTACCATACGGCAACATGGAATTTTCTCCGGCGAGTTCGGTTTTGCACTACGGTCAAGAGACATTTGAAGGAATGAAAGCATATCGCTCAAACGGAAAATATTATTTATTCCGCCCGGAAGAAAACGCGAAACGCTCGAATTATTCAAATGCGCGTACCTGTATTCCCGAATTCCCCGAAGAGGATTACGTGCAGGCGGTGAAAACGCTGGTTAAGCTGGACGCGGACTGGATTCCGGAAGGAAAAGACAGCTCGCTGTACATTCGCCCGTTTTTCATAGCAAACGACCCGTTCGTAGGCGTTGCCATTTCCAAAACATATCTTTTTATAATAATTCTCTGCCCTGCGGGTGCGTATTTCGGAAGTCTTAATCCCGTGGGCATTCGCGTAGAGGACGAATATGTCCGTGCCGTTCGCGGCGGAACAGGTCGCGCAAAAACAGGCGGAAATTACGCCGCAAGCATGGCGGCACTTGCCCGTGCACAAGAAGAAGGCTGCGCCCAAGCAATGTGGCTGGACGGCATAGAGCGCAAGTACATCGAAGAAGTAGGCACAATGAATATCTTCTTTAAAATAGACGGAAAAATAGTCACGCCCGCCCTAAACGAAAGCATTCTAAGCGGTATAACCCGCGACAGCATAATAACCCTATGCAAAGACTTCGGCTTAACCGTAGAAGAACGCCCCATCACCATAGATGAACTTGTGGATGCCGCGGGACGCGGCACACTGCAAGAAGCCTTCGGTACGGGAACCGCCGTAGTAATCTCACCCGTAAACAAACTCCGCTATAAAAACAAAGACATAATTATAGGAACAGGCGAAACAGGCGAAACAAGCCGCAAACTATATGAAACTCTAACCGCAATCCAACGCGGCGAAGCCGAAGATAAATTCGGCTGGTGCGTCGAGATATAAAAAATTAAAGGAAAAACCTCAAATAAAAAATCTACCTAATGCAAAACAGGTGGATTTTATTTTTTTACGTATATCTTATAAACTGGATTTTATTATGTAAAATTGTTATTATTATTGTAACATAAATACGAAAGGACGATTCGTGTGAACTGGGAAGCCTACCGCAAAGAAATAGAAGAAAAGGGCACGTTGCCCGAAGATTGGTATATTTTAGGAATTGACCTCGGCACAACAAATTCCGTAATAAGTTATTGGGACAACAACGCGCGCCGGCCCGAAGCCATTGACGTGAGCAATGGCTTTGGAAAAGTGCCCATGCCATCAGTTGTGCAGTATCGCGAGGACGAAAACGAGTGGGTAATTGGCGAAGAAGCCTATCGCAGCATGAAAATTTATCCGGAAACAACGGTTCGCTCGATAAAGCGTCAGATGGGAACGAACCAGACGATAAAACTAGGCGGGAAAGAATATCTGCCCGAAGAAATATCTGCAAAAATTTTATCAGAGCTAGTTTCACACGCCCAAAATTTGAATCCGAAAGCGGAAATTGTGGGCCTTGTTGTTTCGGTGCCGTACGATTTCGACGATGCGGCACAAAAGGCAACCATTCGCGCTTGCGAATTGGCGGGAATTTCAGACAAACTCATTTGCCTTGTAAAAGAACCCAGTGCCGCCGCGCTTCATTATAATTTCCGTCACCGTCTGAACGAGGGCGAAAAAATAATGGTATTCGACCTTGGCGGTGGAACTTTTGACATAACAATCTTTCATGTAAAAGAACGCGACGAGTCGCGCATAAATTTGCGAGTAATTTCGCAAGGCGGCGAAGCCTGCCACGGCGGCGACGATGTTGACGCGTTTCTAATAAAATCGTGCGGAAAGTTCGTCAAAGCTAAAACCGGGCAATCCGCCGCCGAACTCGCCGTTGAAAACCAAGTAGAACTCATAACTCGCGCCCGGGAAGCCAAAGAAAGACTCAGCGGGGTTCAACAGTTCCGCATTCCGTTTACGTTTTGCATCCCGCCCTTCGTCGAGCAAATCACGCGTGAAGAATTTCAAATATTAATCAAACCTTTCATTGAGAAAACCCGCAAACTCGTGCTTAAAGCCTTGCGCGAAACTTATAACGGCGGTCTTACACCGCAAGATATCGACCGCGTATTGCTGGAAGGCGGCTCTTCACAAATGCCGTGGGTGCGGGAAATGCTTTTAGATATTTTCGGCGACGAATCAAAAATATATTCATCGGAGCGACCCGCGCTTGATATCTCGCTGGGCGCGACTTACTATGCCGCCATGAAAATGGGGCTTCTATCACATCCCGACATCGAAAGCGAAAAAATTTCTGTGGAATTTGAAGTAACCGTTTCACACGATATCGGGTTGGAAATAGATGGCGCATATGGAAAAAAAGCCTTCTTTCCAATGATTCGCCGCGGCACTTCCTACGCACTTGCGAAAAAATCCCATGTCTTCACGCTTTCAGGTACCACCCCCGAAGAAATGACCGCGCTGGACTTGCGAATTTTAGAAAGAATCCAACAAGATGACCCCTTCGAGGCGTGTAAATTAATCGGCGAGGTAAGTATAAAAGGTCTGCCCGAACGCCCAAGCGGGAAAACTAAACTTCGTATTACTCTAATGGTAGAAGAAGAAGGCGGACTTGTTCGCGGCATGGTGGAAGATTTAGGTCTTGGAAACGAATGGCCATCATCGGGCTATAAAGAAACCTTCGACCCGGATAGGTTTAAGCGTACGGAATTAGGTTAATTAAGTATGACACAAAAAGGAAAAATCATAGAACTTTATACCTAATACTTTGAAATATAAACAGGAGGTTTGTATGCAGGCAGTTAAACAAAAAATATATAAATTGGTTGATACCCTCCCGGATTGCCAACTAAACGAAATTGCTAACTTTATAATGTTTATAAAAATGCGGGATGAGAAAAATACCTTTACCGGATTGGAAGCATTGAGCGAGTCAAGCACAGATTTTTGGAACAATGAAGTTGACGATGAGGTTTGGAATAATGCATAACCAAGGCGACATTGTGCTTGTTCCGTTGCCGTTTTCCGACTTGGCTTCAATGAAAAGACGACCTGTGCTTGTGCTGTCTAGAAGTGAGTATAACCATTCTGCGGACGATTTAATTGTGGCTGCAATTACGTCGAACCTTGACGCAAAACCCTATACAGTGCGGTTCACAAATGACAATATGGCGGACGGAACATTAAAATTGGATTCTTATATCCGTGCCGATAAAATTTATACATTATCGCAAAACCTTGTGGTGAAGCGGTTTGGTAAAGTTAAGAAGGAAATTATCGAAGCCGTGAAAGTTAAAGTTTTGAACGTGATGGATGGGTAAATTATGAGAAAAGATAATAACAAATTAGGAGGACAAACATGGGCTACTTAGGAATTGACCTTGGCACGACAAACTCGGCGGCGATTATTTACAACGACAAAAAAGATGTTTTGGACGTTGTGAGGGTGGATGGGACAGATGAAATTTTGCCGTCAGTAGTGTGTTTTCATGAAGACGGGGTAATAGTGGGCGCGGAGGCAAAAGCAGGCGCGATAATTTATCCTGAAAGCACGGTTCTTTCGGTGAAGCGCATGATGGGCGGCGGAGAAAAAATTAATATCGGCGAGATGGAAAAATCGCCGGAGGAAGTTTCCGCGGCGATTTTACAAAAACTAAAAAAAGCCGCCGAGGAACAATCCGGCGAAAAATTTGACGAGGTGGTAATCACGCACCCGGCGTATTTTAATGACCGTCAAATTTTTGCCACGAAACAGGCGGGATTGCTCGCGGGCTTCCGTAACGTCTACCTTTTGAGTGAGCCGCTTGCCGCTGCCATCGAGTACGGATATCGACAAAGTTACGCGCAAACTTTGCTTGTTTATGACTTGGGTGGCGGCACTTTTGATGCCTGCGTTCTCAAAGTTCAACTGGACGAGCAGGGACAAGAAGTTTTCCAAGAATTATCCGACGTTGGCGATATGAATTTGGGCGGCGACGATTTTGACAGTGAACTCGTGCGCTGGTTGAAAACGAAATTTACAGAGGAAAGCGATGTTGACCTTGACGCGCTGGATAATGCCGAGCGCAAGCGCGTTATGCAAAAATTAAAACAGGAAGCGGAGCAGGTTAAAAAGAAGCTTTCCGGCACTAACAAGGTTGCCGTTCGTGTGAATCCGCTTGTAATTATTGATGGCGTTCCGAAAAATTTAAACGCGGAAATTACGCGCGAAGAATTTGAAGCGATGATTCGCAAATATGTTGACCGTTCCCGCGATATTATCGAAGAAGCATTGAAACGCGCCGGCGTTGCCGCGGATGAAATATCGAAGGTTGTGCTCGTTGGCGGTTCTACGCTTATTCCGATGGTTCGGCGCATGGTTGCGGGCTATCTGAAAGAGCCGTACCGCGCAACAGACCCCGCAAAATCCGTTGCAATG
>Ga0123352_10020494_pt1 | contig 10533 bp, 5 predicted proteins | sample TergutLab28metaG_FD_89700 | JGI IMG/M metagenome (GOLD analysis project Ga0123352, IMG submission 89700) | Labiotermes labralis P1 segment gut microbial communities from Petit-Saut dam, French Guiana - Lab288 P1 | ecosystem: Host-associated > Arthropoda: Insects > Digestive system > Gut ... | reverse complement strand
TTACAACATGTGCAGAACATAACACCTTACAACATGTGCAGAACACAACACCTTACAACATGTGCAGAACATAACACCTTACAACATGTGCAGAACATAACACCTTACAACATGTGCAGAACATAACACCTTACACCAATCTGCGTTCATATTAAGGTGCATGGAACAAATCAACGAAAGAATTTATTAATCCAACTGTGTTTTTATATGTGCTTTATCGATGTTCATTAACCCTGTGAAGGATGATGAGAGATCGAAACATGTCGGAGTTCTAACAAATTGTGTGTAAAAGTGTAGATAATTTTAACGTCACTGCATTTGTTGGTTTTATTGTGCGAAATGTTTATTAATGCTCGGACATGAATTACTTTAAGATGCAGATTACGTTTCGGTGATTTTAATGTGTCGACTTGCTGATAATTCCGTCAGCACCACATTTAGCAGATGACAGTACATCCGTTCTGACGTCACGCCTCTTAGTGATGGATCTGAGAATGCAAGTCGGCACCGAGTGGAGGTAAATGTTTTGTTAAATGTGCGCTGTATGGAAATAGATCTTGAAAGAATTGTTCGGTATATCTAAGCGATAGGCCGTATGTATCTCGGTACAGCATCAAAAGAGGTTAAGTGAATTTTCTTGTTCACGGAAAATAGTACGTTTCTTGAGGGGAAAAGTATCGTGGGTCTTTTAGATGTGTACTAGAAACTGCAGAGAAACTGGCCTTAACTCATTCAACGCTCTATTTAGGAACAAACTCAGAAGGGTACGTGTAGTTAATTGAACTAATAGAATGACTAATAATGGGGATAACTGAACGCATTGTGTGGAAGGAAAGGAACCTCGTCGTTCACAACGGCGTGCACAGATCCATGGCGACTAAATTTTGCAACGTGGCGTTTAATATTTGTGGATCTTCAGTATGGAAGTTGCTTCACTTCACCAGTCTGACGCCTGGAATTTTGAGCTGATTCCTAGATTTTGAAAAATTTGTGCCCTGCTGTCGTATACCTGGGCAGACAGTAGCCACTGAAGAAGGTTTATTGGGCGCTAGAAACTACAGCATGTTTAGCAGGAGGACGGGCCAAATGTGGAGTCCAACACTTGATGATGATGATGATGATGATGATGATGATGATGATGATGATGATGACGACGACGACGACGACGACGACGACACTATTGTAACCACGACCACTGTTTTACACAGCAACAATTAATGTACTCCCTGATGGTGGGCCAGTAAGGTCCGAAACATGTAGGAGTTAGTTTCTAAATATATTGTTACGAATTAAATTACATTTATGTGCATTTGTTTGGTTAAGATTGTAGAAACATGACCACTTTGTTAGGACTGACTGTTAATGCATGTGTTTTTGTTTGATAGAAATTTTTTCGTGGTCAAGCAATTCCGTAGTGACAGGTGATTGTAATAACGAGGTAATTGTAACTTACAAGACGCTTTTCTTTGCACTTGAAGGGCGTAAAATATTCTGTCCTATAAAAGCATAAGATGTTTCTTTACTACAGGAGTTCTGAGATCTGCCCTCTTCTGGAATTCTACGCAGGGTAGAATGGTGGTTTGCTACTGATGTTTCAGGACACCCCAGCGGCGTCATCTTCAATGGTCGACTGATTGACCCTCGAAGATGGGACCAATAGCTTGTCCCGAAACGTCGGTAACCAACTACCAGTCTACGCTGCGTAAAATCACGGAAGAGCCCAGATCTCATTTACATCGCGGCGGAAGCCTGAAATCACTTGCAGGAGTATTATTTACGCTTCGCGAAATCACTGGGTCCCTCTGAACACGGGCAGGAATTCCTGTCGGCTCAGTCTGAGGTTTGGGTTACTTAAAGATTTCGTTAAATTTCTACCCGTAATTTCAGTGTTCCATGGTTGACTGCTGTAAATTCACTGTACAAGGTTTTCACAAAATACCTTTGCGCAATTGTAAGCTCCGTTCAAATCGTCACGCTGGAAGCCATATTTTACCTAAGCGCGTAAGTGAGTTCTTGTGCGTGTTTTGTACACTTCGTGTCTGATTTGGATGCAATTCGCTGGGCGGTTATGAGTTACTTGAAACTCTGCTGAGTAAAAAGTGTACTTTACGTCAGGTCGTACATGAAATGTTCCACATACACACTTTTAATCCGATTTGGAAAACATTTGGTACTGGAAATAGCCACAAAAGTCATTGAATGATAGTGAGTTTCATGAAAATTGGCGTAGCGATAGCCGTACTTTAATTAGGGGCTCAGATGACTTTCTGTCCAGACTCTCCGCATTTATTGACCGGTTTGGTTGAAATTCGGTATAGACTATATGTACATAACGCTGTTGAGCATTTGTGCATTTCATGAAAATCGGTGCAGCGAAGGCCATACTATACTTAGGGACATAAATAAAATTACATATAAGCGTGTACCTTGCAACCAATAAAATCTCGAAAGTAACGAACGCCTTAGCAAAGTCTCTGTTCTCCGCAGGCTTCTTGAAAACCAAACTGACCGGACGCAAACAGACTGACCACATCGCTTACCCATGTGTATTCTCGTTATGCCTCTGGCGCAGAAGAGGCATTATAGTAGAACTCCACTTGTCCCGACGCTGGTTATCCGAATCGGCTTGGTCCTTCGGGTATACATTTTCTTACTGTAATTGTGCTACATGTTTTTATTGCTGAAATCTCCCCCCCCCCCCGCCCCAGTTTTCAAATACATGAAATGAATTATGTTTTAATGTTTTATTTGTGCGTAAATAAATATGTAGCCTAAAACAGCCGTTTGTAAAAATATTTTTCCACTTCAAACTGCCATTGTAGCCTATTTTCAAAGAAAAATTAAATTATCCGGATTTTCTGCATATCGGGTTGGCTTGCCGCCTTAATTAATCCGGATAAGTGTAGTCTACTGTATCTTGGTTTGTTAAGATTCCCACCTCGATAGTCACATCGCTTTCCCTTTCTCGGTGAGGTACGAGCGTGCTACGAAGCCGCTCCCTTATGTAGGGACACGCCCTGAAGCAGACAGTTTACCTGCACAGATCTGTCGTGTAATTGGCCGAGCATTATCTAACACAACGTGGCACACTTAACCGTGACATTTTAAGACGTTGATCGATGTGGTGGGTCCAGAACTGGCAGCATGCGAGTATGAACGTCTAGAAAACGAATAACTCCAACTAACCATTACTAGTATTTACAAGGTAAACAAATTATTAATATTTTGCCGTCCAACACAATAGTATATCAGATATTAGTTTATTTATTATGGTGACTGCATGTTTCCGACATTCTTGACAATCTTCAGGCCAGCTTGTAGAAACCTAAGGTACAATTAGTGCATATTTAGGTATTTTGGAATCCCATATTATTTACATTAAAATGTACTTGAAATCTAAAAGTTGAAAGTTGTATGTATTGTAGATAATTTTTGTAGAAATTTTGTATTGGTAACAAATCCCCGTTGGTATGGATGGACAATAAAATTTTCATTATTATGTTGGTAGTTATGTAGACATTATGTTGGTAGTAAAACTTGATAGATCTATGCGATTAAAAATATATTTTATTTGACATTTAATAATTGTTGAGTTTCTTAGTCACAGGTCTGGCACACTGGCTCGTTTGTAGTTGTATTTCATGCACGTGTTGTAGATTCTGGTATCGCAGTCTTTATATTCGTGTGTATTTTGATGTACCAGATGGTGACTGTAGGTATTCAGTAGTTCTTGAACGGAGTTCTGTATACTGTTGACGGGTAATTGGTTGTCGTTAATGTTGTCAGTTGTAATTTATCCCTTAAAAAAAACTTGAAACATACATTCCATTCCATACATTTTAACGTACAGAATACAATGCGCCCAATGAAAGAACTTCATGAAATTCCGTTTGACAGAAATTTAAAATTAGTTTCATACGATATGACAAACATGTACTCTAATGTACCTACTAAAAATCTAACAGAAATGATTAAATTAATGTGCAATCAAAACGACATTAACAAAGAATTAAGACACGAAATAAGAAAGTTTCGCGAAGTTCTAATAAAAAAATTGTTTTCAATATAAAGACATACAATATATACAAGATGATGGCCTAGCAATGGGCGCACCAATATCATCTATATTTTTTTTAAATACGCCTACAGTACCTTTAAAATACAAATATGTATGACATTCTATTGCAATATCGTATAGTTAGATGTTTTCGCTATGTAGATGACATCCTTATAATTTACAATAACAAGACAACTAATGTACACGAAGTACTTACTGTATTTAATAATATAACACCTACCATTAAATTAACTATGGAAGGAGAAATTGAAAATAAAATTAATTTTTTTTAGACATTACCATTTCGAAAGCTGAAAAAACATATCATTCAATATATACAGAAAACCAACTGCAACAGACACCATTATTCCAAACGATTCATGCCACCCTACAGAACACAAGCTTGCAGTAATTAGGTATTTAACTACCCGACTATCAACATACACAGTGAATAACACAGAAAAAGAAAAAACACGATAAAACAAACACTATACAATAATAAATACGATACATTAACTCCAACAAAAAACAAAAAGGGCCGGAGAAAAAGGAAAAACCAAACATTAGATGGGCCAAATTCCAATAGGTTGGTAAAGAAGGAAAAATTTCACAAAACTATTAAAAAATTCCAATTTCAAAGTCTCCTTCATAACTGATAACATTATAGGTAAATTATTAACTAGTAATTAAGAGTGCAATTCAAATAAATTCAGTAAATGCGGCATATATCGATTAACATTTAAAGACTGCAATAAGGATATCGGACGGATAGGAAGACCCTTTCATACAAACTTTCAAGAACATTTTGTTCATTATAAATATGGAAGCAGTAAATCAAAATTTGCACAACACCTGTTAGACAAAAACATTCTGTTGGTCCAATGGATAATATTATGGGCATTTTACATATAACAAAAAGGGTAAAATGATGGATACTCTAGAAAGATTCTACATCTACAACGAAACAAAACTAGATAATTAAATAAACGATAAATTCACAGTAAGACCGAATACAATATTCGATACGATAATCATAAAAGCGCTAACAGAGGGCATTCACCGCTATAACCCCCGATACCTGCCGCGACCTTGCCCAGTCACAAACTGGAGCACAGAAAGCACGCACGCATACGCCGAGCCTCTCAACGTCAAACTAAATCGTAAGTACTCGTGCATGCTTACTCACAACCTACCACTAAGTTAACGAATATAATAAATATAAAACTATACGAACACCTATTATTTCAGAACTGCCTTCGTTGTGGGATAAATTACAACTGACAACATTAACGACAACCAATTAACCGTCATCAGTATGAAGAACGAGTTCAAGAACTACTGAACACACACGAATATAAAGACTGCGATACCAGAATCTACAACACGTGCATGAAATACAACTACAAACGAACCAGTGTGCCAGACCTGTGACTAGAAACTCAACAACTATTAAATGTCAAATAAAATATATTTTTAATCGCATAGATCTATTAAGTTTTTGCCAACATAATGTCTATATAACTACCAACATAATAATCAAAATTTTATTGTCCATCCATACTAACGGGGATTTGTTACCAATACAAAATTTCTACAAAAATATATTACAGTGTATACAACTTTCAACATTTCAGTTTTTATGTACATTTTAATGTCAATAATATGGGATCCCATAGTACATAAACATGCACTGATTGTACCTTATGTTTCTATAAGTTGGCCTGAAGATGGTTAAGAATGACCGCAACATGTAGCCACCATATTAAATAAACTAATAACTAATATACTATTGTTGTGTTTGACGGCAAATTATAAACAATTTTTTACCTTTTAATTTTAAACACAACGGAATGACCTCTATTAAAAAAAACATTACTAATACATTGTTAATGATGCTTTTATAAGCAAACAGCAGTTACCGTTCTTCTTTCGGGACGTGATTCGCTTCGTTGATGGTGGAAATGAAATTAATAATTTGAAGTTGTAGAACCCAGTCACGGAAGTAACAAAATGAACTCTGTGAGTATGAAATCTACCATAGTGTTAGTGCAACGGCGGTTTAATATTGGTGCTCACCGTTCGTATTGATAAAGGTACAAATTGATTGTCGTAATATATTTGGTGTTCTGCGTTAGGATCGCGATTGGAAGCATGAACACGGAGAGAAAAAAAGTCACATCTTCTGGTTGGCTACCTTCCTAAATGGACACAAGGAAGAGTATACCATCATACTGCGTGTGTTTTATGCCTTCCATGTTCAACTTATGAACCAGGTGACCAGTTTTCACGACGCATGGTGTAAACGTTACGAAATCGGAGAACACAATGCCGTATCCCTTTTTAATTTCTTACAATCATGACAGCCTTGCGTACTACCCAGGCGGGAGTGTCGCTTCAGGATCCAGAAATGGTGTGTGGTAGATACGTATAGAAGCCGATCCCAGTGGCCGCTCGATTCTTGGGATTGCGGATTCGAATCCCGCTAAAGGCATCGATGTTTGTCTTTTGTATTTGTTGTGTTGTGTAGGTAGTTATCTCTGCGACGAACCCCTGTTACTCCACGGGTGGGGGGGGGGGGGGACGTTTGCTAAGGAAGTATATTTGTAGTATGCAAAATATTTTTGACTTTCGATCTGATAGCAGTTAACTGTTGAGGCTTTCAAAGTAAGCATGTGAAATTTGGCATGGTGACCGATTATAGACGTACATAAACAAGCACGACCATTTATGAGTATAATGTCATATTTTCATATTAAATGCAAAACTTCGTTTGTAACTCGACAGTAATGGACATGACGATATAAAACTTCGAAGTAAAATCCACCAAATTTAACATATACGTAATATGCACTTAATAATGTAGAGGCAATTCATGTGGTACAGCACAGTAATCACTGTGCTTCTTACAAGGTTAACGATATGCAGAAGACATTAAATACGTTAGTATATTGCGGCTACTAAAGCCGGTAGACAAACTTTGACGCAGGGATCAAATGGGGTCCTTACTTAACGGGTGGCGAATTTTTTGTGCCGAAAAAAAATGGACCTGTCCTGTTCCATCTCTTACTGCTTGTACTGCTGCGACGGCTGCTGCTAAGACTGAAACAGTGCCTGAACTCGTAACATAATAAACGCCCGTTATTTAAAACAGCAAAGAATGCACTAAATATATGACGACACGGCTAAATCTACTGATGCACAGGCGTGATAAATTCTTGTAGCAAGTGGAGAGTAGAGTGTTAAGAGGTTAGGCTATTTATTCACTTCCTGCACCACTTTATGATAAAATGTATGGGTAAAGAGAGAATTGATGTTGGGTGAATAATCTGAATGTTGTCACTTCCTGAAACGTCTAGTTGGGATTGGTATAGTTATAGAGAAATATGTAATAAATGTTTGAAATATAGCAGTTTCGTTACAAAGAGACCATCTCCAACAAGAAGGCCTGTGCTGCTGCTGCCACTACTACTATTACTACTATTACTACTACTACTACTACTACTACTTTTGCTACTGCTAATAATACGCAAACATATGTCTCTTATTTTCCATTTAAAATTTGTTTATTTTTTAAATTTATTAATATATGTACATATGACTGTCTATGTTCGTATGACGGCGTCTATGTTCATATGACGGTGTCTATGTTCATATGACGGCGTCTATGTTCATGTGACGGTGTATATGTACATATGACGGTGTCTATGTGTATATGACGGCGTCTATGTACATATGACGACGTCCTTGTTCATATGACGCCGTCTATGTACATATGACGGCGTGTATGTTTATATGACGGCGTCTATGTTCATATGACGCGTCTATGTTCGTATGACGGCGTCTATGTACATATGACGGCGTCTGTGTTCATATGACGGGGTCTGTGTTCATATGACGGCGTCTGTGTTCATATGACGGCGTCTGTGTTCATCTGACGGCGTCAATGTATATATGACGGCGTCTATGTTCATATGACTGCGTCTATGTTCATATGACGGCGTCTATGTTCATATGACGGTTTCTTTGTTCATATTACGGCGTCTGTGCTCACTTGACGGCGTCTATGCTCGTATTGCGGCGTCTATACTCATGGCGGCGTCTATGCACATATGACGGCGTCTATATTCATATGACGGCGTCTATGTACATATGACGGCGTCTATGTACATATGGCGGCGTCTTTATACATATGGCGGCGTCTATGTACATATGGCGGCGTCTATGCTCATATGACGGTGTCTATGTTCGTATGATGGCGTCTGTGTACATATGACGGTTTCTTTTTCATATGACGGCATCTATGTTCATATGACGCCATCTATGTACATATGACGGCGTCTACGCTCATATGACGGCGTCTGTGTTCATATGACGGCATCTGTGCACATATGACGGCGTCTATGCTCGTATGACGGCGTCTATGTACATATGACGGCGTCTACGCTCATATGACGGCGTCTATGCTCATATGACGGCGTCTATGCTCATATGACGGCGTCTGTGCACATATGACGGGGTCTATGCTCATATGACGGTGTCTGTGTTCGTATAACGTTGTCTATGTACATATGACGGTGTCTATGTACCTGATAAAAACCTCCAGAACCTGAAGTGAACGCCGGTGATATTCGCACGGTCACCAAGATGTTATTTTTCGAGACCTTTGTTAATTTAAAAGTGCGAACGTGGAATGTAGTACACCCTGAATGCTGCTGAATGAGAGGACGAACTGACAGACACATACAGCTTGTTGCTTGGTTCTGACGGAGCTGCGTTTCTGCAGAGGATGTAAGAAACTGTACAAGGTCTCGGAAACCGTGATCCCTTGATCCTGCTGACAGACAACCACCATAGAGAAGAGCCAGGCTTGACGGCGACCTTGGAGAAGCTGGTTCCACGGTCCGTAATTAATTTGGCGTGTTGGATGTACATGTTTATTTTATAATTTAATACGATAAAAAGCGTTACGTTGACAAATAAGATGGAAGTTCTGAGTCAATACCCTTCACTGACGTAGCTGTCATGTGTGTTGTTAATTTGCTGTGTCAGGTGGGATTAAAACTTTTGTGTGGAGGTTTGAGGTTCTCATGACTGGGACTTTGAAGATTACAGTATTCTGGGATGTGGCACCGTGAGTACAGAGGTAGCAGGCTTCCCTACACCGGCTATTTCTTCCAACTTCATATGGAACGTGTTCTGTCGTATTTTGCCCCACTGTTTATGTTACCACATTCTTTTGCTCCTCTCTTTGCAATGACAAGTTTTCCAAATTGTCCAATTTGCCTTTCCCACATCTGTTCAGTTATAATTCATTCACTTGGCTCAGCATAAACTCAGTATTTTATAGCCTTACGGTAAGTTATGGTCGAATACGAAGCCTATTCCCATATCTTTCCATTAATAGCATAAGAGCAGCGGCTGTGTGTGAATATGGATGTGATTTGAATGCTGTCACCCAAGTAGGTCTGTGACGCATGCCGATGCGTCCCTTTTTCCGTTATCTCCCGTTAGCATGCCGATGTTTAGAATTGTAATTGTAATTATATGTTCTGTTGAATGCCGGAACTCATTGTGACGTGGTCAAATTGTTGCCGAGCGCTACCACAGCAGTTGAGACCTCGGCCCAAAAATGCCGAACTGTCGTCACCGCTTCAGATACCGGCTAGTCCTGTACCTGTGATTGCAATGTTGTATACATTAACGCCTACGAGTACAACCACTTAATATAATTCAGCAGTTCACCAAGCCATAATTATTTTTCATATAATATTTTCTTTTACTTTTATGTATCCACCCGGAATAGCAAGAAATGTTCCAGAGAAACGTGGCTAAACGAAGACGCGGTGTGTTTTTCATCACGTAGATCGTGACGTGCAATAAAGTCATATTTGAGAAGCCACGTCACGAACATAATGACTGTAGTTTTTGTCGCCCTCAGACTTGCATGAAGTCGAGAATTCTAGGGGGCGGAATCCTTTCTGAGAAGCCAGTATTTGCTGAGCAATTCAGAATAATCCTCTCCTCTTACGTAACGCGAATATTCGTCGTTGTGTTCAGGAGAACCCGCCACTTGACCCTATCCTGAGCCATATGGATTGTGTCCACACCTCACTCTCCATTCAGGTATTTAATATTTACTTTAAAATCGCCATTTGGGTCTTCTAGGTTTAATGTGGAATTATACATTCCTTCTGTTTTACCTGTTCATTCTGGGCGCCCCTCCCATCTCATCCTTATAATTTTGTGTTTCAAATAATACACTACGTTAGACAGTACAAACCATATAATTCTAGTAACATTTAAAGGATTATATCTGTTCTTAACTTATTTAAACAACGCTTTATGATATGCGTAAAAGTAGCGGCTCCAGGTCTAGAAAACAGAGATTAACGGCTGTGGGGACCCGTTGCGCTGATCACGTGACACCCCTCTATCCGCAAAAGTTGGCACTAACTTCGCCGACCGGCGGCGGCCGC
>Ga0123352_10020490_pt1 | contig 10534 bp, 12 predicted proteins | sample TergutLab28metaG_FD_89700 | JGI IMG/M metagenome (GOLD analysis project Ga0123352, IMG submission 89700) | Labiotermes labralis P1 segment gut microbial communities from Petit-Saut dam, French Guiana - Lab288 P1 | ecosystem: Host-associated > Arthropoda: Insects > Digestive system > Gut ... | reverse complement strand
ATAGTGATTGCTACAATCATTGATGATTGTAATACACCTCTTAGACAACTTAGCGAACTCAAAAGATGGGTTGCATTTCATGTAATTGCTTATATAGTGTTTGCGCTTATTTTTATCGCCCATAGCTGGATATTGAATCGCTTTTTTCACGCAACATTTGAAACTTGGCAGGCATTGCTGCTAAGATGGACAGTGCTGTACACCGTCTTACAAGTTGCATTTTATATAAAATACTGGATGCCAATGCCTAAGAGAAAAATGAAAAAAATCACTGTTAAGCAACGTGTAAGGCTAAAATCAGGAGAAGAGGCAACTGTGGCGGAAATTATTAATGATGGTGAACGTTATAAGGTTGATATGCAGTGTTGGGGCGGGGATTGTATCCAAAGAGAAATCTCCTGCAACGATATCAAAAGCGTATTTGAGAATATAGAAACGCCATTTGAGATTACTGCCTAAAAATGCATATATGTTGTAGAGCAGCAATTTAAAACAATTTACTGACTGTATCAGACATAACAAATCGGCAGCCGTATATACCGGTATAACAGAAATGGCAAAGTTCATTAACTAACTACAAAGGAGTGTTATACATGTCTGATAAAAGTGTTTTGGGCTTGAGCGAAAAAGGCGCATCGATACTTGCATACGCCGGCATATTTATAAGCGGCATCCTTATACTTATCTTCGAGCGCGACAACAAAGTCGTGCGCTTCCACGCAATGCAGTCGACAATCATCTTCATATTCTTGGCTATTGTATCAACCATCATATCATGGCTGTTTGGCTGGATATGGCTTATCGGCGGATTAATCGAGTTCGCGTTCTCGTTGGTATGTGTCGCAATCTGGCTGTACTTAATTTACCGCGCAACACAAAACGAGCCATACAAAATCCCTATCATCGGCGAGGCCGCATGGCGTCAAGTTAACAAGTAAAATTTATCATAGGGGCGAACTGTGTTCGCCTTTTTTTGTTATAGTGAGTTAAGTTGAAAACAGGCAAAGACAAAGCTTTGAAGTCTGTTTTCAATTTGACGAACGCCCACACCGTTATATTTTGCGCATAGCGTAAAATATAACGGTGTCAATCGTAAACTTTTCCGGAATATGCTCGTATGTAATATATAGATGCGATGGGGAGGCACCCATATCACCGGGCCGGTTGCTCGTGCGAAAACAGCGGAGCGCATCTACATACTAAAGTATAGTTCAAGAAAGGAATACTTATGGAACCTAAAATAATCTTATACGATTCTAACGATGTCAAAATAGGCGAAACATTTGTCCGCAGAGCAAGACAGCTTGTAAAACAGCAAAAAGCCGTGTGGACCGACAGCACCGAAACAGCCCTGCGTTTCTTGCCGGGCATGGAAAACAGCGACACCAATTTAGAAGATGAACCTACATCCGAGCCGGTAGCCTCGGAAACTAAACCGCAAGATGAAGCTTGGCTGGTTGCCTTAGCTGAAAAACGCTTGCGCGCACGCAGTCTGTTTATCATCCACTCAGTATGGCTTTTTCCTATGTGGTTGCTTATTTTCCTTTTCTGCGCTGTATTTCTTCACGGCTTCGTAGCCGGGTTCTTCCTTGGCGCGTTAGGAGCTTCTTGGGGAACTGCATATCTGATACACGCATACCTGTTCCTCAAAAACAACCGCCGATTCCGCCAATCAAGGGATGAACGCAAAGCAAAACAGCTTGCGGCAGAAGTCGCCGTACTAAAATCCGAACTAAATATGTAACCTCTAAAACACTAAAAAGCAGTAGCCTACCGATGTAACCATCAGTAAGCTGCTGCTTTTTCAATAGATTTAATCGGGGTGTCGTGATGCCGTCGCCTACTTTTTGCGCAACCTCAGTGAAATACCACAATTTGCCGCCACTTCCTCGAACAGGCGTGTGGCTTCTGCGGCAGCTTCTTTCCGTGTAACTTTCTGTTCAACTGAATCCTCAAGTTTTTTCATAACCTCATTGATATCCTGCAAATCCAGCAGGTTAACTACCGTGCAGAAGAAACTCTTGCGCCGTCCATCGTTATAGCTTTCCAATAATTTCTCTAAGAGTGTAATCTTCTTATTAAGCTCGGCTGCATAAGCATCCATTCCAATACTCTTTGCCTTGTCCATATCAATGAACTGGTTCTTATGAGTGATGAACGAATCGAACAAATCAGCGCCGTCATACTTCTTACACGGAAACTCCTCGCATTCGAAGCAATACTCGAAACCGTTACGCTGGCAACATCCCAACACACTGCAGGAACAATGCCCATCTGAAAAACCTTCACCGGCACAACCGGGGCATCTGGACGGGCCATCGGTATAGTATCTCGGGCATAACCCGCAATTCAGCCCGCACGCCGAAAACTGCGGATACTCTCTAAGTTTATACTCCATCACAAATAACCTCTCAAGTGCCTGTCTTAAAATCCGATACTATCTCTTAAACTGTATCACAACAGCAAATAAAAGGCAAGCCTACTGACGACCGAGACGGAGACGCATATATGCGTCACTACACAAAAAAGCCCATACATGTGAGCTTTTTAGCGTCGCAGACTATAATCGAGCAAAGCGGCTATGCCGCTTTGCTCGGAATCCTGTAAACAAGGCAGCGAAGCTGCTTGTGCGAAGTTTACTGGATTCATTCCGCAAGTATCTCGCCGAAATCCTGATTTCAGCGAAGACTGCCGCCTGTCGGCAGTCTGTTACCACCAAAATCTTCTAAAACCCCAATTCCCCCACCAGGGAGACCTGAATCCGCCAAATGGGAAACCGAAACCGCCAAACGGGAAACCGAAACCCCATCTTGGCCATCTATTAAACCCCCAAGAATTATTCCACATACTCACACCTCTTTCCTAAGTTTCGTTACTACAGTATATTCGTCTTGTCCAACGTAGGTTACAGGTGTATGGTCGGAATTTTCCAATATGCCAATACTGTTTTCAATTCAACATTTTTGCTCGGAAACAGTATGACTTAACCGCCCAAACCAAGCGCACTCTCAAGCATCGTGCTGACCTCGCTAAGTATATTGCTCATCACTTCGCCGTACTTATCGCTTGCTCGAAAATAGCGGTTAAACTCCGGTATCTGCATCAACCGCTGATACTCGCGCCCTATGCGCTCCACTTGTTCTTGCGAATTCCGGTCGGCAGATACCAGCGTCTTAAAATCGTGAAATGCCTTGTATAACGCTGGATTCTGCCTAATCGCATCGGCCGCTTGTTTTAGCTCCTGATACGCTTGTGTAGTGCTTAAAAACTTCGCCAACTCTATCGCTGCTTCTCGCTGACTCAAAAATACCACCTCCATAAATTATATTATGGAGGTGGTAAAAGTTTTGTTACGTTTGTACTGAAGTTTTAGCTGTCCATATGCCTGTGGCAGCACATGGCAAGTGCCTTTGGCCCAACATGTGCGCTAATAACAAGGCTGACATCTACCATTTGGACTTCGCCCTTTTTGTTGTATTTCTCTTCGAGCATCTCGCGAAACTCTTCGGCTAAATCGCTACCTGCGTGCATAATTCCAAGTCTGTAATTCGCCGGATTTTCGCCGATTTTTTCATCTATAATACTCACAAGCATCGGCAAAACTTTGTTGCGCCCTCTAACTTTGCATTGAGGCTCAAGTTTGCCGTCACCTTCAACAACCTTAACAAACGGTTTTACATTCAAAAGTCCGCCCGCAAAAGCTTGGAATTTACCGATACGCCCGCCCATAACCAAGTAGTCGAGGTCGTCAATCGCGATTGATATCGCCGATGTATACTTCCCTAAAATTTCTGCTGTTTCTTCTGCTGTCTTACCTCTTTCACGGCATATAATGGCTTCTTCAATCTTAAAGGCCATGCCGAGAGATGCAAGTTGTGTGTCTATTACGACTATTTTGCGGTTTGGGTTCTCTTCTGTCATTATGTTAGCGGCGTTCACTGCACTCTGATACGAACCCGAAAGTTTTGAGTCCAAGCAAAAGCACAGAATGTCCATATCCGGAGCGCACTTGCTGAACTCATCGATATAATCCTGCACCGACGGTAGCGATGTCTTGAAGAATTGTTTCTTCTCGTTCTGCATTCTGTAAAAATCCTGCGCGGTAATCTCAACCCTGTCTTTGAGGTATGTCTCACCATCGGCAGTGATATAGAACGTTACCATGCCGATATCATTCGCCTGCATAAACTCGTTCGTTAAATCTGATGCGCTGTCTGTAATTATCTTAAATGTACTCACGCTATTCACCTCATAAAAGTATAGTTTGTAAGCAAGTCCGCTAAAACTGCATAAATAAAGTATGCTATCGCAAACATAATAAGCATAGCAGCCGTTGAAATTACAGTAAAGCGACCCGAATTACGTTTCCAAAATTTTTCCCGCTTTTGTATTATTACATTTTTCTTGTAACTTTCCAGCTCGAAATTATCCTCCGGAAAATTATTCTCGTTGCTTTGCAATTCCTCCACCACCTCTTATTCGGCAGCAATCAACCACCTGTACCTCATATTAACCTAATACATGGCTGTTCCGAACATTATACATTAAACACCACGAAAATACAATCAAATTTTTGCGCCGCTCATACATTCTCATAACCCCCAAGCATTGACGAAATCGTCGGTGTATAGTAAAATGCTCTATATACAAGAACATCAATCATCAACAACAAACCCAAGATGTAAGATAATTCGGGAGTGACCCACATGTTTTCAGCTATAAGATTTCTTATCGGCGGCATTCTAAGCCTTGCTATTACAGCCGCGGTAGTATTCATAATTTATCATGTAAGTATTCAGGCGTTTGACCAAGGGCGCGAACTTGGCACGTTACTTGTCGAGGATCGTGAACCGCGGCGTGTCGAAATAACAATAAGCAACCCGACTACGCTCGATGAAATGTCACGCATTCTCTATGAACGTGACATAATAGCAAGTCCGCTGCTGTTCCGCCTCGAAAATACACTAATGGGCAACACCGCAACCTTCCAGCCCGGCACATTCCTCGTAAGTTCTGAGATGAGCGCGGCACAGCTCAGCGGTGCGCTTAGGGCAAGCGGGTTCTTCACCGATGTGCAAATCAGAATCACCGAAGGCTCCACCAACGCGGATATTGCCGCCTATCTTGAAAATCTCGAAGTAATGAGTGCTGAGGAATTCCTCGAAGTTGCGGATACAGTTACCTTCGACTTCAACTTCATCCGCGATATTCCCGAACGTTCAAACCGCTTACAAGGCTACCTCTTTCCCGACACATATATGATTCCCGCAAGTGCCACACCAAACCAGGTTATTGCACGCCAGCTCCAGCGTTTCGAAGATATCTTCGACATCGATATGTACATGCAAGCCTCCGAGCTGGGCTTTTCCGTGGACGAAGTTGTCATCATGGCCTCGATTATAGAGCGTGAAACCCGCATGAGCGTCGACCCTGAAGACCGTAACAAATTCGCGGCGGTTATCCAAAACCGTTTACGGCTTGGCATGCCGCTCGAAATGCCGTCCACGGTAGCTTATGCCGTAGACAGGCCTGTCAGCCGTTTAACTGCGGCCGACTTCAACACAGACTCACCACACAATACATTTGTCCGCACAGGGCTGCCTTACGGGCCAATATCCAATCCGAGCGCGGCCAGCCTTCGCGCGGCTCTTAACCCGTACCCCGCAGAATATCTATACGCACTGCTCATCGATATCGAAACAGGCGAGATATTCTTCACTCCTTATCGCGAGGAGTATGAATACAAACGCGCAGAAATTGCAGGTTAGGATTCCTCATGTCTATCACTAACGAAAATATCGAAAATTATATAGATGAAATTCAGCCGCTTTGCACTGGTATTCTTGGCGAAATTCAGCAAGAAGCAATGCAGGCCGGCCTGCCGATTATCCCGCCGCAGGTCGCACGTTTTCTGTCTACGCTGCTTTCAATTCACCGTCCCGCCAATATCCTCGAAATCGGCTGCGCCGTGGGTTTCTCCGCCGCGCTGATGAGCCAATATCTTCCCGAAGGCGGACGTATAACAACCATCGACCGTTACGACATCATGATATCACGCGCAAAAGAAAACTTCCGCAAGCTTGGAATTGAGGATAAGATTACCTTGCTTGAAGGCGATGCACGAGATATTCTTCCAACTCTTAACGGTTCGTATGATTTCATCTTCCTCGATGCGGCAAAAGGCCAGTATCACATCTTTTTCGCCGAGTGTATGCGCCTTCTGCACACAGGCGGAGTTCTTCTTGCCGACAACATACTGCAAGGCGGACGAACCGCCGCCGGCCGCTACGAAATCGAAAAGCGTCAGCGCACAACCCACACAAGAATGAATGCACTGCTGCGCGAAGTAAGCAATATGCCAGAGCTTGAAACTTCCATAATACCTATCGGTGACGGACTTCTGCTTGTCTGTAAAACCGCCGCCTATGCACCTCAGCAATCTTCCGAGGAGACAAATACATGAATCTACCCGAACTTCTCGCCCCCGCGGGCGACTTAGAAAAGCTCATAACCGCCATAAATTACGGCGCTGATGCCGTATACATGGGCGGTGCGCAATACGGACTGCGTGCAAAAGCTAAGAATTTCAGCACAGCCGACATGGAGGCAGGAATTGCCTACGCCCACAAGCATGGCAAGAAAGTTTATGTCACCGCGAACATCTTCGCGCATAATGAAGACTTCGACGGCATGGGCGACTTCTTTGTACAGCTTGAGCAGCTTGGTGTCGATGCCGTCCTAATCTCCGACCCGGGCGTATTCACACTGGCACGCGAAGCCGCTCCCAATCTTGAAATACATATCAGCACGCAGGCCAACACAACCAACTATCGCGCCGTACGTTTCTGGCATGATATGGGCGCAACCCGCGTCGTACTCGCACGTGAGCTTTCAATCGAAGAAACCGCATACATACGCCGTAACACACCGCCCGAAATCGAATTAGAAAGTTTCGTCCACGGTGCAATGTGTATCTCGATGTCAGGCCGCTGTCTTCTCAGCAACTATATGGCCTCACGCGATGCAAACCGCGGCGAATGCTCACAGCCATGCCGCTGGAATTACAAACTCATCGAGGAAACACGCCCCGGCGAGCATATGCCTGTCTTCGAGGATACCCGCGGTACATACATATTCAACTCGAAAGATCTTTGCCTTATCGGGCATATCCCTGCACTGATTAATGCAGGCATTGCCAGCCTCAAAATCGAAGGGCGCATGAAAACACCATACTATGTTGCGGTAACAACTAAGGCATACCGCCAAGCACTGGACGACTACGCCCGCGACCCGCAGCTGTACGCCGAACGCATCCCCTACTACCTCGAAGAACTCACAAAAGCCAGCCACCGCGGGTTCACTACGGGATTCGCAATTTCTAAACCCGATGATACCCACCAAGTCTACGGCACATCATCATATATCCGCACTCACGACTTTATCGGCATTGTCAAAGATTACGACATCGAAAGCGGAATGGCAACAATCGAGCAGCGCGGCAAATTCTCCGTTGGCGACCGTATCGAGGCACTTCCATGCATCGGCATATCATTTCCATTCACTGTAGGCGAAATGTTCGACGAGTATGGCAAGCCGATAGCCGACGCACCTCACGCACAGCAGATTGTGCGTATCAAACCGCCGCAGCCGCTCAGCAAGCACGACATACTAAGGAAGGAATGTTGAGAGTGATGAAACTCAGAAATTTAGCACTTCCGATAATGATAATACTGGCTCTTACTCTTTCGGCATGTGCTGTCGAACCTGTAACAGCCGCTCCGCCCGCAGCAGAACGAACCGCCGCACAGGGCATTGCCACCGTAACCTTCATAGATGTCGGCCAAGGAGACTCAACCCTCATACAAACGCAAAACGGCGCAATGCTGATTGATGGCGGAGTTCGCGGTGCATACGAACATATTTCAGATATCCTCAGCCGGTCGGGCATAACCCATCTCGACTATGTAGTGGCAACTCATCCTCATGCCGACCATATCGGCGGACTTGTACCGCTTATCGGCAACAATAACGGCATCAGCATCGGTACGGTTCTCATGCCGAACGTTGCACACACCACACGCACATACGAAAACTTTCTTGCCGCACTTATCGCGGGAGAAATCAACGTTGCCGAGCCATACGCCGGTAAAATTTTAGAACTCGACGATGTTGTGTTCACTGTAATCGCTCCGAATTCATCGGGCTATCGCAATCTCAACAACTATTCCATCGTACTTATCATGGATCACGGCTACAACTCATTCATGATTACAGGCGATGCCGAGCAAGAATCCGAGTACGAAATTCTCGCAGCCTTCGATGACATCTCCGTAGATGTTCTGCGTGTTGCACATCACGGCAGCAGGACAAGCAGTGCCGCTGCATTCCTCGATGCCGCCGCACCGCGCTACGCCGTCATAAGTGCAGGGCTTGACAACCAATACGGCCACCCCCACGGTATCATTACGGGCAGGCTGAACGAACGCGGTATCGAAATACTCATTACATTTGAACTCGGCGACATTGTAATGGTTTCCGACGGCAATACTATAGAAGTGAGGTAGCGCAAATATGGCCAACATTCAATTTGTTATAGACCACATCGAATCCGGCATAGCCGTATGTGAGCAGCTCGACACCGGCTCTTTCCGGGAATTCAAAATCGCCCTCCTGCCGAAAGGCGCGAAAGAGGGCGACGTACTAAACTTCGATGGAACTTATCTGACTCTCGACAGTGAATGCACTGCCGCACGCAAAGAAAAAATCCAGGGCATGCTCAACCGGATATTCAACAAACGTTAACTTATCTGCGTTTATTGCGTTTGTTAAGTCCGGCGTGGCGTTCGTTCGAGATTTTTATCCATTCTTTAACCTTGTCTTCAAACGCATTAGTCGGCTCTTGCGGTTTCGCGCGTTCAAACGTCTGCGCCGGAGCTTCACTCTGGGTCTCTTGCCGCGCAGCCTCTTTCATCGAAAGAGAAATCTTCTTGGTGACCGGGTCTATCGATACCAGCTTGACCCTCACAACATCACCCACAGCTATGTAATCACTGATGTTTTGCACAAACTCCGACGAAATATGGGAGATGTGTACAAGCCCTTGAGAGTTGTCCGGAAGAACCACAATCGCGCCAAACGGCTTAATATTAACCACCTTGCCATCCACAACTGCGCCTATTTCTAACTTTTCTTGCTTTTCTGACATTGAAACACTCCTATGAAATTTATACCTGCACTATATTGTTTCCAATCAAAAATGTTTATATCTTTGATTGGCCTGCACCGTCGCTTGCGTACAGCACAGCCTTCAAGCGAACTACCCCGCTGCAAACAGCATTATATATTGCACGTATTATAGCACAAGACTTTACAAATTACAATCGGTTTTTGCAAAAGGAGAAAATACTATGAGTTGTGAACATTTCGGCATCTGCGGAGGATGCACACACGATATACCATATTCCGAAGAATTGCGCATTAAAGAAGATAGTGTACTCCAATTATTTCGAGACGCTTCTATCGACCTTGGTACTTACATCGGAGCTTTAGGCGCACCATCTCCTCTCGAATACCGCAACAAAATGGAGTTCGCCTTCGGCGACAGCGGCAAAGACAGCGGCCTCTGCCTCGGAGTCCGAAAACGCCGCAGTTTTTACGAAGTTGCCGACGCACACATCTGCAAGCTTGTTGATTCCGACTTTCGGGCAATTGTCGCGCTTGTAAGAGACTATTTTTCATCTGCCGGCGAAACCTTCTTCCACCGCCGCAGGCACACGGGTTCTCTTCGCCACCTAATCGTACGCAAAGGTTTCTTTACCGGCGAAATTTTGGTTAACATAGTTACCGCACCTTCGCTTAACACACCTCTCGAACCTCTGGCGGCTAAAATTGCTAAACTTCCGCTTAAAGGCACAATTGCCGGGGTTTTACATACTGTAAATTCTTCTGTTGCCGATGCTATAGTCTGCGATGAACTCAACGTCATTTACGGCAATCCGTTCTTTTACGACAAACTCCTGGGGCTCGACTTCAAAATCTCGGCATTCTCATTCTTTCAGACAAATTCAGCCGCAGCCGAACTCCTTTACGATACCACGGCGCAATTCGCAGATTGCCGCTCAGTGGATACCGTATATGACCTTTACTCCGGAACCGGCACAATCTCCCAAATCGTCGCAAAGCATGCGGGGCAGGTTGTTGGAATCGAAAGTGTCTCAGAAGCCGTTGACAGTGCGCGTGAAAATGCCGCTGCCAATGGCATAAACAACTGCCGTTTCATCTGCGGAGATGTTCTGGAGGCCATCGATAACATCAAAGAATCACCCGATACTGTCATCCTCGACCCGCCAAGAAGCGGAGCAACCCCAAAGTCACTCGCAAAAATAATAAAAACCCGCCCTTCGCGTATAGTATACGTATCGTGTAAGCCAAGCTCACTCGTCCGCGACTTGCAGACACTTATCCCCGCCGGCTATACTGTAAGGGCTACAAAACTTGTAGACCTCTTCCCGCGTACAGCTCATGTGGAAACTGT
>Ga0123352_10020488_pt1 | contig 10535 bp, 6 predicted proteins | sample TergutLab28metaG_FD_89700 | JGI IMG/M metagenome (GOLD analysis project Ga0123352, IMG submission 89700) | Labiotermes labralis P1 segment gut microbial communities from Petit-Saut dam, French Guiana - Lab288 P1 | ecosystem: Host-associated > Arthropoda: Insects > Digestive system > Gut ... | reverse complement strand
TTGCCACCTCCTATCTATCAATACGTGGTCAATCTGGTTGTGAGTCTTACCATCAGGGGAAGTCCAGGTTTATTTATGAATGTTCCGGTGAAGGAACATCGTGCTCTTAACCACCAGATTTTTCGATGTGGCAAAGTTTACTATTCTAAACCCATTATCATTACTATCCTGATGGAGAATCTCCTGTCCAATTATTGGCTTGAAAATATCCTCTCTACCTACTTTTGTATTAAAATCTCCTAGTAAAAGTTTCATATGATATTTTGGGAAGTTGATCAGTAGTATAGATCTTATATATTATTTTTCTCATAAGAGAATGCTAATTACATTTGCGTTTATGAAATATGAAACTGATAACAGCTTATAAAATGTAATTTGAAAAATATAAAGAACTTTTGTATTTTGTCTTAGCGATTACCAACTTAATACTTTGTTGCAATTAACCTCATGGTTTCTTGAGGGTTGTTTGACCGTGCATCTTCCTCATGAAATAAAGTGTAATGCCAACTTGATGCAAATAGGTAATTTTATTGGTGTCTTCTTAGCTCGACATGTTTCGGGTACATACGCACTTCATCAGGAGCATTAGATATTGAGATGCAGCATAGGTTTTCTGCACCGAGTTTTTGGATGGGTGGTGGTCTTGAAAGCTGTTGCGTAGGTCGTGTGTACGGTGCGGGTGATGCCGTGCACGGCACCATCCGCACCGTACATTCACAGCTGCTCTCAAGACCACCACCCATCGACAAACTCGGTGCAGAAAACCATATGCTGCAACTCAACATCTAATGCTCCTGATGATGGGCGCATGTACCGGAAACATGTCGAGCTAAGGATACATCAATAAAATTACCTAGTTGCATCAAGTTGGCATTCACTTTACTTCATGGTTTCTCTCTGATCAAGCGTTATGATTTAGAGTTCATAGTTTATAATCGCTAGTACGTGCCAAAAGATGTGTGTACTTTTTATAGTATAACATACAATGATTGTTTACTAAGATTAGTTAAATATATTTAAGCTTCGTAGTGAAACACAAAACATAAAGCATTGTAATATTCATAAAAGATATGCACAGAAAATTCCCTCTCTATCAGTCTTATAAATATTTGCAAGTGCCAAATGTGCATTTCAATCTAAATTTTAAAAAGTCACGGGGTATAATCGTAGAGAGATTTAGAAGTATAAAAACTAATAAATCATTTATCTCGTCACAGGCTTGTGAGTTCACAAACATACCGGTACCTGTCGTAAGAGCTCCCGTTGGACGCTACGCCGTTATCTATACATGGGGCAGTTATTAACGAGACCGATTTGCAGAGGAAGTGTCACAGTCTGACCTGGCCATCAATGTTCTGCTTATTGTATGCGGCACAATGAAGGGCATCAAATTACTGCGTTGAAATTTAATGCTGCCAAGTCATGAACAGCGCGCTATCGCCATCAAATACTTTAAAACACATAATTTTGATGAAATAGGAATGTGCAGAAATATTTTGTGGTTGAATAATCCGGTTTAATTATTTATTCTAAAATGTTTAGTAATTTGAAATTAAAAAATATACCTTTTACTGATTAACTTGCAATTCTGTCTTTACTCATTATTAAGCGCCATTTGTATAATCATAAAAATAATTCAGTAAAAATTACAATACACAAAAGGTAATAAATATTCTTGGAAAAATATACTAATAAGTTTCCATCGTTAAAAATATCTTTATTTATTAATAGAATATTTTTATTTAGGCGATGCAAGTTTTTCTCGAAAACGCAACATGCAATTCAGCACAACATCGTTTGCTAGGCTTTGGAACAGATGTTAATAGAAATAAATGGTTTCAAACAATTTTATATACATGGAACCGTGCATCGTGAATCGAATTTAATAACTGTCCAACAAGATGCGACTTATTCTGTTTATTACATTTCTGTAGGCAGCTCTACATGTTTCGGGTTTTGACACCCATCATCAGGCGCTCGTACAACTGTAATTACAGCTTCTGGTATTGATTAACCGGATCTACTACCATCCGCTTTCGTTGTTGAGTTGTTCCAACTGTATTTACTGTTGTACAAGCTCCTGATGATGGGTGTCAACACCCGAAACATGCACAGCTGCCTACAGAAATGTAATAAACTGAATAAGTCGCATCCAGTTGGAAAATTGTTAAATTCAATAAAAAAGTTATAAACAAATTATTATTGTAGATATTAAAGTTATAGTTATTACCGTCACTATTATGAACTTTCAGGGAGGAGATGTTTAATAATTATGTTTGTCACACGTCAGCTACAGTGACTGTACCGTCGACATATTTGTCACTTTGACCTATGTACAATATACCTTACACAAATGAAGTATCTGGTACTTTAACTTCAGAAAAATCTTTTCATATAGCCCCAAATCTTTCGTTGAATATTACCGCTGTATGATTGAAATTAGATGAAAGTAGTTATTTAGGAACAACACGAACAAATCAAAATTCTATACATGAAGAAATTAAGTGTAGACTGAAGTAGGGGAATGCTTGCTAGCGTTCATTGCGCTCTTTTTTCCCCCAATTTGCTGTCCAGAAATATAAAGATTAAGATAGAGGATTATAATTTTGTTTGTTGCTATGTATGTACGTGAAACTTGGGTGTCTCACATTGGGGGATGAACGTAGGCTGAGGCTTTTCGAAAATAGGGTGTTGAGGAGGATATTTGGACATAAGATGGATGAGGTAACAGTGGAATGGAAATGACTACATAATGTTGAGCTAGCTGATTTGTACTCCTCACTGAATACTTTTCGGGTGATACAATCACGAAGAATAATATGGGCAGAGCATGTAGGACGTATGCGGAATAGAAGAAGTGCATAAAGAGTTTTTATGGGGAAACGTGATGGAAATAAAACCACTTGGCTTAGGCGTAGATGGGAAAATAATATTAAAATATTTCTCCAAGAAGTGGAATGGGGAATGGACTGGATTGATCTGGCTTAGTAGAGGGAGAGGTTCCGGGCTCTTGTGAATGCGGTAATTAACCTTCGGGTTCTATAAAATGCGACGAATTTCTTGACTAGCTGAGAAACTGTTAGCTTCACAGGAAGGACTCTGCTCATTGGAATGAGTTGGTTAACTAGTTAATTAGTGGGTCAGTAAGTCAGTTATTTAGTTAATTATAAAAGCAGTTCCAGGTCATACAAAATGACATCTTAAGGATAAATGCTCAAGTTCGAAGGTAGAACATTAAGCTTATACTTTGTTTCGAAATAACAGAATTCCCCCGTTAGGTTTGCAAAGGTGTAGTACATTCTTGCTTCTATAATGTTATTGTCGAAGTACGGTTGTAGAGACTCTCTGGTGATACATTCTGTAATATTAATGTAATATTTCGTGTATCAAATTGTTGGAATTTCAAGACAGCATAATTTCTAAAATTTCCCAGTACATAATTTACTTAAGCAGACATATTCCTGAGAAGCTGTGCGTGTGATGTTGCCTAATGTATGACCGTGTAGATTAACTTATCTTTATGCATAAAAAATCTGAAATGGAAGGAAAGCACGTAAAATATCTGACTTGCTGAGTATTTTACAAATACATGATTACATGCCACTAAAACTAAGATAATTTATCTTCAAAATTATAAAGTTTATTCTTGTTCCTCTGTACTTCCTTCACTGGATTTGAATTGTAGATTATTTTTATTACGTTTGAATAAGCAAAATTCTCCTGTTGTTGGGTTTCCTTTTTTGCTTTCTATTGATGGGAACTTACGGCCAAATTTTGGAAAAATTTAGTAACAGGTTATTTGTGAAAGGATATAAGCCTTATATTTCGTGTGACGTCATGCTTTTCCACTTCCAAAGCACAAATCCCGCAGGCTCGTATGGCGCTCTTATTTTCCCCCCCTTTTAAACTTGGCACTAGATGCACGTGATTATCTTCATGTTCTGGCCATTGTACCCGAGGCACAAAGGGTCAGGTACACATTGGATAGGAAGCTCAATGCATCCCGGGCTCAACGTGAAGTTCCTGCCTGGAATCATATTAGGGTTGTCCATCTCCTACCCAGTCGTTTTTACGCACTTTCGGAAGACTTCGAAAAGCGATTATCAGCTACGTCATGTCTGTCCGTCCATCACCCTGTCTGCATAAAATAACTCCGATTCCACAGGACGGAATCTCATAAAATATGGTCGTTGAGGATTTATCGAAAATCAGCCGAGAAATTTCAAGTTTCACTAAAATCGGACACGAATAACGGTCACTTAGCGAAGACCTATATATATATATATATATAATGATAATGCCTCGTTGAATACTTCTGGGAATGAAAAATATTTCAGACAAAAGTTGTGGCGAAAATCACAGATTTCATGTTCAATAAATTTTTTTCGAAATTCTACTCTTTATGAAATAAAGTGGAAAAATTTTGTAGAGCTGGGTTGGCCACACATGACAATATGGAGCATGCGCACTGTATGATAGGTACCTACATCTATAAACACACTCCCAACTCTCAACTCCCACCTCAAAAATGGTTACACGAAGGGGGCTCAATGTTACGTTATACGAACACCGCCTCTCTTTTTCAAACTGAGACGGTTGTGTTTACTGCGGGGTAGAACTAAGGCTTTCAATACAATTCAGATTAATCTTTGTCTTGAAAGCGTCGACATTTATATCATATGAATCCCTTCCATATAAATTATGTATGGGTTTGTCTAAGGATCAGAAACAACAGTGATACGTCCTGCAAACCGCTTTAACAAACTGACTGTCCTCATTGATATGGAAAGGTCGTTTTACAAGTCCGAAGAGCATGTGACATCCGTGCTTGAATTTAATGTTTGCCATCCCGAAGTGTTTAACACACATATAAATATACAATGATGTATCAGTCAAACACAACAAAACTTTATTCCGTTTATTAGTGTATTAGGGCAATATGTTTCGATTCTTATAGAATCATCTTCAGGACCTTCTAAGATACAGATCCTTACTTAGCAATGTATAAAATGCGCTGTGGGATCCCAAACGCTTACATCCCACAGCGCATTTTAAACACTGCGAAGTAAGGATCTGTATCTTAGAAGGACCTGAAGATGATTCTATAAGAATCGAAACATGTTGCCCTCTTACACTAATAAACGTAATAAAGTTTTGTTGTGTTTGACTGATACATCATTGTATATTTATATTCGTGCTGGAGGTGGTCAAATCGGTAGGAATTTCTAGGATTTATTTGACTTCCTAATTTAAAGGACTCTTATGGTAGTTCCAGGTATATTGGCTGACTTAATCCAAATTTATTTCATGACACCTCTTTGACTGCATAGGTTATGTGGCGTCAAATGATCAGACGAGCAGGGAACAAAGAAAACAAACTTATGTGGATGAAAGCGACGGTGGCTTAGAGTAAAGTTTGCGTGAAAGGACAGACGAATAAACGCAAAAACTTCGGGCAATAATACAAAGCTGTAGTGTGTGTATATCTATACATATATATATATATATATATACAGTCATGAACACAACAATATTACAATTAGCAGCGATATGTAATATACAGCTACATGTTTCGGGCCTGTACAGGCCCGAAACATGTAGCTGTATATTATATATCGCTGTTCGTGACTGTGTGTTTATGTATAGATATATAAACACTACAGCTTTGTACTATTGACTTAACACAAAGGGGATGGACACACCTTAATAACTTCGGACAAGTTAGCAGAGCTCCTAACTGGTATATAAAAATGGGATATCCAAATAAATAAGTAGCGTTAATTACACGATTGTGACATTTCATTTAAATCATGCTACTTCGTTCATAAAATTGTAGAAAAGTATGTTCGAGTATTTTCCTTGATAAATCCTTGGTGATTTAAAGTAACGAATGAAACTTTGAACAGCGAAAGTAGCCACGTGGTTTCGTACTTTCTGACTCGGTGTATACAGGCAAAATATCCGTACAGTTTACACGGTTAACGGAATACTTAAGCGGACTTTATAGTTGGAGCGCATAGAATGGGTAATCTAGGAGCTTCATGTGAGGTGAACTAAAAACGGGGTGTTCACGGCTTCCCTTGGAACTGTGCAACATTAAATAAAAGTTGCTGGTAAGGGGGTAAAGTTACTAATTACAGGGTTTTGGTTCGGTACTGAGCCAACCGTTAGAACTATATAGAAACAAGTTTGGAATTAGTCAAAGAGAAACCTCTGAAAATGTGTGCGAGATGTAACACAGGAACGTCTACTCGTAGGAAAAGATTTCAATTGAATTAACTTTATAACTGAGTATCCTAAGCCATTCACATCATCTAAGGGCTTCAGAAGTGCGCGCTCACGCTTCCTAAGTGATATTCTGCTCCTTAACAACAAACTGATCATTCTTGAGTTGAAGAAACAAATACGTCACGAGAGACCAAACTTGAAGAAAGTGGCGAAAGTTGAGAACACCACGTCGTACTCAGTATCCGTCTGTTTTCTTATCGTTAATGTTCCACTGCATTGATTTAAAAATTTTTTACAGGCTTTTGTAAAATATGGGCAAAGATTCGTGTCCCAGAAGTAGACTAAGGAATTCTCGAAATAAGAAATATATGGAAGGAAGACATGAAAGACAGACACACTAACAATGCCTAAAGATTTCATAGGATGCTAATATTAAAATGGACACTGGGTTCTGAGTTAGACTTTTGGGCCTTAGGGGGACGAGTTAAGAGGCAAATAGAGACGACTACACAAGGAGCTTTATATTCTGTATTCGGATGTTCAAACAAGAAAAGTGAGATGGACGGGTCACGTGGTACGTACGGGGAACACAAGGGGTAGCTACAGGCTTATGTTGGTCAGACCTGAAAGAGAGAGACTGCTTGGAAGGCCTAGAAGTAGATGGCAGGATTATATTAATTTAATATGGATCTTCAAGAAGCAGGGAGGAGAGGCATAGACTGAATAGATCTAGTTTGGAATACGGACCGGTGGTAGGAGTGAATTAAGTAAAGAAACTTTCGGGTTCCATAAGATGCAGAAAATTTCCGGACTGACTGAGGACCTGTTAGTTTCTCACCAAAGACTGCTCTATGAATTTAGCTAGTTAGTTAGTTGATTAGTTGATTAATGGTGTTCAAGAAATTGTATGAATACTGAAATCATCTGACTCAATAAAGGACAAATAGCGGTAACTGAACAATAAAAAACCAACTCGATGCCATTTATTATTTTATTGTACTTCCTATAGGCTCAACATATTTCGGGCATTACTATGCCCATCATCAGGAGCTGGCGACTAGGATGTTGATTAACACATTCGTTGTTTCATTCTTGGTTTGAACATTATAGTCGCGAGCTACTGATGATGGGCGTAGTAGTGCCCGAAATATGTTGAGCCTATAAGAAGTACAATAAAATAATAAGTGGCATCCAGTTGGTCTTTTATTATTCAGTTATCACATTGATGCACGATCCAATAAACATCAGATTGACAGATAGCGGGTTATTGCGAAAACGGCAACGAAAGTTTGGATTCCATGTATTGAGAAGAATTTCTTTATTAGCTATGAAACAACATCTGAAGGATACTGTGGTCTTTGCAGTTAGTTATTGATTTACTAGTTCATTAGATTCTAGTCATTTGGTGGTATAAAGCTTATAGGGTACATGGCTGCTTGAAGTAGTCCGTTACGGCGTCAGAATGAATGAAGAAAACCATAAAAATCGCAAATGACCGATGTCGCAGCAAAAGCCTCCCAAAACAAGCATTAAACTTCGCATTATAAGCTGTTTTTAGCACGTCCGTACAAATTCACTTTATCTCAAGATCGAGGAAATGCTATACTCTTTCAAAAAGCTGTGCAAGGGTTCAGAAGGTTACGTATTTTTTACCATTTTACATACTGCAAAAATCAATGCGGCGAATTAAAAGATAACTCACAAAAATTCTGTCAATATCGTCCTATCAGAATCGCTGTCGATGCGCTCTAGATACCTTTCCAGTAACTGAGTTCAAGTTGCTCAGAAATACGACACGAGGTGAGGTTAGTTGATGATTGACGAAATATTCTTCCAGATAATCAGACCTTACAGGTAATATTTATTTCGGTGGTTGTTCAGGAACTATGAGAAGTCAATGTTTCAATATTTTTAGCAGTCTAAAGCCAAGTCTTCTTTACTGAAATATTTTGTGATATACTCAATGAAATAATACAGTAACGTCGGTAAGGAAAGTGATGGCCAACCACGTGGCCCCGGAATATTCAACGTTGACAATATGGAAGATAATCCAGGAACAGAATACATCAAAAGATGGCGTTCTTGGAAATTATCTTCTTCCGAAAACCCCATTACCATCAGAAAAAATTTTAACACACCAGAACTCTTGAATCTTCACTCAAGTGAGAATCTCGCACCTTGCAATTTGATTTTGAGTACGTGTTTACCTAACCTGCGCATAAGTTAAGCTAAATATATTATTTAAACAAAATAACAATCAATACATCTCTCTTAACAAAATGATTGGAGACCTTTTTCCGAATACTTATTATTCCTACTTTAATTCTCGTTACTTTTTGCGTATTATGTTATATCTCCACTTATATTTTGAATAACAGTATGGTAAATGATTACCTCATAAACATTAACGTTAATTATAAAAAGATCGTACATATGTATTACAAATACAGACAATATACAAGTCCTTCGATAGTAGAATATGAAGAGTCTTTATAGATTAAACAAGAACAGATAATCTTTTGTGACAAACAATAGCTTTTATGGGCCTCATCTGAAGATTTCCTGACACACGATCCTCGGCATAGAACCGTGTGATACGTCATTTTAATTCTTTATTCTTGCTAATTTTGCGTCCAAATCTCTCTGTTTTCCTGAAACTCGGAGTGACTGTTGACAGTTGTTAGAATGCCCGTTCACTGGCTTCAGAGACAAAAGCTGCAGTATTCCTGTTTATGAAAAACAGATTCTCCCAAAACATAAATCTGTCTATTGAACCCACGGCCCCAGTTTGTCTCGCTGCTTGGTATGGAGCATGTGAAACCGTCCACATTGACAGCAATACAGTAGTCCGAGCAGCAGTAAGATTAGACTGGGCGTAGCCGAAAGCTGCGAAATTGTATTTTCCTAACTTTGACGTAACCACAGTCACTCTCTAAAGTATCTGATAAAACAAGGAACGAAGAGAATAATAGTCTATGGCTTCTAAAACATTTAAGTTTTAGTTTGTTTAATTTTTTGTCGTTTCAGTAGCTGGAGGCCTATTAAATATGGCTCCGGACAGACAGCAATGGCGTACCCAGGAATTTTGTTGGGGGGGGGGGGTTCAACAAATTCAGTTGAGGACAGAGGACAGAGAAAACGGGGTTCTGGGGGCGGTAGCTCTCTAGTCAGGGGTTCTGGAGGCAGCTGTAATTTGGTACAAGAAATTTCATTTCATATAGTAAACGTTTCTTAAGTTTTGGTACTTTAAGACTATTTATGATGACAACCAATTTATTTGTCATTGCTAATGTAAAACAATTGCGTACCTAGGTAGTTTTAGAATTTTACTGCCTTTTTTCCGAACATCGTGGGGCGTTGGCGTCCTAAATTCAGCAATTTTTAACAGTTTTCAAATCGAGTTGAGTTTGGCACGATTTTGGAGAGTCTTCGGAATTTCGGGGGGGTGGGGGGTTCAACCCCCCCTCGGTAGGCCACTGCGGAGAGACATCATTCAGTTAAGCTCAAAATTTCCATTTCTTGGGGCTCGCAGTATTCTCTGGCTCGAAAATACTGATTCCTTCTGAAATGGCAGGTCTTTACATTAGCTGCACTTCTATAGATCTAATTATGTCCCGACGAGTAACTTCCCACCAAGGCCTGGCACTTCTTGGAGGCGCCCACAATGTAGAAGGCAAAACTCAACATAATTAACAAGCCGGAGCGGACATCCGAAAAGTAGACCAAACCACTAGCATGGAATTGGGACAAAAACCTTCACCGTCAAACGTTATATGCTAAGAAAATTTTTACGACAGTTATGAATTTGGGTAAATTCTTAAAATCTAACTTAGGAAAATTGTGTGTAAGAAAGGAAGGTTGAGTGTCTGAATCAGTTTTCTGCACGTTAATGACTTACGATATGGTGCTGACCCAACACTTCCCACAATCAGACATTTATTTTTAGGAATCTGTTCCTTCCATTAGGCGTAATTCGTACGTTGTAGCTTACTCACACTATATTATTAAACCGAAGGAAGGAAATAAAATATAACGACAACATTAGCGATATTAAGAGGATGTTCAATTGAAATATTTCGAAAATAATATCAATAAAAGGGACGGAAAATTTGTGGTTAGGTTAGGTTAGGTTAGGTTAGGTTAGGTTAGGTTCGGTTAGGTTAGGTTAGGTTAGGCTAGGTTAAGTTAGGTTAGGTTAGGTTAGGTTAGGTTAGGTTAGGTTAGGTTAGGTTAGTTTAGGTTAGGTTAGGTTAGGTTAGGTTAGGTTAGGTTAGGTTAGGTTAGGTTAGGTTAGGTTAGGTTAGGTT
>Ga0123352_10020480_pt1 | contig 10537 bp, 3 predicted proteins | sample TergutLab28metaG_FD_89700 | JGI IMG/M metagenome (GOLD analysis project Ga0123352, IMG submission 89700) | Labiotermes labralis P1 segment gut microbial communities from Petit-Saut dam, French Guiana - Lab288 P1 | ecosystem: Host-associated > Arthropoda: Insects > Digestive system > Gut ... | reverse complement strand
ACCCTATACACCCCCTCTCCTCACCCATACGCGCCACATGCCCAGCCCATCTCATTCTTCTCGATTTTATCACCCGCACAATATTGGGTGAGGAGTACAGATCACTTAGTTCCTCGTTATGCAATCTTCTGCCACGTTCACATGTAACATAACGTCTTACCGTTGTGTACTCTATGGTGTTATTTTGTCTCGATTTTATGTCGTCCATTTTTAGATTTATTTATATTAATTCGTTGTAATATTGATTTATACAGTTTCAGTTAACTGACAGATTAAAAATGTTGTGTAAATATCGTAGTGTCCAGAGGGCAAGAAGACAAAAAATCCAGCGACACAAAACATTGAGGCTGATACATTGGTGTGAGATGGTAAACAGATCCCAGAAAACATAGCTAGATTGCTATGGTAAACAGTTTTGGATGGTGGTTGTTTTGTTAGCTCTATCAGGAGAGAGGACCGTGTTGTTAACATTCGCTGTGGGCTAGGTTAACATAGAGGCCTAATAAGATTCAATCAGTATCGATGTACGGACGACATGCTCATGTTGTGGCTATGAACTCTGAACTAAAATTAAATCTGTCTCTCTCCGTCTAATTACACTCTGTGCGGTAGTTTGCTTCGAAAGGTACCTAGGGTGAAATCCAATATGAGTTAATTTACAATACAGCGTTTTTCTTTCATGTATGTGTTATTGGATTTAGAGCTAAAGATTTCGTTTCATCTACCATATAACACATATATACCATTGTACATTTCATTACATGCATGCCAGAAACTTAATTTGTGACTTGCCATATTAACACATGGGGACAAAAAAACTAATACTGCTGTGGAAGTGAGCGAAACTTGTGACCCAGCAATCGGAATACAATCAGTGTACGAAATTCAGCTACGTCGGAGATGGAATGGACAGTCGTGTGTTTAAGAAATTTCATTCCAGCTTACCGAAATTATGCGATTAAACATCGCCGTGTTGTGTAGGAATGTACTGCTTTCCATAGCTCGAAAATTGTGACGCTGGTTCTCATCCCACTCAGGGTATGAAGATTAGGATTTCTTTTGTCTTTTCCTGTGTGGGTAGAGGGCCTGCGACCGTCCCATTCCCTTCATCCTCCACCGTCATGTAGATATCCAGAACAAAATTCATGAACCTTGGAAAATTCGGAGTTCATGGTCAGCACTGGCCTCTAGTGGCTTTTATATGTATGTACACATTATATAACACTGTGTAATTGAGAAACTCAGATAATTGATATAAATGAAAACTAATAGTAATCACTAATATTTAGTAAGCAATAGAAATTTTCGTTGATCAGTAGCAATTGAAGGATATCGAGGATGATAACAATAAACAGTTATCCGAGAGAAAGGCCTAGGATTAACGCGTGAGTGTTTTGGTAGCCAGTCATATGACGGTGTGTGTGTGTGTATTTATATTTATGTGTGTGTATGTATGTATGTGTGTGTATGTATGTATTTATATATGAATGTATGTGTATGTATGTATCTGTGTATGTGTGTGTATGTATGTATGTGTGTACATGTGTGTATGTATGTATGTATATATGTATGTGTGTATGTATGTATGTATGTATGTGTGTACATGTGTGTATGTATGTATGTATATATGTATGTGTGTATGTATGTATGTATGTGTGTATGTATGTATGTGTGTATGTGTGTACATGTGTGTATGTATGTATGTATGTATATATGTATGTGTGTTTGTATGTATGTATGTATGCATGCATGCATGTATTCATGCATGTATGTACGCCTGGGTGTGTGTGTGTGTGTGTGTGTGTGTACGTTCCTATTTATGTGTATTTACATATGCATACATGTATGTACGTACGTACCTACGTATATGTATTCACATATGCATGTTTGTATGTGTGTGTATGGATGTACGTTCACTTGCGAATCCTGATAAGGAGGTCAGGTCTAGCGGAACGGTAGGCTGCCGCATTGTGTACACCTCCGCTAGACCTGACTTTCGAATTAAGATTCACTGCCGTTTTTATGTGTGCGTATATATATATATATATATATATTTGTGTGTGTGTGCATGTATATACATAGGTAGGTTTGTGCTTTCAGGTAAAAATGTAGAGATAGTTACTTTTAAGTACGCATATTGTTTTATTTTGCCGATCGCAGTGTCCGTGACGTCTAAGGCTTAGGTCTGCGGCCGCTTGCCTGCTGAGATCGTGGGTTCAAATCCCACGGTGGGCATGGATGTTTGTCTGTTGTGAGTGTTGTGTGTTGTCAGATAGAGGTCTCAGAGACGAGCTGATCTCTCGTCCAGAGGAGCCCTACCGACTGTGGTGCGTCGTTATGTGTGATCTAGAAACCTCATGAATGAGGAGGCCCTGGCCCGCGTTGGGGCGCAGAGCCACTGGAAAGAAAACATTGTTTTATTTTGTGCGATATTTAGAAGGGGAACATGAACCCATTTGATTGATATTAGTGTAATTATCTCTTAGAGAATAAATAAAGCAAATTCCTACTGACATTGTATCTTCATGTTACAAAACGGTAAGCATTATTACCACTTAAACAAACTTGCCCATTCATACTGCTTTTGAATGGAGCAAACTGTGTGATATGATGTGTGGGTGGCAGCGGGGTAAGGGGTAAGTGTATAGAGAGGTACTTGACGGCCAAAATTATGTAGGTGTTTACATCGTGTTCAGTCAACTTTTGTTTGTAATGAAGAGAAATGCAGGGCGGACAAAATGGGTATACCCACGGCATAGGTGGATTTGCCAGGACGAACCCTCCAGCATTGCCGCATACCGTAAAGAATGCCTCAGGAACCTGACATTTTTGGAACAAAGAAATATTTCTGTGTGCTTTCTTTAGTTCGGAAGAACACAGACACGTTCGCTTGTTTGTCAACTGAGAAATGGCTTGAAAATCAATTATTTACTGATAAGCGTTATAGAATTTAGGTCTATTTATTCACCTCACTCATTATCTCGCTGTGTTGTATTTATTTATTCATTGTATATTTAAATATCTGTAAATATCGAATTCATATTTATATGTTTGTTGCATCCAATGCAAATTTAATTAGTTTCATTTTGAACTGTTTTGGCTCGGTGCTGACTGTACGCTGTAACCTCTAAAAGCTCCACATTTCTCTTACACAGTGTATTCATTTGTTTCATATTATTGTCAAAATGCACCGGATTAGCTCAGTCGTTATAGCGACTCGCTACGGGCTGGACGGTCCGGGGATCGAATCCCGGTGGAGGCAAGATCTTTCACACTTGTTCATACCGATTCTGGGGCCCACCCGACCTCCTATACAATGGGTACCGGGTCTTTCCTGGGATGAATCGGTCGGGACATGGCGTTGACCACCCACCCCATCTAGCGCCTAGGTGAAAGAAGAGTAGAGCCATACCTCTACTCCCCGTCGGGCCCTTCGTGGTGTTTTGTAGAGTGACCTTTATCTTTACCTTTTTTATTATTGTCGAAAGGTACCGCGGTTGTTTCCCTACACACATTAACATATCAGTGTGTACTGTATCTTTGCATAAATATCGTGACTAGTTAGTAGCCTGTGTTCCTGAATTTTGTAATGATATCATGTCTTTATTTAATCATTGTAGCTCACAGCAGCTATCACCATGCCCATGATTCCTTGTCTCACCAATGATATTTGAACCAATTTTGTCAAATGTTCCTTTTCTTATGATATGGATGTAACGTGATTGGATATCACTTGACCCTTGTACTTCATGGTATCCTGCAGTCGCTAATATTACATGGTGACAGTAGATCCTATATGCTTTTCTGATATCAGCGAAGAAAGATTAAATACTAAGTTTTAAACCTAGGATCATTGAGACGTGTAAGTATATACGTTTTCGAAAAATTTTGCAAGTTTTTGATGTATTGTTTTCCCCGAAGGGTGTAAGTTAACCTTTTGGCGCCGGAATTATTTTTTTTTTAATTTTAGCACACCCTGTATATAAAATGTGAATAATACAGGGAAACAAACACGTTAGAATTATGAAACAAACTGCATTTTGAAGAGAAAAAAACGGAGAGTATATATCATGTTTAAAATATTCAGTACCTATGTTTGTTGAATAAATATATAAAATGCAACTTTAGAGGTTAGCGGTGCGGTACGACCACTATAGTTGACATTAGGCGTCAAAAGGTTAAAATTGTGGGTACCGCCTGACCTATTTAGAAGCGATGCATAGTGACCTTACGCGATTTTGTTTGGAGATATGCAATGAAATGCTCTTAATTCTGGTTGCCTGTTCTAAAAATTACAAATACTTCACTTTGTGTTACATTAGGCACGTTTACCATAGGGAGCAGACAGGAGCTTATGAGTAAATTATACTGCATGAAACTGCGTAAATTGAAACCACTATGAACAGTTTGTTGTTGAAAGGCACTACACTTTTTTACATTTGATGCTTTATTATAAACAATTTTTATAAACTAAGCGTGATAAATACTGAGAAACTGCACTTGAGACAAATTTGGCATTCAGCTGACCGTTCATCGTGATAAATTCTTATAATAAAACCAACTAGATGCACTAATTTATCAAATTTATTTTTGGAATAAAATTCTACATGTTTCGGACAGTTCCTCTGTCCATCATCAGAAGTTTTTCACTGTACACACAGCAATACATACAGCTTCCAAAAATAAATTTGAGAAATTAGTGCATCTGGTTGGTTTTATTATAAGAATCCACTTGAGACATGTAGTGTAGGCGTCTGCAGTATCTGTGTTGATAATTTCGATGGAATACGAGACTCTTACGGGATTGCCTTCTTGTTCAATTTAGAATAATTTTACGATTTAAAATCTAGAAGTAGTTTCCCATAGAGTAAAATAATTAGTTAGCCATTTCGGAACAACACGTGAAATTTTTTTGGAGTACCCATACATTTCGCACCAGGCCCACTCAACCCCCAATACAATAGGTACCGGGTCATTCCGGGTGGTAAAGCGGCCGGGGCATGGCATTAAACAACCATCCCATAAAGAAAATGTGGAAGCATACCTACTCCGCCTCTTTGCCTTCATGGCAGATTGTAGGGTAAATTTTATCTTTCTTTGCCCATTTACCAGTACAGTTCTGTCAGTATTACAAGTGGAACAGAATAATATGTGTATAAATGTAGTGCTAATAATTTTTAATTGACGTTATTTGCACCCAAATTTATATACATATTATTCATTGCCACTTGTACCATAGTGTCAATATTTATTCAAAGTGGATATACGAACAATTCTGTAATTTATCCTTGTACACACTGTGTATACCGTCTGTGCAATAAAGCTGTCTGGTCTGCAGACCATACACAGTGAAAAATACCAGTTGCGCATAGATACAGTAAGTTCTCATGATGATGGGCACATAGCTGCCCGAAACATGTAGAGAAGTGAAAGAAGTATACTAAGAACTAGTGTGCACGTAGTTGGCTTCATTTGAAACAGATTATATAGGGATGTACGGTCAACAGAACATAAAAAATTCGTGGGAATGTAGTTTAGGGAATATTAGACGCAGAAACAATTCAGTGATATGTAGGATCATTTTCTAAATTAGAATTGTCTGCAAAAATACACAGAATCGTGGCTATTAACTCGCTTTTTTTTCAGATCTTCTTGGTGCAAAATACTTCGAAACGTCAAATCTTTGAGCTTGTAGAATATTACGTCTTTCGCTTTAGTATTGTCGTCAAATGCCTCTCGATGAATACATCCAGCATTAGGCGTTATGAGTTCCATCCCGTGGGTGCCTGTCACAACAGGTCACTTCTCACACAGACAAAGGTCCACTTGCCTGCACTCAGCGACACGTCATTAAGACGTAAACATGTTATAGCAAAGTGTCTTAGTAAAGTCCTATGAAGTTCTGTTTTTTGGAAAGGCACGCTTTTCTTTATTGCAGACAGGTTGCGGTAGTCACAGGCAATACTTGCCTTGCGCTTCATGCATTGGAGGCGTTTTAGAACAGAAGCAAGAAAGTGTGCAAAAAGAAAAGAAAATTTTTGCAGGTCCGCTTAGGAAGAACACTGAAACAAATTTTGCCTCTATGAGACGTGGTGTAGTTACACACATTTTAGTGTAGCTTGTAGCCAAGGAGGCAAGGGTAGTGACTGTAAAATATTGTGATCCATTTTTCTGCGTTCTGACTTTATTGTATTAGTCGGATATAATCTCAAAACTTTGTGTATTATTGCCAAGTGTGTAGCTGTGGCAGTACGTACATACTGTCAACAGACGTTCTGGATTATTTTACAGCGAATCTTTTATTTAAAAATCATATCCCTGGTTTCCATGGTTTCTTAATTAAGGCCATAAAATCAAAATATGAGTATTTTTATTGACCCCAATTTAATTTTATTTATAATTTTAAAATGGCTTTAGCGTAAATGTTATATGTCTTGAAAGTCTGTTAGTGCACAAAATTTGAGAACCCATTTTTAACTAAACATCGTAGGACAGCAAACTAAATCATGTAGAATTCTGGCAGGCGAAATTATCAAAACCTAGCCTGTAGTATGCTAAGTAATGATATCGTGCAGTACTACCGTAGCCTCCATCTGCAGGGTCCGTAACTAACAGCGTCTGGATTCTAAAATGAGCCATTCCCGTTGTGTGTATATAAACAATAGGTGTGGGTATCAGTCAGTAACACAATATCTAAAAAATATGTTTAATAAAGGATGCAGTAAACTACATGTTTCGGCCTAATGTGGCCATCATCAGGTTTTCATCCGAAAGTATGGTGGTAGTGCCTTACAAGATTGATATGGGTACGTCACGATGCTGAGATCTCACAATCGTGACATACCCATATCAATCCTGTAAAGCACTACCACCATACTTTCGGATGAAAACCTGATGATGGCCACATTAGGCCGAAACATGTAGTTTACTTCATCCTTTATTAAACATGTTTTTTAGATATTGTTGTGTTATTGACTGATACCCACACCTATTGCGTCTGGAAGTGATTTTCGATAGTAGTATCAGTTAAATAGACTACCACACCATTTTCTCTTAGCTACTGCGAGGTTAGCGATGCAGAAGCATTGCCTATAGCCTTCACGCCCCGTAGAAGTGTGATGATCATTTAAATCAACTGAACCCAGGACAAAGGCTGATTCGGCTATTTACTTACTCAACGAAGCACAGCCCTTTTTGTAAAGCTAACCGGTTTTGCAGCTAGTCAAGAAATTCCCCGCATTTTATGGACCCGAATTTTCATTACCGCATTCACAAGTGCCGGCCACCTGTCCCTATCTTTTCGGCTATTTCCCGGCTATTTAATTCTATCCAGAAATTACATCAAAATTTGAATGCACCTTCTCTAACTGCATACTAACCAGATGCATGAAGGAACGTATTAGCGCCAATATAAATCGTCTCACTTTCTTTGGGAAGGCGTTCTGTTCAAATCCTCTTTTGAAAACTGGCTATCATGACCGAGGCTTATTGTAGGTTTCCCGGAACACTCCTGCTGAATTCGGGCTTCCTTCCTGGAATAGGCTTGGCCCTCCCCCCCCCCCTCCCTCCCTCGCCCATCTCATCACATCCATTATGCTGTTTTATGTGGGTGGTCACTTTGTAACATCATTTGATACGGAGTCAATAAATAACGGTGTAATCAAATCATGAAACTCGTAGCAAGCCACTTTTCCGTATTCTCAAATTAACCTCTCTTCCGATGTAAACAAATTTTGCATCTGCTCTAGTCAGAAAAGAAAAACCAACGGGAAGAGAACCAAAGGAAGTCCCCGACGGAATTACAGGGGAGATTTTGAAGAAAATAGGGATTGAATGGAATGGATGAATAGGTACAGCTGGAGATCGTTAGAGAAGAAAAGCGTTTTTATATAAACCCTCTACACTTACCTTTGGAAGAATTTTGAATGAGTGAAGTGTTGTGAAGAATCGTATGATATGAGAACAGCACATGACAATAGACTGTTTCCTCAAAATGTCGGAGTATTCTGAAAATTGCTGCTGCTTGTGTTAGTGTATTTCTGGGAAGGCAGTTCTATTTGCTGCGAGACACGCAGACTCAACTGTTTGTTGTGGTGGATATTGGTGAAACGGTTTTGTGCCTTAGTCTGCTTAACGATGTTTATACTACTGTATACCTGCTGAGAGAGTGTCAGTGAATAATGAATTGCGAAGGTTTTGGAAGGCAGCAGTCTTGGTAGATTTTAAAGTTTTATCCATGCATTGGCTACAGCGACTGGCAAAACGTATGATTTACTTCAGCTGATTCTCAGGCCTAGAATCAAAGTCCGGTAAGGTCCAGCTGAAATGTGATGGCACACGGTGACGCAAGGGTGGGGGAGTGAAGGGGAGACTGGCGAATGGAGTAGGTAACCAGTACCCTTCACACTACCTCGGAACGCGGTGTATCCATCATTACTACCGCTGATGCGCACACCTCGGCTGCCAGTAGTCGACTGAACTGACGCCCCCGCCGATTTAAATGGACTCGTCCGTTTCGCACGAAAGACGAAATCTGATTTCTGTGCGTGTGCCATCACATTTCGAACGCAGCCTACTAGCCACTGGACGACATCATTCGGTTCAATTGACGAATTGTAACAGAAATAAGATCTCTTTTATTCGGCCGACTAACTCCTCGGCAGCATGAGATTTCTCAAGCGACTATTAATTTAGCTGATTTAATGATTCCCCTTTTTTTGTAATTGTAATTGCTTTATTGATATCTTTTTTTTACAATAACAACCTCAGTCTTGACACTGCTTGCTTCTATATCCGTTAAACACCACACTCTCTCTAAAAACGTCAACTGTGCACTTCTACCCCCTTACTCTCCAGAACGACATTTCCAGCACCCTTCCCTATCGTGATTAGTCGGACAACGAAAGGGTTTTACTTTCGTTAGCTAAACAATTTAAATTTCTCAGAAATTAAATTATTTCCGTGGAAGAAAGACGCCCATAACGTAACTGAAAGTTGCTAATTTCTTCATTAAAATAAACCATAAATTGAATAAACACAACGCCAAACTGAACTTCGAATCATCAAGTCCTCGCACAACTTTGAAATGTTCACGTCTGGCGGTACTCGAGTAAAAGCGAGATGGTTAACGAACAGGAATCCCTTCACACACGGGGTGGTCCAACATGCTACTTATTTTCGACTACAAACAGTTGAGCTCTCTTTTTTAAACAGAACGTTGCAAGTGTGCTAGATAACAATGTGAAGTATTTTCTTGCATGTCTGTATATTGTATAGTTGTTTCTGTATGGCGAGTTCATACATTTATTACTTCATAATAATGGCTGGACTTCCATTTGTATTGAGACGTGCATGTAAGTAATGTTTTATTGCCACATTCCTACTGGTAATGCTGTGATTGCCTAAATGTTGCACGACATTAATCAGATCAGTTTCAATGTATGGAAATTTTAATTAAATAACATTTAACCATGTTCCAGGACTCATGGTTACAACCCGCTTCATTTTATTAAACCGATTGCCCCCATAAATCTGCAAATATAAGATATGTCCATGTTATTAAAATAGCTTTGAGGAAGTATGCTCGGTACGTCCAACATTCACAATGACACAAACGCGAGGAATTTATAAAGGAAGACATGAATACTGTGTGCTGTATTCAGTAAACATTTGCTCTTGTATACATTCTGTCGACATCTCATATTTTCATAGCACACGTGGTTCCAGTCTTACGATTTTTTAAAATAAGGTTTTATTTTGAATATAAAATTCTTGCACGTGCATTTTTTTTCTTTCATTTGAAGACCTTAACGAAATTCGTGAAATTAGAAATTTAACAACAATTTAAATATGTTTCTGATCCACATAAATTTAAACAGTTTAACCCTTTAAATGCCGAGTTAAATCCCATGTGCCATTTTTTGGCATTATTAGGAGCTCACCATATTTTCTACGTTATCAGTATAAGGGTTAATTACTGAGCTAATAATGTGCTTATTGTCAACAATCGTTTCGCGTTCGCGAAACGATTGTTGCCTTGAAAGAGCAATTATTATTACATATTCTAAGTGTGTGTTTGTGGCCTTAGTTGAAGCGCATGCGCATATGTTATTGTCATCTGTGACCTGTTCAGCTCTATCTAATTTTTCCCACATTATCTCATAAATGGCACGATTTACAGGGGAGTAAACGCGATTAAAAACAGAACGTGTATTTTAGTTTTATGTACAAATTCTGTCTGAAATATTTCTTATTTTGTGAAGAATTCAATGGGACATTAGCATGAATTTACATAGGTCTTCATGTGAAGTACGTTTCATTCATCTTGAATTTTAATGAAACTTTGATTTCCTCGGCAGATTTTTCCAAAAATTACTCATACATGTTGTGGCAATAAAGAAACCGGATTGCTTTTATTACTCATTTCCGGCCACGTCGATGACGAAGAGGAGGGTAGGGCATTGGCCCGTGGACTTCCCTCTACCGTCACACAAAGGTTCATTCACGCGCATCGGTTAGTCTGGCCGTGACCATTGTT
>Ga0123352_10020479_pt1 | contig 10538 bp, 8 predicted proteins | sample TergutLab28metaG_FD_89700 | JGI IMG/M metagenome (GOLD analysis project Ga0123352, IMG submission 89700) | Labiotermes labralis P1 segment gut microbial communities from Petit-Saut dam, French Guiana - Lab288 P1 | ecosystem: Host-associated > Arthropoda: Insects > Digestive system > Gut ... | reverse complement strand
AACAAAAAAAAAAAAAAGAAAAATTAAAAAAAAAAAAAAAATAAAAAAAAACCAAAAAATTAGTTTGTGGGGGGGGGGGGGGGGTGTTCTCGACAGGTATGGCATTGTAGTCGGTGCGGAGGCTTGTTCTCTGACCTTCTCCTTGAAAGTGCTGCATTGTGTGTGTGTGTGTGGGGGGGGGGGGCTGTCTTGCTTGTCCCCTGGTTGGTGTGGGTATACACTATATGGGTGGCAGTGCTCGCTGATGGAGTCCCCCTGTGCCGTGTCTCTGATTGTGGTAGTTTCATTCACCTTGTTCACTGTCCGGTGTGGTTGTATTGTTAACTGGGTGTTATGTTTACTATGTGGCTGGATCTTTCACTCTGCGTTATGTGGGACTGCGAGGCACTTGTTGGACTGTTGGTCGGAGTTTTACTGTGTAGAGTTCTTATGTTACCGCGGGCGTACTGTGTTATATGCACTATGTATGCAGCTGCTTGTTCTATCCGTGTGGTGGTGTACACCCCCACACGGATAGAACAAGCCCCCCTCTCGCACAATGCAGCACTTTCAAGGAGAAGGTCAGAGAACAAGCCTCCACATGACTACAAGGCCATACCTGTCGAGAACAACCCTCCCCCCCAACAAATAGAGTTATTGTCTGGTTTATATTCATGTATATTGTATTACTATCTGTATCTGTTCTGCTTCATAGTGTTTTATCTGACCCCTGTTTTGATTTGGTTTGTCAAGCTATGCATATGTAGAGATCTCTACACCACACGCGCACGCATGCATATAGCTAGCTCTTTAGTTCCCTAGACAACCTGATGATGGCCAATACAGGCCGAAACATATAGTTGTTTCCATCACATAGTCATTAAATACGCCTCAGTGATTAAGTTGTGTTTGACTACATACCTTTTCCTGGAGGCAAAATGTTGTGCTACGAAAAAACTGCAGGGATAACAGTGTTCATTACTGTGTTCAGATATGACAGAGTTGTTACAGTATTGTTATTGAAATTTGTAAACCCAAGACTTGAAATATGTTCAACTTGCTGGGCACTGGAACAAAATGCATCAGTTGTATCCTGTTTCCGTACGGTAACTTTTAGAAAACTCTTATAATTATTTAGATGGTATGTTCTTTAAATATATAAATCAGAAGCTGGTGCAGTGACACTTGAAAAATTTTACCCTTATGGCTTGACTTGTGCGTTTGCATTTTCGCATCTGGGTGCTGTCTTCTAGTAATCCACCTTTGCTAAAAACAGATGCTGGTATTCTGAAACATATTCTGTGGTGAATATATTATGTTCGTTGTGGTTTTTGGGTGGTATGCTTATGTAGAATTGCCCACTTTCCATATAAAATAGTTTTAGTGTAAACAGAAGGCAGTTTCAAGTTGGTTTCATTATTCAAATTGTTGAATAAGTCTTGTTGCTTGGGGTACATATTTTCACTGTGATTATGCTGATATACATAATAGTTTTTGTTTCACTTTTGTTATGATTTTTAGCACCATGTTGCATTTTTTATTGACTGTAATGCAGTATCATTCATTTCATTTGTTATATGGGAAGATGCTTTAAGGATTATTGGTTGATCTGTGGAATAAAGAGAAATTTCACATTGTGTTACAAATTGTGGGTAGGACATGATCTGTCATTAATATTGTGTTAGTTGTCTTGGCCAATTGTTGTTGTGGGAGTTGGTATTATTTTTGTGTTTTGCTTGTCATAACTCACATTGTCACATGTGCACATTACATTGATGTTATATTTTACCTTTGTAATTTATTGCATTTGATGTCTGGATTGTATTGTTCTGTTCTGTATTCGTGAGTGTCATGTACTAAACTGTGTAGATTTGTTTTAAACGGGTAATGTGAGAGAGTGAATAAGCTAAAGTAACTGAACATCACGGTTGGATGGCTGTAAATTCGGCTTCGTATCTGGGATGCCATTTTGGCTTAAGGGCCTGGCTCCTGTGAAAAATGGTCAGCTAGTATTTCAAATTAGGCCAAAACCATTTCCTTCCAAATATTTTCCTGTTCGAAGTTCAATGGTCATTGTATTTGTCAATGCCATATAATCTGACCCCTTGAAAGTATAAATGAACTCGTTATAAACAGAAATCAAGACACCAATTTATGTATAACAAAAGGCTGGAGGTTGAATTTTGAGGTGATCACAACTGTGGAAGCCACTGGTTCGTTGTGTGTTGCAGTATTTTAACTGATGCAGTTGGAGGTACAAATTTACAGTGAGATGTCTGACTGGATGTGGTATCTGAAGTTCTCACAGCACTGTTGCTCAAGATTAAAAGCCTTGTGTCATTGTACAGTAGTTCCGAACATTTTGAAGGAATGTAATGCCATAAAAATTTTGGGAACTACATACAAAGGTGCATGTGCCAGAAGACTGGAATGTTCATATCCATCTTATTTATATGGGGTTGTGGTGATCAACTCCTTATGCAGCAGAATTTTTCATTTATCTCCCAAACATCACATCTGAATGAGAAATGTTCATGCTCCATATGTGGGAATGTCTATATTTAGATCTCAGTCAGAAGATCGGCTGATTTGCTTGATGGTTTTTGTTTTTTTCTTTGGTCACTCCAGGAAGTTTGTGGAAAGTGTCTGGAATTGGCCATGTCCACTTCCAAATCCTTTCCAATTCGTCGTTTGTTGACACTGTATATTCTGGGACTCTGACAACATCCATAAATAAAAGAAATATCCTTGGATATTTCATTACTACCACCATTAATTTGGCCATTCTGTCAGCTTCAAACATAATCATAATTGGAACAATGAAGTCATGTTTCAAGGTAGCAACTCTGTTACTGCATAGGAAATCCACAGTTAAGGCTGTAAATCACGTACAGCAAAACTTCTTAATGCAATAGACCACTGTGAGTTACAGTGAAATTTATAGGCTGTGCCTCTCTATAAACAGCTCACATTGAAAGAAGCCCCCCCAAAATTTGGCTGCATTGATATTTCTGTTTAGAAGTTTTTTTTTAGGGGTGGGGGGAGGGGGGTGGGCATGAGATGCTGGTGTTTAAGCTGTCCATTTGAAACAAATATAACATGTTTGATTGATATTGTAGGGGTGTAATCTTTATGGAATCCACCATTTTGTTTGTTACAACATAAACTACACTTATTCACTCAAACACAAAAGAGGTTTATTTTGGTTCAAATTGTGCCTTTTCATGTGTGCTACATGTTTTGGCCTGTATTAGGCTGCCATCAGGCGTATCAATACAGAAATCTTATAAAGGAAGATATAATAAAATCTAGGGGTAGCATGAAATTGTTCTTAATTCATAGTTATGAAGTATGGGTAAAAAAAGAAAATTGTCCATTACAGAAAATTTGAGGGCACTTTGCCTGTTCATTAGGACGAATAAAATGTATAACTAAGTTTGTTCGCCATCTGTTATGAATTCTGAATGTTCATTAACATGTTCACAACAGCCTGACATTTGTCCCTGTTTTAAGCCAGATAAATCCTATTCCTTCCTTATATCTTATGTTCGAGTGTTCAGTGTTGTATTATGCAACTTTACAGAAATTTTAATTCTAGTTATTTCCAGGTTTATTTCTAATACACATAACTCACATTTGTGCTTTAATCTTGAATAGTAAAAAAAAAATGTACTAATGGTTTCTAAGGATGTTGTTGCCATAGTTAACAAGGTTCTTCTATTGTACATGATTATGTAAATTATTTTGTCATTTCTTTTTAGGACTGTGTAAACATTTTAGTGACCTACTTGTTACCATGTAAATCTTGTTGAAACACATTCTGCAGGTTGTGTTGTCATTTGCTGCAGGGAAGATTGCATCATGAGCCAAAGCAAGTCTGGGTAAGTCTGTATATTTCATTTGCATTTTTTTTATATTATAATTTACTTGTTTACAGCAAAAGCAGCTACATACAAGTATGTGGAAGAAATTCTTGTAATTGGTATACAATGAAAAGCTGTGGTTTAAGTGTAGCTGACCTTGAAATTTAATGTACATAGTCTCAACTATCATTGCTAATGACTGTGTGACTCAACATTATGTAGGCCTAGACCTGTTGAAATTGAATTCATATTTACCTCCATGATTTCAAATCCCAATCATTAATATTGATACAGATCAAAAGACTGTTTATGATCCTAAGCTGCAACAATGATATCAGTTTCTGATATATTAGTGATCAGAAAACCACATTCACTGCATGTGTAGTGCATATTAATTAGCTTAATATTGTGATGAGGCTATGGGCCAGATAACTGGAAAATCAGGGGTTTTACTGTCAGAAAATGTTCTGGAGATCAGCCTCCTAGCCATTGGGTTCCAGAGTTTTTCCCCCAGGAAAGATAAAATGGCCTGGGGCATGGAGTTTTGCTTTTACTTCCCTATAGATGTGGTTCCTAATTAAGGATAGGAGTACCAAAAACAGAATAACAGAATGTTTTACAGAATGCAGAATATTATGGAAGTTTTTCCTTAAAATTGCCATCCCATTCCCATGCACAGTATACTGAATCAGTATACAAGCTGTGTGTCCCAGAGGTTTTATCTAGTTATTAAATAACTGGATTTACCATGAAAACTAATAAAAACCAGATTTGTGTCTATACATTCATCAGATTTGCTTATGGCATTTGTAAGCTTCAAGGTTGCAAATGTTGGTTTGGTAAGCATGTCATAGCATGTGTTCCTGTTGCTTGGGTTCACTGTTTAATTGCTTTACTGTCGATTCGACCAGTGGTTGGGAATATTTAATGTAAAGTGCCAATCTGCTTGCTATCATTTGTTGCAGAATCTTTTGTCTTTCAGTTTGCTATCCAAAAATATAAGATTAAGGTATACAACACTGTACTTTGCCTGTTGTTTTGTGTGGGTGTGAAATGTGGTCACTGACATTGAAGGAGGAATATAGACTGAGGGTGGTTGAGAATAGAGGGACGAGGTAACGGGGGGTGGAGAAAACTACAGAATGAGGAGCTGAATGACCTGTACTCCCCACCCAATATTGCTTGTATGATCAAGTCAAGAAAAATGAGATGGGCGAGGCATGCAGCAGGTATGGGGAGGGAAGAGGTGCATAATGGGTTTTGGTGGGGAAACTGAGGGAAAGAGACCACTTGAAAGACAGGAATAGATGGGAGGATGATATTAAGATGGATATTCAGGAAGTGGAATGGGGAGGGGGTTGTGGACTGGATTGATTTGGCTCAGGATAGGGACAGGTGGTGGTCACATTTAAATGCAGTAATGAATATCCAGGTTCCATAAAATGCAGGGAATTTCTTGACTAGCTGACAACCAGTTTGGTTCTCAAGAAGGACTCTACTCCATGGAGTAAGAGTTCTAATCTAACTGTTCAAGATAGTCCCACCAACAGTGGCATTTCATTTGCATTGGTAATGAACTTCTGCATTTAAATATGTCTATGTTCACTGCAGAAATTAGACCATTTTATGAACAGTTCTGAAGTTCCATATTATCCACATATGTTATCACTAAAATATGTTGACTGGTATAAAAGAGACAGTTTATGATATCAACTTTCAGTAAAAACAGAGGGTATGGAGATGCAGTAATTGTTTCAAAAATGGACCAGGGAGCATGAAAAGGAAAATGTTATTACTTCCAGAATTTTTTTAAAGAAAACTGATGTAAAAGAAAAAAACTTGTTGCAAGATTTCTTTGGGGAAAGCATATTTGAGCACTTACCTTGAGAAAAACCTTAAGTGGTGAAAGTTTGTCACTAGGAATATTAATTTTGGTTTATCAGACTTGAACATTAACAAGGCAAAGTCTTAAAATATTGTTAAATGGGGATTTATTAGGAAGACCACAGTAATTAGGAAAGTGATGTTAAATCAGATTTTATAGAAATGAGGTGTGATGTAAGGACTGGATTGAAGTGGCTTATAATGGGTCAGTGATGGGCTTTGTAGGTAGCAGTATTGAACTTTGTGGTTCTGTTGTGACACATAGTGGAGAGAAAACAAAATTTTTCTGTTACTAGTCATTTACCAAATGCATTTGTGTACAGAACACAGCAAGTTAATTGTGTGTTGATATGTTTAAACTATTGCTTGATCTCCTTTATTTCCCAAGTTAACGAATTCAAGTTGTGGAGGACAAAAATTTGCTGCTGTTGTACTTTGTAATTTCATACATTATCTTATTATCTATTGATGCTGTAACTTATGCCATTTATTTCCCAATACTGGATGCCAGCATTTTGCTTACAGCACATCTGGAAATAAAAATGTAATTTCATTATCATACTCATGTTGCAATCAACATTACATAAACACACATGCAGATTTGAATTTAAAAATTTGTGTGATTCTCAAGGTTATTTCTTCTTTGTTGACAACAAAGTAACAGACCACTTTAATTGCATTTTTCTTGTGATGAGAAATGCAAATAAATTTTGTTACTGCAAGAACTAGAAGGAAGCCAATCATGTACACACTTTGTCGTGTCATATGATAAGTAAGTGAAGGTGGTGCTTCTAGTACATTGGAAACTTGTGATAGGAGTGTACTACTTCAGTAATTGAAAATTCTGGAGTTGTTAATTGTGCTTAATTTCTCGTATGCTCTTTAATGAGGGCTGTTTTGAAAATTCAGTATTTTAGTTTGTTTGTTATTATGTTACGCATGACAATATCAGAGGCTGTGAGTTTGCAGTGAGGTGATACTGTTCCCGTGTTGTGTCCATCACTTCCAATAGCTGCTCCGTTGTCTGAAAATGAAAGTTGCAGGAATGACAGTTGAATGTTGTTGCAGGCATTGAATAGTTTTACCCTGTGGGCTGTACAGAGTAAGTCTCATCATTTTACACCAAACTGGTTGTGACTGTATCTTTGCATATTGTAGATTTCTGTCATGTGATAGTATTTAAGAACATAAAGGACGGGTGTTGCGTTCTGAGAAGATGGAGGTATTTCAGGCTTCTTCCACAAAGTCCTATAGGCCTTGGCTGTCTGGAGATGTTGCATGCCATGGGTTGGCGGTTGGTTACTGGTATTTCGGGACAATCTATCTGTCCTATCCTACCAATCTACACTTTGTAACATCCCAGAAAACTGAAGGCCTCAAGATAAAGGCATTGTGAAGTATTGATAACATGCTGTGCAAAATTACATTGTCATAAACCAGAAGACCACAAGTGGCCATGAATATCTCAGATTTCTTGTGAATTACAAGCATCTGTAAACAAAGTGCTGAAGGAATTCTTTGTATGTTTGAAGTGTGAGTATATGAGATGAAGTGCATTGTTACCTGGTACTGTGCCTGAATAGGAACCAAACGTACATACGTACAGTGGCATGGCTGAATATGGGACTGTGTAGGAACTTCTTTGGAGTATTGGAGAGCATGATAAGTGTCCTATATAACTGGCAAGAAGAAGATCTGTAATGATAATTGTTAATTGCAAGATGTTTAAGTAGATATGCTAGGATTATTCATATTTTATTTTATATTTGTATTGTGCTCTATACAGATGTAATTGCAGGTAATTGTTGTTATTCATGGCAACTGAAAAAAGTGACAGGAGTTAATATAACTTGTTCAGGTTGTTAAAGTAATTATGATGACCTTTCCAGCACACCTGCTACCCTCTCTGGGCTCCTGCATTGTGGTATTATGGTAATGAAATGTAGGATGATACACTGTGCTTTGTGTGTGTGTGTGTGTGTGTATAGAATATGTGGAATGTACACATGTATGGGGAACTTACTCAGAAGCACTGGTGTGTGTGTGTGGCTGAAAATGCCTTCTGCTCTGCAGCATTTTGTAAAATAATGAGACTGTGGTATTTTGGGTTCTGCTGCCATGTAGTATGTTAGAGACAGACTTGAGGTATTGTAATCCTAGTGCAGACCACCATGAATCTGAGTAATATTTCATGTTTCAGTAGCAAATCCACACACTAACATAACACCTGAACACTCTATGTTCTTTTAATATTATTTCCCAGGGAAATAATAACAAGAATGTATAATGTTTGGGTGTTGTGTTTGTGTGAATTAGATTGTTATTGATTGACTAGCACAATGGGATGATGTTGCCCAAATTCATGTTTCAGTGTTAGATTTTTCTGTGCAGCAGCCAGGTGGAGTTCTGTTTGGGAATGTATACCAGTTGGAGAATTTTGATGAGTGTTTAGATGTGACTGGTCCAGTGAAGAGCCAGTACTGTCTGACAAAAGTGACAGCAAGTGTATACTGACACACACGTTGATCCTTACATACAGAAGTATGATCCAGAATCATCAGTGTGGGGCAAGATAAAGGTAATTGCAAGTGTACTGTGCACATATGTGTAGCTTCCAGTTCAAAGCAATCTTGAAACTTTTAATTTTGTGTTATTTGCCAAGTCATAAAAAATGCATTTATTACATACAGTAGTCTTGATGTTTGCTTGTTGCTCTTTGAGAAATAAATCTTTCTTGATCATCCATTTTTAATATTATTGTGTTGACCTTTTGTGATTAGTTCTGATGAGGCTAGCTCTGTCTTTTATTAAGTCGAGTTGCTTGTTTCTATCCTTATGCTTCTTCAACCATGTAATGTATTCCATGCTTCCAAAAATTGTTTGTGTTTCATTGAAAAAGTATCTTCGTCTTTTTAAGATTTTTTAGGTTAATTAGGTTTTTATTGTTGGTATTTTATAATTCTTGGGGGGGGGGGAGAATATTCATTTTCATTGAAAATGGATTACAGTGTTTGTGATGGTTTTTTTCAGTCCCAATTAATCGTGAGCCTGGACACTGGTTTGTAGTGTGTTTTGAATTAGCCACTTGGTACCTCCACTACAGAGGTTTAGCAGGTCGGTAGCTCTGTCACTATAGTAACTAGGCTTCATGCTGGATAAACCGAGCATCACGGTTTGATTTCTGGCTAGTGCAGAAGACTTTCTCTTTGCCATCATTTCCATTTCCTATGAAGCCACCTTGGTTTCCTCTCCAGTATATACAGAATGCTCCTTTGTATGAGTGGGGGGTTACCTCTTAGGTGAAATTCATCAGGCACTGAAATTAAGTTTTGGCTTGCTGTTTTGAAGTGTGTTTATAAGTGATACACTCATTTGCTAAGATTACATGGCGTTTGTAATGAATGAATAATTATTTAGTGTTGGTAGAATGATACTGCAGGGGAAAACCGAAGCACTAGAAGACAAACCCCATTGCCACTTTGCCACAGATCCCACGTGAATAGGCCTGGATTGAACTTGGACCTCCATCTTGAGAGGCAGGTGATGACTAACTGCTACAGTGTCATTATTTGAACTTTGTGAAAAGAGGATGCATGGAAAATGAGACAAAGTGGGACTTTATCTTTTTGTAACTGATGCAGATTTACATTTACACATGTAATGTGTGTGTTGTTTTAGTTTCCTACTAAATCCACGAACAAGTGATACATTTCAGATTGTCTATAGTAAGTCTCATACTGGATTGGGTCCTTACTTTGTTGGAATAGCTGTGGGCTACCTGCTGCACCATCTTCGTGACTAGTAGCAGAGAGATGGAGTGGTGAGTGTCAGTTCTGTTCTGCTGATACCCTGTAAATGGTAAAGCAATCCCATTACAGTTCTGGACAGGCCCTGAGGGTTCCAGGAGGTTGAGGCTCCCAGATGTCAAGACATTCGGCACATGAAGGTGGTAAGGTTGTCAGCCCTATGCACCGGCTGCCTTTACTCCCAGGAAATATTCCCAGTACTCATTTCTGTTAGAGGCTGAGTCAACCCCAGGGCCAAAGTGTGGCCGAAAGTATTATGTCAATGAAAAATTCCAGTGGCACCATTGGAAATCGAACCTGCAACCTTCCGGCTTGTAGTGTAGTGACTCAACCAACTGCGACGCCATGTGCCCCTGATACCCTCTGTAGGGACATTATTTTATCTGGCAGCTGTTGCTAGTCATTTATAAAACTTATGCATGGAATAAGTAGTGTGTTTGTTAGATCCCATTCATATCTATTTGACAAAGGAAAACATTGCCAGCACCCTCTTTAAGCATGGTGACAAAAGAACATTGATATACTTGGATAGGTATCTGCTCCAGTTACACTTAACCTGGACACCAGATCATATTAATGACACTGTTATGTTGTGGGTTTTAACATCACAGAATTCTGTAGGCAACTTTGGATGTTTTGGAGGAACCTTTCACCTTCATCTGAAACCCCATGGTGTCATAACACGTAAGACAACAGGAGATAATTTTTATATCTGTGGGGAATTTTAGTTGTGTCGCAACAATGTTCCCTCTGCAGGTCCCATCTCTCATGTTGTGCTGCCCTGCTTTCATCCTTCTGTTGGGAATTTTGATGTATGGAATTGCATTCCATGATGTTACAAGACCTTATATTCCAATAGAAGCGGCGATTTTTGCTGGGACTTACCACCTTTTGTGATCCTACTGTACTTAAGGCTGTAAGTGTCTAGTGCAGTGTTTTCCCAACTTCTTTTGCTGGGGGGGGGGGGGGGACAGTTTTTCCCCACACAACACAAAAATCCCCCTTT
>Ga0123352_10020476_pt1 | contig 10538 bp, 5 predicted proteins | sample TergutLab28metaG_FD_89700 | JGI IMG/M metagenome (GOLD analysis project Ga0123352, IMG submission 89700) | Labiotermes labralis P1 segment gut microbial communities from Petit-Saut dam, French Guiana - Lab288 P1 | ecosystem: Host-associated > Arthropoda: Insects > Digestive system > Gut ... | reverse complement strand
TGTTTTGTTTTTTTAAAAAAATTTAACCCGAAGGAAAGTAACCCAAAATTAAAAAAAAAAAAAAAAAAATTATACAATTATGGGCCACCTACATGTCACATAACTGGTTGGATGCATAACTTCTAATGTGTAACCATCAGCAACATCATTAACTCTGACATCCTAAAATTATGTATGGTAACAGACCTTGAAAACACATACAGCTTTTGGTGAGGTAATATCTGTATTCAATGTCCAATAATAATAATATGACAGTAAATAATGACTCACTAGAGACAGGTATGGGAACATGGTACAGAAAGAGAACAAAAACATATCTTCACATTACTGTAAGGAACACTGTTCATAACTCAACAATTACAAACAAATGATCCAAAACTCTCAGCTTTTAGCAGACCATGTTACAAACACCAGCACTTGTAAAAAATAAAATAATAATACTAACAGGTTTCTAGAACTAGAAATCAATGCAGCAGGCAACCAGGCTTTACACATTCCACCCATTATTCCATGTAACTTAAGTAGTTCAGAGATATTTGTATGTCTAAAAATTTATTGCCTACTGACCGTACATCTCATTTAGTTAACATATACACGCAATGCTAGACTAATATCTTTCTGGATTGTAAAAGTATATATCATTTATATTAAGCTACTGAGATACAGCATTTAGGCTACTGTAAAGGTCAATTAATGAAGTGCTGCTGACACACTTGACTGCTATTCAGCAGTACTGTATGGATCAGCATTGAGTAGGATTAAGGGGACACATAGCAGTCATCAAAATATTATGAACCTGCCTGTCAAAATAAGCTTGTGTGGATGACAAAAGGTGCAAACTGGCACATCTGACTTTCAGCTCTTGGAGGTAACTGATCCGACAGTAAGCTTTGCGTTGATAATGTACCAGTCGAAGTACTCTAGGGTTCTTTGCTAGACCGCTGAATTCTGGTACAGACTGTAGGGCTGCCAACCGTTGGAACACGGTCTCGCTGCCCAGGGTAAACACCTCTGGATGTCTCTGTATTGCAGCATCTGGGATACCAAAATCCTAATGACAGTACAGGAGAGACATTCTTAATATATCATACAGGCAATTTCAGAACACAAGTCTCTTTCAGGAACCACAAAAAAATTCACCGAATTTTAAAATACACTTACTAATGTTGGAAGTTCAAAAATCTGTTCGTTTTACAATGCACCTATTAAAATGACTTAACTGTGTAAGTGTGAAAATTCTTTTCTAATATTCATCATTTCATAATACCATTTACCAATTTTATTGCAGTCCACTCACATGTAAATGCTGTGCAGTTTTAATCAATGTATCTGTTGAAGAAGCAACAATTTTGGGGTGTCTGAGGAAAAGGGTTTTAATATCCATGCCTCCAAGGGTTTTAATGTGGTTTAGGGTGTCCGATGTATTGTCCGGATGGCTGTAGATAAGATATCCATTCCTCCGAATCTAAAGCATCAAAGAAATGAGAAAACAAAATATTCAGTTGGCAGCAAGTCAGAATGGTAGATAAAGCATAGCAATGTGTCCACACTGAACAGTGTGCACATGGGTTTAACACAGAACTATGAAAGTTTGGGCACACTATGTCTTAAGAACAGAACGCGGGGGTACAACCCTACATAGTCTGATTTGAACATATCACAGTCTTTTAGGCTATAACCTTGCAGTCTGATTCAAACATAACACAGCGTTTTGGCTTATAAACCTGCACAGTCCGATCTGAATAGAAAAGTCTTCTGGGCTACAACCCTGCATAGTCTAATTCCTGCCTGCAGTCAGTTTCACTGGAAAATAGTCTCCATTTTCACAAATGATGTGGCTCACTCGAAATTCAAACTACCACCACTACTGTTACTGCTACTGCTGCTGAAACTACTACTCCTCCTCCTCCTACTACTACTACTAGTTACTGTTACTACTACCACCAGTCACATACTACCAGACTACATGGTGTAAAGAATTAATTTTCAGTTATGAAGAGATCAGTGTTATGTACCAGTATGTCCTAAGTGTAACTTTCCCATGTCAAATTTTTAATTTAATTGAAAATCATACCACCTCAGCACAACATAACATTCTGAGTGTTCTACAGCAGACTGGCTTTGGTTCCAGAATTATTACTTTACACATTATCCTTTAAAATGCCCCACAAGTAAAAAATCACACTAGATTGTTGGGCCTTTTTTTTTTTGAGACCATAAATCTCACCACCTAAAATACAGCAATCAGAGTGGAGTGTTTTCAGCCTCACCAGCAGAAATTTGACATGCTGTGATCAATGTGTTGGTTGCACGTGATATATGTCCGTGAGCCAAAGCAAACCAGGAAGGGCATTATCAGTGTTGTTCTCTTGTATAAAGTATTACAAACTCAAAAATATGTTCTCATCTTCATTTGTGTACTTCTGCACATCTTAAGGTAGTGTCTTGTATAGGTCCAAATCAGCAATGTAAAAAAAAATGCACAAAATATCTCATTTTGCTTATTCTATAGGTATAAAGTGCTTTATTATTATTATTATTATCAGTAGTAGTAGTAGTAGTAGTAGTAGTAGTGGTGGTGGTGGTGGTAGTAGTAGTAGTAGTAGTAGTAATTCAATAGGTATTTATTAATGTGCAGGCTTAACAGCATAAGTGCTAATTAAAAAGCAGGCACAAAACCACAAATACAACAAAAAATACAAACACACAAATCCAAACATTAAGAGACAAAAAAAAAAAACAGTAGAAGTAATAATAATAACAATAATAATAACCTTCTCCTTACTGAAACCAATGTCTTCTTCCAATATTTTCAGTGATTTCTCAATGAGTCTAAAGCTCCTGTGTTTTAACCGACAATATGTTTTAATTATCGAATCCAGTTCATCGGGTTGCATCTCAAGTCTCCACTGCAGGTAATGTCGCAGTACAGCCAACTGTACATCCACAAATGATCTATTATTCCAGTCATCGTTAGAGCTAAGAGAATCAAACGGCGGAGGAGGTTCACTCAAATAAGAAAGAAAACTTGTAGGAACATCAGTGTCAGGGGGAATATATTGGTACGCTTTGAGTAATCGGACAGGCTTTCGAACTAAGGTGACATAGCTGCAAAAGAAAAACAGCACATATTATTAAAAATAATTGGTAAACAGGTACGGATTGGACACTGAATACAAGAACACTGGTATGTGCTATCAGACAGGCTCACAAACTATGGTGATACAGCCATCACAGCAGACAGGTACTAATAATGGTCAACTGTACAAGGATGTGAGTTATGAAAACAAAAGTAAGGCAAATAATTAAAGTGCCAGGATAAAACACAAAAAACACACTTCAGTAAGATCCAACATAAACCTTACTGAAATTATTAAGACATAAGGTTCAGTCATACTGAAGCACACCAAAGCACAAGTCACATTAATTCATAAAAACCCACTGACCTATGACATATAACTCCACAAAACATAGTCCTTTTTGATCAGTTAAGTCACCAAGCGCAATAGGACTCCTCCGGATGAATGAACGACCCATCACAGGGACCTCTACCTGACCACACACAACACTACAACACTTACAAGAGACAAACATCCATGCCCTCCAGTGGGATTCAAACCCACAAACCCAGCAAGCGAATGGCCACACACTCATGCTGTATACTGCAAGGCCACTGGGATTTGGCTCCTTCTGCTGCTGCTGCTACTACAACTACTACTACTACTACTACTAATAATAATAAATTGAGGTGATGGTAATTATGATGAAGATGCTCTAGAAATATGTTCAAAAGACACCCAGCTTGAATCTCTATCACTGTACTGGCTATCAGAGCAAAGGACTTCGTCAATTTCTCACACTGAATTGCAGTATGATGGCTTCACATAAGCCATGCCTGTTGTCTCTCCAAACCTTTATCTATACACATTTATTCACATCTTGCCATCTCATATGACATGTAATATTTATCTTTAGAAGCTAAAACAATGCTGTCAACTGTTTCAAGCTTTGAATTCATAATAAATAATAAAAATTCAGTTACTACTGCACAGAAAAGACACTGCATGTTTAATACAGGGACTCGTTAATGTTGTTTAGAAAAATAACTGCTGTTCCTTGTGAGAGATGTATGAGACCCACAAATACATACCCCGTGGACAAAATTCAGGCTATTTTAATGTTACAGTAAGTGTACACAAAAGTTACCAATGTGCCTAAGAATCAAAAAATTGAAATGTATCAGTATCTCTCACAAACATCACAAGTACTTACTTCAATGTCAAGCCTTTCACTTTGGAGCAAAAAAATCACATTCTGGCAGTATACTGAGATCAGTCTGCACACAAATACATGTACTGTCTAGCTCTGGTAAACTGAAACATGCAGGGTGAGGAGGGTGCGACGGAGGTGCACAGTATGTGGGTGGTAGCTGTTTATGGCACTACAGACAGTTTCTGACTTATTTAAGGGTTCCATTCTTGAAACTTTTACATAACCCAAAAATTGTATAAGTCAGAATTTACCTGATCCCCACTTACTTATCACACCTCATTGGTTATGTCTATGTTTCTACAATTTAAGTGTAAATATTTAAAATGTTATTTCTATGAGCTTTTTTCATGTGACACACACAACGTAAAATACATTTAATAATTACAACAGTAACAATTAATATTACTAAGAGTACATATAACATTCATTAATAAAATTACAACAGAATAGAAAAGAATACTGAAGGGCTGACACCAGGCAACCCGCACACTTCGACTGTGATAGATCTTCTATGCAGCCCTTAAGCTCATTCGTGCTACAGTCCTGCGGTCCTGCAGTCCTGCACCCTGAACAAGGTGCAGTGTCTTGCTGACACAGAAGTCTTCAAAGTCACCTGGATTCTACACAATGGCAATGCAGATGCTTGAATCTTAATGTGGCCAAGGCTTCACAGTCATAAAGAATGTACAAGGCATTTTCAGTTCCTACATGCATCTATCACACTCAGAACTGTTTACCATCCCATTTAAATAGGGGTCCTTTTGAAAAACAGTGTCATATGAGCAACCCTGTCAATATGCTTAGCTGGTTTCTGCTCAGGTTAAGCAATTCCCCAGCTTTTTTTGCAGAAGGTTTTTTCAGAAAAGCCTTAGCTTGCCTTTGCCCACATGACTGCCAATGCTCATGTTTCCCACTTGTCGAGTCCCTTGTCACAGCTCTGGCAACCTTTGCAGATATACCAAGTGCAGGATCAAGTCCATGAGTGGATGTGAGAAGCCTTGTCTGGCTAATTTATCATTTATTTAATTTCCATCAATTCCCATGTGTCCTGGTACCCATACCAGTTGGATACCATTATATTTGCCTGTTTCACCAGGGACTGATGGCAGTTACAGACTAATAAATAACATTTATAATTAATAAGAATGTTTTACCCAAGTCCAAGTGTATGTCAGTCATACATTACATAACCTGGAAACTGTGTGCAGATGTCAGTAATATAGTACCAAATACATCAGCCACTAGATCATTTGGAGCTGGAACGGTCACTGTGCTGTAACAGACGTTTTTGCAAACGTAGTACTTGCTGAGTCATATACTCTTGCCAGGTGAGTACCCATCCGATGCTACCCATGTTTCTTAAATACTTTACAAGTCTCACTTTACCAGAACTGCATGGTAATCACACATATTGTTTACGTACCTAACAAGTTCTTGTGCCGTTACACCAGAAAAACCTCCCTCTTCTAGGAGCATGGTGTGATTATCTATTGTTGTTGGAAAAAGTGTTAACACTTCTGGATGCTTCATAATGTTTCCTTTGTCAATTCCAAATCTCTGTGATAAATGAAAATACAGAACATGTTATTCCCCCCTGCAATATGGCACACTGATGTTGGATTTATGCATAAGCTACTGAATGAAATTATGGAAGTGTAACATTTATGACATACTGGGGTGCTGATAAGTCCTTAGCCCGACCAGGAAGGAAACAAGTTCAGAAGCATGTCAGTGACGTGCGCAATTTCAACACTGACACGTCAACTGTAATCCAGTTTTTTTTTTTTAAGGCAAGGCGCCGAAGGAAATCCACGCCATTCTGACAGAAACATTAGCTTGTTTCCTTCCTGGTCAGGCTAAGGACTTACCAGTAATATGATACTGTTACAAATGGAGATACTCCATAATTTAGGCTATAACAGTTCTGTTTCCACCAGCAGTCACATATCTAAGGCCCCACCCCCCATCTGGTATGTTAAAAACAAATTCTGTGAAAGGAAAGGGGAGGGAGGCCAAACTGTTCCAAACATCCCCATGTGTGAATTTAACACAGTCCAATAGCCACAGCATACCAGGCTAAGGTGGCTTCCAAGTTTGCTCTACTGGTCATGCTGGAAACTACAGATCACCACATCAAAATGGTAACAAGCACACTCCTAATATAAAAGAATGGTTACATATTAATATAAACAAAATATAATAAACAGATGCATCCATATACACATTATGCACGTGCAGAAACAGATGTCAGAGACTGGATTCTCAGTTCAGTAGAACACGACACCAAGCCATAGTGAAGTAACACAAATGGCACTGTGTAAACTGTGGCAAAATATCATAGGCAAAACTGGTTAAACCAACTTCATGTTAAATAGCTCCCTGGAAGTGAGTTCAAAATTTTCTCCCCCAAGGGAATTTAGGACGGACCAACCACAGGAGCTATCCACCATTCCAGACATAGTTGCACAGGAAGACCAGCTATACCATCAAGTCAGAACAAAGAGCATCAGTACATCTTCATGTGCCTACTGTCAGCACGAAAGCTTAAGTACTTCAGGGCTGGATACATAATGGAAGAGGTAGGGAAAAGATGTTGAGGTACCAAGTGATATGGCAAAAGCCAGCAATGAGCACAAGTAATGCTTGGCTCAGTTGCTTACCCAAGCATTTAACTTAATTCAGAGACGTGGGTGGGAAAAATAAATTCTACAAACTGTAGCACAACAGAATTCACATAATTAAAACTACACAAGTCTGGGGATACCTGTATCAAAATGTCAAGGAGCACATGAGAAGTTAGAAATATACAAACAACACTAATGTTCAAATCTGTGAATTCTAACTGACTTACATTCAACATGTCCACTACTTTCAGTATGTGATTCTGATTCAGGGTTCGAAGTGCCCTGTGTTTACTCACAATCTTGTAAGTCGGCCGATACGGAAGATCTATAACAGAGGATGATCATTCATTGCACATTTCTTCCTTACAGGCACCACTGCTTTACACAACAGACGTATACGTAAGACATTGTTCATTCAATGGCAACATGTTGAACAAAATCTATACCGTGGTCTTCAGTGTTGTGCCCACAGGTATGCTAACAGCTTCCATATCCAATTGGCAATACAATACAGGGACATTAGTTTAACTCTCAACTGATATCACTCATCACTCAAACCATTTTTTTAACAGCAGGCAGTAAAGCATACTTGCTATTCCAGTTTGCTGTGAGTCCATGTCCACAGGTTTTAGTTCAATTTACTGCAGGTAGAAAACAGGGTATGAACTGATCATACTAAAAGTAGGCCATGTACATTTCCCTTTGGCTTACAGACACACATACATCCAACAAACACTCTGTTCATTGCACGTAGAAGTTTCTTTAAGTGAAGTGAGCTGATGAGCAGTGACTAGCAGCAACTGTTAGACAAAATGATGTCCCTATATTATCCTATCTTGCAGAATTCAGTGGAGTTTGTAATTTAATTGTTTTTAGTGTGTAAGTGTGCAAGTGCTCACACATATATCCAGTTCTATGCACTTGTTTGCACATTATTTCCTTCCTTTAAATAACAGATTTCAACCTGTTTCCAGGGCACCTTTTTGGTGTTTTGAATTCTCAGGTACTAGTTCAGATGGTTTGTAGTACACATCCATTTATACTACCTAGCCTGTACAAATTGTCAGGAGAATTACACTGTCTCCACTTACAGGGCAGAAGTCACTACTCCAATGAAAGGGTATACAGTAAAATAAAAAAGGTCATTTGTATACTAATTTAAACATACAATGTAGAGATAATAAGATCTCAAGTGAAGGAATTCCATGTGCTGTCACTGTATTTGTATTCCATAGTTCCAATACATTCATTGTTATGCTAATAGTGGGTGAATTATGTTTCTTTGTAATTCTTCCTGCTTATCACAAAGTATAAAACATATGCTCTACAATCTGTCTTGTTCACAACTCACCAAACACTTCCATTAAAAATTTTATTTGGCCACTGTTCATTGTGTGAGTTCGGTTCTGGCGAACTTGATGGCAATTTGGTACCATGTTACGCAACAGTGTTATGTGAAATGGTTGTTCACACATCTTAAAAATTCTTGTATTCAGCATAACTACCTGAAATGAGAATGTCATTACATGATGTACAGGTTTTCATAAATAAAACAAAAATTATGTGATAATGAATACAGCAATACTCTTTGTAATTAAGATTCAAACTCTGAAAAACACAATACAGAGCATGTTTCTCATGTTATATGAACATTACACTCACACTTCCACATAACCTTATGCTACACAGAAACATGAAAAACAAATAGAATTATTATCCACCTGCTCTTCCAGTTTGTGATCATGCAAAATAAACGTATAACCACAGGAAATGTATGGTAGTTTTTAAATACCCATACACTGACCCACTGAACGGTTAGTTTTCTTCTTCACACAAAGTGTAATGGCTACATACGTGTGTAGTTGGATGTGGGAAAAACTGTTGGGTGTGTAATATGTCTGGTAAGAAACACTTCTTACTTTCCAATCCATTTCATACATGTACCTTACAAAAAAAAAGTGGGGTGCACAAGTCTCAACGATTAATAAATACCGCAGAATTTAATGAACCTTATTCATCCCCTTATACAGGCAAATCACGGTTAAAAATGCAGTTGAGGTTACATTGCGATAGATGGTTTGTTATAATTCGACAACGCCTTCAAAAAATTATATCAAAATGTTCTCTTTACTGAAAATAATACATTATTTCCTCATGTTCCGTCACTATGAGTACTACGGACTTCGATGTTAACTGGGAAAATTTTGTTTATTGTTGACAAACACAGTTTAAGGGTGAACCACGCACCATGTACAAATTACGCATATTCAGCGCCGAATGGTGGGCTCGGTTACAACCACAGATCGTTTGTCACAACTTTCCCTACTCTACGGTCTTTCTACGCGCTTAGCGTTCCGTTCGTTGCGTACTAGCCTCGGTGAAAGCACACACTGTCCCGCCGGATTTTCGGAGTACAGTGCAACACGAGCCAAACACTGCGCTTAACAAAACTATGCTGTCCGTGGCGGGTAACATAAATCACTCACCGAGGGAAAATCAGTGGGTGTTCTTTGGTTAACCTAAGACAGGGGAAGCAATGTGCCTATTTACTATCTACATGGCGCTATATGCCAGACAACTGGAATCTCCATCGGCATCACTGTGAGACCCTCAAATATTGCACAGTATGTACTATCTAGGCATGCAGGCACACAATTTATGTGATCTGCAAGAAAGTTGACAGTGCCTACATACCTGCATGAGTATCTATGTAACTATGTAGACATGACACAATCCAGGTATCCAAAACTTTGACAGTAAGGTATGGACTAAGTCAAAAATATACAAGATACATAGAACTGGTATAAAACAAAATTGTTATAAGTATTTCATACACAGTATGTCAGTGTTACACTAAATCAATTATATACAGCAAACAATGATTAGGAGACAGTTTTAAACACAACACAGTAAAATGAGTGTGGATTAAGTATCATCCTATGATACATGAAATTGAGTTTTTTCAGTCTCCATCAGTAACAAGGATCACACCACTAGCAATGGAACAAACATAGGAGAGAATACCATTGCCTAAAAGCAACAAAATAATTATTTCACAGCACACCCAGGGGGAGAATATCTGATACCATAAAGTTATGTTCATGAGAAAAAGAATACGTCATTGACAGAGCTTGGAAATTAAATGTCCTGGCACATAGAGTAAACATGGACATGTAAAGAAGTCAAGTCATCCATCGAGAAATTTCTTATTGTACTGAACAAGAAACTGCGTGGAATAAAAGCATAATTTCCCTGAAGTGAATTTTTAGAAGACTGGGACTGACATTGAAAAGGTCACAGAAAAGATACCATTTCTCATACATTGTGTTGATATTGTGAACTGATGTTCAAGGTATTTGATACAAACTGAACAGGAAAAAGGATACTTTACATAGACTAATCTTCTGTGTGCAGTTCAACTTTTCATAATTACTGGCAGAATAGAGATGATGTATACAGACAGGAAGGTGTTTCTGTAACTACACTGTCAATTACTAAGACGAAAGATGAATGAAACATGAGAGTGAGGCATTGGTGGAATGACAGCAACAGCATTATTACTACTATTGGTTTTGTGAAATTCCTTTTTCCCAACCACTAGTTTGAAAATCCTCTCTTCTTAATTTTGCATTGACATCATCC
>Ga0123352_10020472_pt1 | contig 10539 bp, 7 predicted proteins | sample TergutLab28metaG_FD_89700 | JGI IMG/M metagenome (GOLD analysis project Ga0123352, IMG submission 89700) | Labiotermes labralis P1 segment gut microbial communities from Petit-Saut dam, French Guiana - Lab288 P1 | ecosystem: Host-associated > Arthropoda: Insects > Digestive system > Gut ... | reverse complement strand
GGGGGGGGGGGGGGGGAGGTGAATCTGATCACACTCTCTTTATCTATTGCCGGGGTTAAGATTGTATGAAACTGTACTTCTACCCCCTGTATATGCGTTTATAGTGTGCTGGTGCTATTTAAGCACAGGGCTCAGTTAAGGCGTATGCATTGGTTCATTTCACGAAACGTTGATCTATGTTGACGCGTTCACCATAGGCCTTGCCATAACCAGCTGGCTGGTCGGCCGCTTCTCAGCGGAGGCCCGGGTTCATCCCAAGCGATATATGTGCAAGCGGGGCAGATTTCTCTCCGAACACTTCAGCTCTCCCTTGTCAGTATCATTGTACTTCTGTCGCGTATTCATTAATCATAAGGGGTTGGACATTGGGTCTGTCATGTAGCGCTTTTTCACATACACATAATTCGAAAACAGAAGTAATACTTCGTCAGTAAAGTGCTAGTTTACTGTGCAAAAACCGAAAATACATTAGCTGTTAATTGCAGAGTTACTGCGGACGAAATTTATTTCAGCGATATTATCGTAATAAAAACAAATGGAGCATTTAAACCACATTTTTCCTGCTTAGTATGAAAGGGTTGACTATCTGGTGATAAATTTCTCTAATGTTTTATAACGAAACAAACGGGCAGTGAAGAATGCCTTATTATACAAGAAACAATTCATAGACATAATTTATATCTCTGTTACTTCTATTTGGCTCCAGTTTTGTCCCTAGTTCATAGCAAAAAGCGAATTACTGAAACTCAAACGACCTTTAAAATTCATACCAAATCTGTGGCTGACCTACACATAGCTGGCCGTTTCTTTTTCCTGGATTATATAGTGTCCCCTGTTGTATTTATTTTGTTTTATGTATTGAAGCCTTAGGTAGTACATCAATCTTGTTGAAAACTGAAGCCAGTTAGTCTGATGTCGGGCAATGGACCACCCAAACCAGTTGGCCGCTGAAACCTGGGAGGTCGACAGGGAAAATTGGCCTTATGTGCGCAGATTTTAGTAGTTTCTGCTGTAGGAACTGACAGTAAGGACATACAATAAAAGTCGCGGATTATGTTGTAGAACCGTGCTAAATTTGAAAAGGAAATTCACTTTCTATCAGTATAAATTCAGTGCTGCTTCACGTCTTGCTGAAATTTAACTCTAAAATGTTCCATTATATAAGTAGTTATTGGGCCTGCTTTGTATAAATAGGAGGTATAAATAAAATTAAAAAGTTGTTGTAAAATGTGTGGAATAGGTAGTAGGAATAACGTACTCAGTTAATGATCAGGCTGCGGGATGGAGGATCCGGAGTTCGATTCTGGACAGCTGAAACAGGGTTTTCTCATCACCGAAAACTTCCAGAGGATATCGAAGTTCCTTTCTAAGTGGAGAATCGGCTGGCGCTTGAGGCTGAAGACGTTCGTCTAGTGCCAGCGTTTAGAGTGAGTACAGTTGTACCTGTGCTTGTCATGTAGTGAACAGGGAGAACTTTACCTGTACGTTGCTCCTTCGCCACTTTAGAGCCTGCCATTAGACTAGATTCCTACACAATCCTACCCAATTCGTTCGCTCACAAAACTTCCAACATTTTTACCCTAAGCTTGTTTGACCATTCATTTGAGTATGACGATAAATTCTGCATATATACCTGATATGTGCCCCCTTACCCACATGCCCAGCCACAGCTCCTAGATTTTGTAACGTAACTACGAGTGACCTCTATACGTACTCATGTCATGTCTTGAAATTCCACGTGGGTCTAATTCATTATTACTCATCATCATCATCATCCGTCACGAGTGAGGCCTTGATGGGCCTGTTTCGGTCTCGTCTAATAGTTTCTTCAAAGGTCTCCCAAGTCTTCTTCCTCCATATGGTGTATAATTCAGCATTATTTTTGGCATCCTGTCGTTGCTCTTTCTTGTTACATGTCGTAGCCAATTTAATTTGTATCTTCTTAGTTTATCGTCTGCTGGTTCTATTTCATGATTACTTCCCCACTTTATTCCATACACACGATTTTCATCCCCTACTGCATAGTTATATTCAACTCTCAAAGTAAGGTAAGGTAAGGTTACCATATATCCTGCCATGATGGCACAGAGGAGGAGTAGAAGTATGGCTATACTCTTCTTCAGTTCTTCAACCTCGGCCCTAGATAGGGTGATTGGGTAACGGCACACCTTAGCCGCTCTACCCCCGGGAATGACCCGGTACCCCTTGTATAGGAGGCTTGATGGGCCCCAGGACCGATCGGAACGGGTGCGAAAATCTCACTCCTACCTGGATTCGAAACCCGGATCGTCCAGCCCGTAGCGAGTCGCTATTCCGAATACGCTATCCCGGCCCCCCTTCTCTCAAAGTACCACCATCGTACAAGAAGCCTAGATGATTACGGAAATTATTGTTTTAGGTCCAAATAGTGTGGAATATTGCGTGCCTTGTGTTAAAAGGGCGTATTTTCAGCAAGAAAGTATTATGATATACTCGGATAATCTGTTAATACTAGAAGCAGTAGCTCAGACAATAAAGTGACTGATTAAACGGTAATTCTTATGACTTGTTTGGAAAATGCATCACGTGTGTTTGGAGACAGTACCTGTCTGACCGTTTACATTGTATCATCTCCGACATTACTCAGCAGGTATCGATTAAATTATGGGCTTTGCACACCAAAAGTGACATTACTTCGGAAAGACGGGACATTTGATTGATGTCGAAAGTCAGGATGACTTGGAACTATTAACTGGAGATTTTGTGGAAGAAAGCGACGGTGGCCTATCAAGGGTCCCATCACTTCCGTGCAGAGGCCTGGAGGAATTCCATAAAGAGGAACTCAGATAACTTCGATCCTTGATTCGAACCCAGGACTTTCCGACTATGCATTGAGAACTACACTTCGACGTTTGGCTAACTGCCCCCCGTGATCTTCTGTTGTTCGTGGTCCGTGACCACAATAAATTAAGATCAGACGCGGTTCGCTTTTTCAGTTGCACTGACGGTAATACAGACAGGAGCCTGGAATACCTGCCGGTTCTGCCCACTGCACGTACCTGGAAGCACTGAGAACCAACACAACAACCGCAAAGATCTGTCGTACGTGTATACAAGGCGCAAGCGTCGTAGGGGCGCAGCCTGTTGAAATTTAGGCCGGACCAACGGCTATACCTCTTTAATTTGCCAGACGGACGATGAATTAACCGATCGAAAGACGAATAATTTCACAGTTGTAGAGATTCTTCTTTTGGAAGTTTGAAATTACTATCCCCGTCCTTTTGTAGAACCAGAGGTTCGGTTCCCATATTCACAGGAACCAGCGTTTTGGTCCTACTTGAGCGAGGTTAGTCCACTCCAGTTCTTATAAAATACTTCCTTAGCATCCATCTTAATGTTATCCCTGATGTTGCAGTGGGTACGTCCCTTTACACTGTGCGATCAAGATGTTGCAGACTTGGAAGAACGGCCAGCTGCGACTTCCTTTCTTTGCGTCAATTTATTGAACTTTTTTTTTAGATAACACAATGAATGACTGTCACGTTTCTGAAGGATGTATTGTATGTAATGTAGTCCTAGTAAGTGGACATTTTAAGCAATTTGTGCAACTAATGACGAAAGAAATAGATGGGCTGATTCGTATATTAGGTCCGTAAAATGCATGAAGACAAGAAAAACAATAATTTTCGGCGGCTGGAAGTTTTCCATTGGCAATACGCTCCTCGAATTCAGAACGAAGGCATAGCTTTGTTGCTAGCTGCGATATGCCAGCCCCTTCCTGCAATGCAAATCTGCCCGACTGACAGCTTTAGTAAGGATGGACAGTGGCGGTTTCAAGGCAACATTAGTCTGAGCTCTGTAAATTTGAGTGGCACCTTGTCAGAATCAAAACGTGAATCCTATGATGACAAATGCGTAATTTTTTCAGACGCTAAGTTCAGAAGTACATTGTCACGAAAGTTAAAAATGCCGAATAAATCATAGTACTCTTCATGTTGCATTCGTATTTGTAGCTTATTTAACTACTTGCCCTAGATTTAGTGGATAAAATAAACTACAGAGAATGGACAAAATCAAGAATGAATCTAGACGTAAACGAGAGACAGTAAGTGTAATAAAGGAAACTATTATTTTGGGCATTACAGCAAAGAAAACTTGTCCTGATATGGACATACAGTATATCTACAGCGAATGATATATGAAAGGCAGCCGAAAATAATAATGCAGCAAGTAGCTGCAGAACAGAAGATATGAGCAGGTCCAAAGAAGAGCTGACGTGAAGGAACTGAAGTAGCAATGAATAGGACATACGTGGTGAGGAAAGTTATGGAAGACGTTGGAATTCCTTAGATAGATAGACAGACAGATAGGTAGGTAGGTGATAGACATAGAAAGGGGTGTGCAAGAATACTGTCGTGACATACTAGGTCTCTGAAATTATGGCAAAACCAAAACGGAATAACAGTAACGAATTAAAATTACGTTTACGAAGAAATTACGAACAGATTTAAGGTACGAATTGCTTGATACTTTTACATCAGAAATGATTTTATTCTTTTCAGTTTTTTTAAACGTAAAACTTTAAATGTATAAAGTTATAATTTTAGGTGTCGATTTGTGTGGGAATGACCGTCGGTATTTCACGTGCATGTTTGTGCATTCTTTTTGCTCATTTTTTGGAACTTGTGTAGATGTTTCGTAAATACACCACATTAGCAGCTGCGCTCACTCGGTAAATCTTACCAATAATGTAACTTCGTGTTGCTCTGCAAGACACGTTCAAGAATTCTATAAAATCAGAATACATACTGAACTACAGAAGTATTCGTCGATCCTCTGTACAGTTTTGGACAGCGCTGCTCTCCTTTATACCTAGTGTTCTCGTGGTCATCTCTGTCATCGCGGCGTCGTTTGCGATAACAAAGTGAACCATACAAAAGTGCAGTCACTCGGTTGAGTGGTGTTTTGGTACTTCCGTTTTATAAAATTCCCTGAAATGAACTCCTATATACTTTGCTCTACATGTCCTGTAGGGCTGCACTAAAACAAAAAACAAAAAAATTATGTATCTAGGGAACGCCCGTAAATCCGACACTGGTGTGGATTTGCTTGTGTCCTTTCTGTTTGTCCCAACGTGTTTTTACTGAAGAATCTTATCCTGAGGATTTACCGTCACAAGGATACTTCTCGAAGAGGTATGAAAAACTTGTTTGTATTCCTTTCGTGTCCGACTGTGTTTGGAATGGATCAGGTTTTGATGGATAAGCTGGGAGACTACACAATGAGAAGTGTCTGTAGACACAGACTCCATCCGTATGCCGGCACGGAATGAGCGTTCCAAATTGGACAGCTACTTTGATAATGGATGCAGTTTTCATCTTTTTTTTTCTACTTCTCTTCAACTTGAAATTTTATAGACCACTTGTTTGTTATAAAAGGACGAATTTCTATAAATTGGTTACGTTTCTAAACATATCTAATGGTGTTTTTATTGTCGTTTTATTTGTTTTTAATTTTTGTGATAGAGATATTTATTATGACTTGCATATCGACACTTTCAACGCCAAGACGATGTAGGCGATTCTTGAATGATAGGCTGATTAATGGATGTTGTGGGAATGATGCAGAAGGAAGCAGTTGTGACCTAATTTGAGATACCACTTCGGCACCTGCCTGTACGGACTGAGGAAAACTACCAATGTCTCAGTAACGACAGCAGCTGATGTTGGGACCGAAATTTTAATTCGAACGTCCAGACTGCGAAGCAAGGGCGCTGCTTACTGTGTCGCGACTGTCTGCGATTGTGTGTATTGCTGTCTGATACATAGTGCGAGGCAAGCTGTCAGTGGCGCGGTTCTTACAAGTTTAGTGCTAACGTGACAGTCGTACAGAAAATCGTCTGCACAAAACGGACGCACAGCGTTGGCTGGCTGGCTCTGCCCCGTCTGCATGTAAGAGTAAAGAAGTGCTGTTAAATTAAACTATTGGTTGCCGCAGTTCTTCATCCACAACGTCTATCGTAGAGCCGGTATAAAGACACGGAAGGGATTGGGACAGAAGGCCTAGTTCACAGTGAACTGGCTAAGGAACTGACTGCATGGATCGGAGTCATTAAGAAGATGATAGTTGCGCAGCCACTTAAGAAATTCTCAGCGCTTTCCACAGGACTTCTCTGATCATCTCCATTATGTCCTCCACACCCTCCCTTTCCATGTGTATAATGTCTTTGTTAGTACTGTTCTGTCCTCTATACTCAGGTCTTCTAAGCGGTCTCTTTTTTCAGATGTTCAGGTCAAGATCTTGTGTGAACGTCTCATTCATGCATGCTGCACTCCCAGCCAATCACACGATCTTTGACTTGACTCCCGCCGCTATGTATTCAGTAAGCCATATTGGCAACTGCCTTCCTTGTATGGAGGTCATTTCCTCCATCCGAAACGTTGAGAACGCAACATAACTTAGTCACAGGGGACCCAATAAACAGGGATGAGCTGACTGCCGTAAGACAGGGGTTCATAATTTCTGAATTGCATTTGGAATAATATACCTACAGCTACCGTCATAAAAAGACTGTCCCGTTACATGCCAATCAGGCACAGAAGGGAGGTTGAAATGTAGCTCTAACCATGCTCGACCCTTTCGCTAGAACGGGATGGGTGGATTGTCAGCGCCACGCCCCGGTCGCTTTACCCACGGTAAAGAGACCCTCTACCTATTGTACGGAAGACTAGGCGGGCCTCGAGGCCAGTTTCGATGGGTTACGAAAATGTCGCCCTCTTCGGGCTTCGAGATCCGGACCGTCCATCCCGTAGCGAGTTCCTGTACCGACTGAGCTATCCTGGCCGCCCAGTTACCATCACAGTGGCAGTGAAACGCTTAAGCGTTATCCCTGTAAGTGTACTATAGACCTATTAAGAGCACGTAGATGAGTTCTTTACCGACTGCTTTCCTCTACCTGATATATTTGTAATTGGGAATGACTTAAGCCTTGAGGTGCTGATATAAATACAGTCGAACTCGGTTATAACATCGTGAAAGGGCGTGAATATTCTATGTGTCGGTATAAACGAGTGCATTTCTAACCGAATAGTATAATGTTACGATTAACAGTGAGGATTTAATTGGTACCACAGAGTATCTGACGCTATAGACGAGGTGCAGAATAAACCAATGTCGTTTCAACCGGGTTCGACTGTATGTGAAACATCCTGTACATAATTAGTATTTTGGACGGCGGACGGAATTGTGTGATTATCGAAATGATCTCGAAGTTAATACGCTTACTTACACGCATTTTCATAATTATTCTTTTTAGAATTTCATCTTGAGTCCCATTTCTTTCTCTTCGTAATTCGTGTGTGATCAGAAAAGAATACTAATTTCCTGTACCTCGTTTGTGCAGAAAGAGCAAAAGCTATTTCTTCGGAATAAGCAACGTTTCATAATGTCCTATTGATCGCTTAAAGCCCAGTGGTAACTATACATACTAGTTACTGTAATATTAAGAAACTTGATACTTCGTCACACACTATAGATGCTATATTTTTGCTGTGCATTATTATCGTAAAAAGGTAAAGTAAGCCCATTACAGGCCTGGACAGGCCCTAGGGTTCCAGGAAGTTTGAGGCTTCCAGATTTCAAGACAGTCGGCACATGAAGGTGGTAAGGTTGTCAGCCGTACGCACCGGCCGCCTTTACCCGCCCGGAAATATTCTTGGTACTCATTTCTTTTAGAGACTGAGTCGGCCGAAAGATTATGTCAAACACTGCTATCGTAGTAGATGCAAATTATTTCCCTAAACACGATTAATGCATTGGTCTTTGTAATAGAGACATCGTGTTCTCTCTGAGGTAGGACATGAAAGAAATATGCGTGTGTGTAAATTGTTTGATCGGTTTCAGTCTTCAGAGGGTTTGTTGTTGTGAATTCATGACGGTGTATGAATGAGACATAGGAATATTCGCTGAAAGCGAGCGTAAAATACTGCTCATGTGTTACCTTTTTTTTCCAATAACAACAAAATCAAAGTGGGCGAGTTTTTAATTCGCTATTCCTCGCGTGGCGCCTTGCACGACGTGTGGCGGAATGATCCACTGTAACACCGGTCGTTATAGTTTCACCAAATACGAATAAAAGAAAGACGAATATGCTTGTTAATTATTTGGCACAAGCAGGCGGCTCGAAATTGCGAGGCGTTTTTTTGTGTCCTTTCAAACAAACGTGTTTTTCGCTTCCACATGTCCGTCCAATCATTCGTTATGTCAAGCTTTCTTTCGCTGAATTGATTTTGATGAACAGTGCGAAGTGCCTTTCAAATATCCAAATTGCGTTTATAGTGTCCGAACAGTGGCACTGACGTCGACTGCTCCGGCATTGGGATCTTAAGTTCGAATTCCATTGGGATTGTTCGTTCTCCAGTTTTCTACGTTTTAGTATGCGGTGTAGAAAGAGACCGCCGTCGATGGAGTACAGCGGAATTCATAGTCCGAAAGGTATTTTTGAAGTGCGACAGAACGGCGAAACTAGGGGTGATGAGTAGAAGAAAAAGAAGAATTTATGTTTTGTGATCCAACTGGAACTGTCGACTCCCAAGTGAGTTGGATGTGTTGTGGATAAAGTGGCATTGGGACACGATCTCTTTTTCCTAGCACTTTGATTGTCCCCAACAACAGTATCAATGCTCAACTCTCATATTCGCCCATCTACCATGGACGGTAAAATATCAGTGATTGACAACACTGCTAAATTAAATACTAAGAAGAGGATCTGTCAATTGAAGCGTTTAATTCATTCATGTATGTCACCTGCCTGGCCTCGTCTACCTTGCCAAGCAGGAAGAATTGTAATGTCTGTCGCTGTTTATCGTTGTGAGAAGGATATGAACCTGTCACTCTTCTTCTTCTTCTTCCTTTCGATAATCATTTTCCGTAAGAATAATTGGGCCGACTGTCTTTCCTTTGACAGCCACATTATCTTTACATATCTCAAAAATTTGTTTTCACGTACCAATTTTGGTTGAAATCGGACCACACTAATGGACAACGTATTTGAAAACTTACACATGCTTTCGACCACTTTGGTTACTAATGCCACCAGTATCGTTACGGTTACGATGTTAGTACGTACCAGTGATCCTACTGTTAATATGATAACTCATCTTACCAAGGTCCGCATGGGCGTAGGAACACAAACAGAGCGAACGCGCACGTATTATTACGACCCACAGAAGTTCCTTACTTATTTTTTTATTTTTCTCGCGTCTCGCTCGTTTTTCAGCAAGCCTCGCTAGTAATCTTGTTGTATTCCTTGCATCGCCATTTGGGCTTCATAACAATTCCTTCTCCACTTCATTTCACTATTGTAACAGTGGGTCTGTCGTCATTTATAAAGCGTGTGTTTCCCACATAGACGTTCTTACGGCTGTGAATATCTCCGCGCTGTTAGATTATATGGATTCGTGTGCCTGAAAGTTGCCATCCACAAATATATTTACAACTCCCCTCCAAGGCATGTGACCCTGGTTCGGTTTCCAACAAAAATCCTTTACTTTCCCCTAACATTTACACCGACCTTGGGCCGTGCTGGGTCTCTTATCCAATGTATACGAGAGATCTATGTCTAGGGATAAACCGGCCGGAGAATGACGCTGAATGTACAGATCTCTCGTGACTTGATGCTTAGTTACGCGACCGGGCTAACCTGACCTCATAGCGATGTACGACATGCTTTTGGAATACTTTCCCATATTATGTGTATTTAATGAAGTACCACGCGTAAACATTTGTGAAGCCTTTCAAACTATGTGCATAGTGGGTTGTTTTGTGAGAGCAAATATGGAATTCCGTCCCAACTTGAAACTGCATGTAGATTAAAAACCTTGATGGTATCTACGAAGGGAAACCCCCAGTTTCATGGTTTCAGTTGGTGTCAAACACGCCTCTATATCGTTTCTCATCGCACACGACATTTCTGGCGTTTAAGGTAACGGAAATTCCATATACTGCCCTGAGAAATGCCGAAAGAAATTCGTGGAACTTCGCCGTTATGACCTTACTGTATTCATTCTTATTCTTGCTTTGTTTCGTGTCTGTCTTCTATTAGTTTTTTGTTGCCGAAAAGATAACCGCACCATTACTTTAGCCGACTTTCTGCAATAAACAAAAACTTATGGTATCGTGTCTATTTGTATTCCTCCCCCCCCCCCAGATATTTTTGAGCTTTTACATGAATATTTGTGAAACTTAACTATTGATTGCTCACAATTTCTACCATGGACCAGATATTATTAGGATGATTACACTAAGAATTATGAGATGGAGGAGCATGTTTTACACAAGGGACACTGTGCGCTGTGCATCTTTTTTTTTTGGGGGGGGGGAGATTTAGGGGTAAGTGGGAGGCTAATATTAATTTAAAAATTTTGAAATTTCGGACTGAATTTAGCTAGGGTCATAGCTAGGGTGCTGTGAGCACTTGATATTTGTGTGTGTGTGTGTGTGGTGTGTATGTGGTGTGTGGTGTGTGTGGGGGGGGGGGGGGGGGTGGGGGGGGGTGGGGGG
>Ga0123352_10020471_pt1 | contig 10539 bp, 2 predicted proteins | sample TergutLab28metaG_FD_89700 | JGI IMG/M metagenome (GOLD analysis project Ga0123352, IMG submission 89700) | Labiotermes labralis P1 segment gut microbial communities from Petit-Saut dam, French Guiana - Lab288 P1 | ecosystem: Host-associated > Arthropoda: Insects > Digestive system > Gut ... | reverse complement strand
CCACTACATGCTTCTCATGTAGCCCTCCCGAATTAAATCTAGTAGTAACCAATTTCATGTTTTGTTTACATGTAAAATAACCACTGCCACCGGGTAACAACCCAATTGCAGTAATTATTATTATTATTATTATTATTATTATTATTATTATTATTATGTCCTTCGATTAACATAGGTTTGTTTGAAATGAACTGAAGTAATTGGGCGTTATCGTCAGATTTGTGCAGTCGAAAGTTTTAAGTTCACCTGTTTTGAAATTTCAGTGTGCTGTCTTTGTGTTACGGCAGTATGTAGCTTTTTGAGTGGTTTCGACCCTGAAGATGGTGGCAGCCGGACCGTGTATTGGTAACTGCACGATGCCATATTCGGCAAACGCAATCTGGAATATCGCAGATTTAGGAGTAGTAATGAAAGGAACCAAAGAACACAGTGAATTTCCGCAAATGAATTTCTCTGTCGTTTGAGAAGGCACAGACCTGGCAAACGAATTTTTCAGGATAGGGGCATGAGAGGAGAATATCAAAGGAGAAACTCAGGACTCCATGGAAATAAAACGTGAGCGAGAAGAATACTGAAAACGGAGGGTGCAAAGAAGGGAAACGACTTTATAAGAGTAAAAATGATGAGAAAGGGGAAGTGTAGAAGAGTTTCAGAGAAAGATCATTTTGTCAGATGATGGTTTATGAGTACCTTTGAAGTGTGTTACAGCGTGAGAGTGTGTTAAATGGGTGTGTTTTTGAATTGACATTTAGTCATGTTCAACAGTCCTGGTGTAAGGACGAATAAATGAGCTTTCTCAAAATTGTCTAGATCGTGGAACACGTTCACCTTGTGATACTGCCGGCGCGTCCTTTGTGATGCCAAACGAACAACTTCTTTGTGTGAAAACGTGAGGTCATATTATGAACACAATTAGATGAATGACTGTAATGTAACAGACGTTTCGAAAAGTGTAGAAATCAGACAGTTTCAACTTGTATTTTCTCGGAGGAAATCCGAAAATACGGCCATCACTTGGGTTCAGTGGTGGATCACTTCGACGCTGCTGACGCAATAACTCGCCCAAACAACTCGACTGCCTTCTGTCAATGAACATTTAACCTTACTATTTTGTTCCTGTAAAGTTTTATGTCCGATTTGAATTTTGGGGATAATTGGACCGTTTTATTGGCTGTGTTTATGACGATATACCGAGGGTGTAGACTTATTTATAGTTATGTAATGACGTCATAACGCCAATCTATATATCTTCTTATGATTGCACTATATAAGTAATGAATTAGAAATGATGTGAGAGACACAGGTGATAGGTCTTTTCTATGGTACCAGTCCCCTACTGGGCCAGGGCCTTCTCATTGTCGAGAATTTACGATCACACTCAGACACACCACACTCCGTAGGACTTCCCTGGTAGAGGGATCAGCTCGACGCAGAGACCTCTACCTGACAACACACAACACTCACAAGACCGATATCCATGCTCGCGGCGGGATTCGAACACGCAATTCAGCAAGCGTGCGGCCGCAGACCCACTTAGACCGCACGGTCAACGGGTGATTGGCTGTGCTGTCAGAAATTTACCCGGAATGGTTGCGGAAATTCAAAAGAGTCTTCAGTGCAGTCGATTTATCATCCGGGATGTGAATCGCACATCCTTGAAGATGGGACCGTTAGGTTGTCCCGAAACGTCTGTAAGGAATTACCATTATTCGCTGCGTGATAACGTAGAACAGCGCAGCGCTAATCTTCTTTACGGCGGAAGCCTGTACACGGATTTGCACCTCCACCAGTATTTACTGTCGTGACCTGTACAGGGACAACTTCGTCTTTATAAGGTACATTAATAGGACTGAAGATGTGGTATATGCGGTTCTGGACGGTGTAATATTGCGATTGGTGGCGACAGTCTTCTGGATGCAGACAGATCGGTCGCTGTGAGTCAGTTTAATGTGTCTGGAGTTAATGTGATGAAAAATGCAGTAATATTCCTACAGTACGCGAAATTCCTACCCATAACATGTGGGAACAAGATGCTGCACAAATCGACACTTCTGTCTTTCAGCAAATAAGAATTAACCCCTCTAATAATGTTATTTCTAACAAATGGAATTTTGGTACCTGCCACATGAAATTCTATCGGCTGACTAGAAACCCGGTGTGGATTGACGTATAAAACAGACACAGGCTTATATCTTCTGCAGCTGGAAAGAACAAACGAACGAACATATATCATAAGTTGATTAAATGTGACCCCTAGTTGGAATTCCAGCTCAATAATTTAACTTTTCCCCCTTATCCATACTTGTCCAATATGGTGTAAAGGCAGAGTCATACTCCGCTTTGCAAAGCTTGCAGTGACATAGGCACTAGATGTTCATTAGCATATCCATCTGTTCACAAGTACAAGAAGGGTGTAATTGTGCAGTGTTTGAACCACCGTGCTAGTACCAAAAATATTCGTCTTTTATTACTAAATCGGAGTTAGTGTTATAATCAAACGACCTGTGTTTAAAGCCGGTACAGCTGTCCTCCCCGTTTATCCCTCATGTCGTAACAAAATGTATATAGCTTATATTAATTTTCTATATATGGTTACTAATACGCAGATGAAGTATCGTGTTACCGTAAGGCGTAAAACCACAGAGTAATGTAGCAGCGATACAGAAGGTGTGTGGGGGTTGTGCCGGCAGGACAAAGATTTGGATGGTGGAAGATGATGTGTGAATGAGTCAATCTTACAAGCTCCAAGGGCTATATGAAATTAAATGTCTTTGCTTCGGACAAATAGTAAATTCAAATTCAAGAATAAATGGCCCTATAAAGTTTCGTTAAAGTGTCTTGCCGTTCTCACTTCGATATGTTCAGTTTTCACAGTAATCACAGGCCCAATCTGCATGGAATATAAAAAAGTGGGGATTTTGGATGACAAAGCACATTTATAAGCTTCTTCAGGTAAATCACATTCGAGGCAACGCATACGATATTAAATAGTCCATAACCGGCGTAACAGATGCAACTGGATTATGGAGTGGATATATTTGGCTGAAACGATTTCCAGTTCTGGGTAATTTTGAAGAAGAGTTTAAACCTTGGTGTTCAATACAAAGTGGACAATTTCTGGACCACCTCGGGGATTTCGTTCTCAATTATGCTGTGACTAGAGCGGCATAATTATCTGAAGGGACAAAATGGTTTATCTGAAACTTCCGTATTATGCAGAGCTACCCTGAGTCCTCTTTTGTCCAGAAATATCCTCCTTTTTGGACACCATTATTACCGGCTGGACTGATGACTGTATGTTTAGAAATGTATGGGATTTGATTGCTTTTTCTAGAAACTTTTGCCTGTTTTACTGGTACTTAAAGTGCAAAACATCTCAACTACTCTTTAAGAAATTCACACTAATGGTAATATCATTGTCCAATTAAGCAACACGAATTAAACTGCTTTCCTACTTCAAGTTTTGAAAGGTTGAGGGCGGAATTTATACAAAACTTGAGCTCAGTGAAAAACATGTTTAACAGCACGGGCAATATACGGGCAACGTAACATTAAGGTGCGTTCTCATAACCAATGTTACCGTGGAAAGGCAATGATTTTTACGTATTCTGATATTGTATTTGTAGTCTGTTACCCAGCATGCAATGCGCATGCGCCTTGTCATATTGTAATCTGTGGACTGTCCAACTGTACCATATTTTTCCACATTGTCGTAAAAGGCACACAATTTTCGGAAAGCTTTATGGAACATAAAATGTGTTTTTCGGTTTTCTCTCCAACTTTTGTCCGAAAATATCTCACTCAAAATTTCATACTTATGAACTTTAAATAACTACCAGTGAAGAAAATTTGACAGACTAAAAAAATTGTATTTGTATGTCCTATTTTTTTAGCCTCCCATTTCGCGGATATTTCCTTCTTCTATGTTCAAAAGCGGGAAATATTCTGTTCCTTGTGCTGGATATGTGGTAGCCTTAGTATTAAATTCATGAAGATTTTACACACGTGTATGGAAGAAATATAGCATAATCGCAGACTGTTTGTATACTTATGTGACTGTTTTTAGGGGAATTTTTGTTCAAACAAAGAAAATGACGAATGTGCTCGTTTCATATTCGGGCATTGTGCCTGTTGTACAACTCTCCCTCGCACCTACAAACTGTCGATTGCTTTCACGTGTAGGACATTTATATAAGTGTAGTGTAGTGTAGTGCAGTGCAGTGTAGTGTAGGGCAGTGCAGTGCAGTGTAGTGTAGTGGAGTGTAGTGTAGTGCAGTGCAGTGTAGTGTAGTGTAGTGTATTGTAACTGTGTCTGCAGTTAAAGTACTACTTTTATTTCTTCAAGAACTAAAACACATTTCACTATTTTCAAGGTCACAGGGAGGTTAGGCAGTAAACGCCATGAAAGAATGTGTGTCACAGCCTTTCAATTTTAAAATCTGTGTATTGTACATGCCGTTGTCTCTTTCGTTGCACCAATGTTAATGTGCCATTTGAGATGTTAATTACTTTACTATTCTCTGTGACGTATATTAAAGGTAAACACATTGACCCACAGAATGTGCAGACCAATTATAATCACAAATGTTCGTGTTGTTACGCGATTTGTAAGTGTGCCCACTCCATGTTTTAATTTAGATTTAGCCGCCATCAAGCGGAGGATTTAGATTATATAGGTTAGAGTGGCTGCTAATTATTACAGTTGTAACACTGTCAGGTTAAAATTTTGTATCCGTCATTATTGCTACTATATTTCAGTCTTCTTTTTTAAAAATAGTTCTAAGTGTCATAAATAAGACTAACATCGAATGTAGAGTAGTAATTTTCTATGCAATTTTTTTGTAGGAACATTAGAAATAATCTTTTCTTGTCACTCTTCTGCGATATTCGGGCTGCGGCCAATGAGATCGTTTGCGCTGCGCCAAGTGGCACTGTCTTCGTGTAAAGTGCATTATTAATAGAGTCTAAAGGGCACTCTTGTTACTTTGCATAAAGTTTCAAATTTCTAATTTTGATGCTTAGAGCATGTACTTTCTTTACAGGCATACCTTCCAAAATTTTAAGTAATTTTTCGATTCACACACACACACACACACACACACACACCACACACACACACACACACACCCCGCACACGCACACATCCACACACACACACACACACACACACATATATATATATATATTGTTTGAATTAGGTATTCTAGTTGTTTCCAGAAGTGAACATTTGTGGAATCGCTCCTGTAGAGGGAAGACCGGAGTCTTTTTTGTGTGCGTGTGGAAACTGGGCTGTCTATTCCAGGCGATAATTAAATATATTCTATGCAATTTATTACTTTTTTAGGTGGATCCACCCTTTTTTCAATTGGCCGAACGAGAACGAATGGTTTTGAAAGGCAGCTTTGCACATACGTACTATAGAGCAAAACTTGACACACAAAATATTCTTATCCACTACACGAGTTTAATGATCTTTTTCTTATGTTTTATAGGTAAGAATTTGTTAATATTCTGAGGCACAGCAGAGAAGGTAAGTTATCAGCAAAATTAATATAGCCTTCATAAAACGCCAAAAAGGATTTAACTCGTTGAACCATTATCAAATTTTTGACAGCTACTAAGATGAGTACAGTTATTTGATACTTCGTAATAATCGCTTCCTGTCTGTAAACGATCTTCCTCCGCGCTGCTCCACCTGCTGGATGAACAGTAATTTTCTCTGTCCTCTTGTTACTTCTTCTGTCTTAGGCCTTAGTCTTCTCTTAGCACTTCTTCACAGATATCGTAAATCCGAGTTCTTTCTATAGGTTTAACACCCATAGGAAACGTCATTAAAAACTGTAGAGTGAAAGTCTGAAAGGGAGAAATGTTGCAGGCGATTGCGTCCTTGAATTCTTTCGCTTTGCTCAGAAAAAGAAAATTGTGAAAAAGCAGGCTTATAAATTAATATCATAAAGCAACAACTTCTTGGCCCTTTGCAAAGAATAGAAAAATATATACAGTATAACCACCGTACATCGAAAGTGTTTAACGCAGTTCAGTGTGTAAACACTGGCGAAGGGATGCGCAACGTCGGAAAGACGTCGCGTCGTTTGTAACATTAATGGCCGCTTGTTTAACACTCGGTGGAAATGAGATGTAACGTGTGTTGACAGCAGTTTTGTAACTGAATGGCTGGACGATTTGTATTTAGCAAAACCCGTTCCGTGCAAATTATGGTGAACAAGTGTGGTGCTCTGCCTTAGTTTGTAGCTGGAGTCGTATTTACCTCCTTTGTATTTGGAAATTCACAGCTTCGGAACTCTGTACAGAAGCCGGTATTTTTGACTGAAGTTTGGTAGTTACCCGCAAATCCCAAAATGGAAGAAAAATGTCATGGCGTAAGTGAAGTTGCGCTCTAACTCACGTTCGGCTGGTGCGGGTTTCGAATTTCTGCAGACAGCAGCAGAAGAGAGGCAGGCGGCAGCCTATATGACGTCACTATACACCGTTTTAACTTACTGCCTGTTTTTAAAAAAATAAATTGTTTGTGACGTACCCGTACCTGCAGTCAGCTGTTGAAACCGCTGACAGAATTTTATGAAACTAATTACGAAACTAACGCCCTTGTGACTGCAACCTCTACTTTTCCATTTCCTACCATTGATGTTAAAAGTAATGGGAAAGCACGAATTTGCGAGGTTGGAACTCGGATAGCGATACCCATTAAGTTTTCTGGGGTTGTGTATGTCAGTAAAGGTTAGGGTCAAGTCATGACATGCCTATGCGTGCACAGAGGGGAATCGGAGATGTAGCTCCTGTTTATTCGCAACCCGGCGTTAGAATGAGGTGGGTGGTCAGCACAACGCTCTGGTCGCTTTTACCCTGGGAAGACCCGATACCCATTATACAGGAGGCTGGGTGGGTCTCGGGGCAGGTATGGACGGAAGATCTCGCCCCCGTCACCAAGTTTCGATTCCCGAGCCGTTCAGCCTGTAGCGTAGTCGCTATATCGACTACGCTATCCAACTGTCCACGTGTGGCAGCACGTGCTTGAAAATTGCGTGGCTTCTGTTAAAGTGAATTGTAACATTCGATTTGCATAAAATATAGTCTATATTTAGTGGCAGTAACTTCACTTTCTGTCAGTAATTTTAATGCGACATCAGTAGCATACGATCGTGTGACCCAACACCACACGTGCAGAGAACGCTAAGCCACGGGCTAAGTTGCTTTTAACTACGCACTTCTACAAGGAACTTTGAAATTTCAATAGCAGGAAAGAGCACTCCCATGTCTAGCCATGAATTTCACGAACGAACTGCTGTTTTAAACACAGTATAACTTTTGAAGTCTATCTTAAATTTACGGTGTTACTGAATACGCACAGAATTAGTTTGTGAAGTTCATCTTGTGAAGAAGCGCTGTCTGCTGCTTCGGGCTACATTTTATCGGCGAAGTTCGAGATGGCAGTTCAGCACGAATAGTAAATGTATTTCGACTGCTTTATTACGACAAATTGTTTTATATATATCACTGGAAACTTGCTGTCTTGTCTTACGAACAAAGGAATGTGTCATGGAGAGAAAATAACCCAATTCAAAATCTTCTGTTTTTGTGTGTCTCCGTGTAGAGCATTGTCTACAGTTCGGCGCTCACAACCCATCATCCCTTGTGTTCGGAATTGTGAAATTTTTCAAAACTGTGTGAATGAGTTTTGCATTTATAGTTTCGTGTTTATCTTCCATGTTCCTTACAGTTTGTAATTTCCTTAATTATGAATGTAAAAGAATAAAGATTTTGTCTACAAAAGAAGCTGAATGTTACAATGCGATCCTTGCGTGTTCCTCACCTTGACGTCCACTGCACTGACGGAGCGTACCAAAAATTATCTGAACACACACAAACCCACAGGTCGCTTCTCACACGGTAAGGGTGCAGTTGACTGACTACATTCTGTTGGCCCGTTCATGCGAAAACACGTTCCGATCTTCGCGCTTGGTGTGACATATTTGTGACATTCTGTTCGCTATTGCACACTCATCATTCAGTACACAACGCAACAAACTGGGGAAGTGCCACCATCTTTGCTATAGACTAACTCGCAGTTTCTGTTTGCGACATGGAACTAGTTGACTGGTGTAAAACGTCTGTTAGATTACTTAGGCTTTCATGACAAGATAATATTAAAATGGGCCTTAAAGAATTTGGATGAAAGGGCATGGGCCGATCGGCTGAGCGCAGGGACAACTAGCGGGCTTTGTGTGCACCTTAATTAAATTTCGGACCCCATCAAATGTGGGGAAATTCTTGACTAGATGAGGAAAGTTTGGGTTCTCAATGAGGACGCTGCTGTATAAGGTTAACTGGGACGTCAACGACTTCTGTGAATGAGTGAACACTGTGCAACTTTTACTATTCTGGGGTAAACCACGTGACTGTCTAATACCAAACACTGCCTGACTGTCTTTGCTTAAAAAAATACCGTTAGTTACCGAGGCCTTCGAGTTAGGATCAAACTTCGACAGGCACTATCAGACATCATACATAGGAAGTTACGGTGATTGGACGATAACCTGTGTTCTCAGTCTGTAATGGAGGGGGGGGAAGCGGGGGAGAGAGAGAGAGAGAGGCTCCTGAAGAATTAGCGTCCAAACGTGCGTGAGGAAATAGCACTCGGGAAGCTTTTTACCCGTAACAAGACCTCAGAACTGAGAAATTTATGTACCCTTGCATATCGGATCAAACGTTAATTCGAAATCGGACTAAAGGACACAGAACTGAAGTCTGAAGGAGAATAAGAACTGGTTTGTGTGTAGGATTGGAATGTTATTAACCTTATGGTGCCGGAATTATTTTTTTAATTTTAGCACACCCTGTACATAAAATGTGAATAATACAGGAACAAAATACGTTAGAATTATGAAACAAAATGAATTTTGAAGATAAAAAAACGGAGAGTATATACCAAGTTTAAAATGTTCAGTACCTGTATATGTTGAATAAATATACAAAATGCAACTTTAGAGGTTAGCGGTGCGGTACGACCACTATAGTTGACATTAGGCGCCAAAAGGTTAAAAAGAAAAAATAAAAAGAATTCAAAAGTTAAATCTTTGTTTGGGCCTAGAAAAGCTCCAGTGCGAAATCCGAGAGCTGAGTTAAGTGTAAGGCAAATAATAGTGAATTTAAGATTCACAGGTCGTTCACAGTTTGGAACGTAAGTTTAACACAGTGGATGTGCACTTCAGAAAACTTGGTGTTAGCAGCCACTGCACTGTTCTGTCATTGGTCCCAGCAAACGAATTATTATTGTATAAAATCGAGAATTGACTGTAAACAGATATGCCAATCAGACGTTTGATACTATGTAGTTGAAAGTTACACAGAGCGTCGTTTAATAGATTGCAGGCGAAAGCATGCAAGTAACTTTAGAGGTTCTACAATCAGGTTACTAACCCTGTCAATAAGTAAACTGCCTTGAAATGCATGTGAAACGAATTCAATACAAAACACGACCTGCAGAGACTGATAACTCATGAGAGTGGATTGCAGATACTACAAAACCGCACGGTATAGTGCCTCCTATAAATATATCAGTACACACAGGATGCTAATTGGACGGATCTGCTCTAGACATACGAGTCTCTATGAAGTCACGTGATCTTCAGAGTACAGAAGAATTTAAAAATCGTGTTATTGGAAAGTATTTCTGAACTTCGAGTAAAGAAATATGAAAGCGTACAAGGATATGGTGTAATTAGCCCTGGCACTAGAAAGCATACCAGGAGAACACGATAGTGTACCAAAAATGCACAGATAACGAGCCTTGTCTTCCATTCTATCACACAAAGTGGGCGGACGTAACTGCAGAACTGGAGTCTGCTTACATTTAATATCGCAGTACGTGTATAATTGGACAGCAGATTTGTTACTGTGGTGGTCGTTAGTTTCGTTGTTTTACTTCTTAGCTTTTATCTTTTGTCTTTTACTTCTGTTTACTTGTTCGTTTGTTTGATCGTCACCCGTAGGCTACTTTCGTGTATTAGCGATAATATTTTAATTAGACATAATCGAGTCAGAACGCTTATTATAATAATAATACCTTAGCGACGTCGTCTCTACAATATTATTAGTTTTTCGGTGATGTGTCGTCAATATAAAATTTAAAACTTTGTAATCCCAGACACGTAGAATTCACAATGTACTTTTAGGTTGATCAAGTCAGTGGATATGGGTAGCCGGTGCATGTATGGATTGTTGTGATGAACACAGATGTGTGGATGTTGTGATGAACACAGATGTATGGATTGTTGTGATGAACACAGATGTATGGGCTGTTGTGATGAACACAGATGTATGGGCTGTTGTGATGAACACAGATGTGTGGATTGTTGTGATGAACACAGATGTATGGATTGTTGTGATGAACACAGATGTATGGATTGTTGTGATGAACACAGATGTATGGGCTGTTGTGATGAACACAGATGTGTGGATTGTTGTGATGAACACAGATGTATGGATTGTTGTGATGAACACAGATGTATGGATTGTTGT
>Ga0123352_10020470_pt1 | contig 10539 bp, 5 predicted proteins | sample TergutLab28metaG_FD_89700 | JGI IMG/M metagenome (GOLD analysis project Ga0123352, IMG submission 89700) | Labiotermes labralis P1 segment gut microbial communities from Petit-Saut dam, French Guiana - Lab288 P1 | ecosystem: Host-associated > Arthropoda: Insects > Digestive system > Gut ... | reverse complement strand
GTGGTAGGTTGTCAGCCTTACGCACCGGCCGCCTTTACCCCCAGGAAATATTCCTGGTACTCATTTCTGTTAGAGGCTGAGTCGACCCCAGGACCATAGTGCGATCGGAAGGATTTTATGTCAATAAAAAATCCACTGATACGAGCTTGGATCGAACCAGCGACCTTCCGATTTGTAGCACAGCACCTTAACCACTGTGCTACCGCATATTAAGCTTAAAGACAATTCAATTTTGGGTTTACCTGTGCCCACAAGAAAATTTTACTATATTTTTACATTCTTGTTGTTATGTAGAATACATAAGTACTTATATTTAGGTGCATGACACTTCGAATGCTTTTATAATCACCACCATTCAATTATCGGCTAAGAAACTGTCCGTTATTTTCTGATAAATATGGTATTATAATCAGTGACGTCGGATTATACGTAGGTTACAAACGCATAATTTCTTACAATGCTGGTTTGGTATTTGAATACATTTCAGTTTAAGGTTTTCTTTCCTGATAAAGTAGACATACGCTCTGTTGTCACTTATACCCAACGTCGATTCATGATCATTTGGAACTGGAAATGTAGAAACTTATGAAATGTTCAATACTATTAACCGCTAAAGAAAATTACGTTAACATCGTAGGTCGTAATATTCAGTGCGTCAGTACTAAAATCCATGAACTTTCACCACACAGTGTCATTCATACAGTAAAAAAAAAGCCCATTTTCCCATAAGCTAAATTATTTATTTATTCCTTTTACTATTGTAATAAAACTGTGTTTTATCTTAAGTATTATGAACTTAGTAATTTTTAAGAAGTTACCTAATAACAGGAGCATTAATAGAAATTTTCCCATACAACACAATGATTGTTGATGATAATGACAGTGCAACAGCAATTCTTGTATTGGTGCTGCATAAACATCATAAAGGCAAGCTTAATTAAACTACGTTTAAAAAATTCTAGTTCAGTTTTCTAATCTGAATCTGTAAGAGCACAAGGGCGTTTATGAATCCAGCACGAATAAATAATTGCAAATTATACTGCTTATCCATTTACGCAAATATCAATATACAAAGAAAGAAGTTGCTGTCATGTTAAAATGCAATTCAGTTCTTCAACACACACACACACAAGGATGTGCGCTAATACAATGAAACTAAGCAGTCTGTCTAAAACAGTAAGAAAAATATGAGGTAAATTTTGGTGTTGAATGAACACAAAAAGTAATCCATTATTAAATGTTATTATTTCAGAAACATAGTGTCTTTTGTAAAAAAAATACGAGCGAAACCTTTTATTTATAACCTCTCTTTATTTACCAAAGAATGCCGCAACACCGAGGTTTTTTGACGGGAAGTGTGACCAACGGAAAATACTTTCTTTTAGCAGTCAAAAGAATCTCTTTTGCAGTTACTGAGTTGAGAGCCTGATAAGGCTTAGCTACTCTAACGTGACGTGTCTTTAACTGATATTTTTTTCGCTGCCCGTTAATTTTTAAATGCAATAAATACAAGTATCACAAAAGTGTGTCATACGATAAAAACCCATTTACAGTCTTGTAATTTACGTAAGAGTATTTATTATTATTATTATTATCATTACTTGACTGACAATTGCATCACTGTTGACTGTCATTGTGCAGCGTAAGTATTTAACAAGATTGCGTCACTTTCGTTTCAGTTAATTTTTTATTTTATTTTATTTTAGTTGTAGGATTGATTTCATAAACCAAAATCAAACCACCTTCTAACTTAGTTACAGACATGCTAGCCTACCAACAATGAATACTATCAGCCCTGTTACGTTAAACATTGCAGAAATTAGACAGCTCCAAACGGAAAGGTAGGCCGCATATTTAAACGTGGTTTCTTGTACGATCGGCGTCAAGTGGTGGAGCAGTTACTTGAGACACTGCGCTACGAGCTAGAAGGTGAGATTTCGATTTCCGATGGTGTCTTTGGAAATTTCCATTTACATAATCCTTCCGGCTGCACTCTAGGGCTGGGGTAGACCCAACCTATAGCAGAAATGAGTACCAGGAATATTTCTCGGAGTGGGGGGTAAAGGCGACCGGTGCGTAGAACTGACAACCTTACCATCTTAATGTGCCCAATGTCTTGAACTCTGCGATCCTCAACCTCCTGGAACCCTGAAGCCTGTCCAGGCTTGCATAGGGATTGTTCTACTTTTATTTTATTTTTTACTGTTACTTTTCTCATCGTAACGTATTTGGTACAGATCTGACTTTTTACCATTTTGCTCCTATTGGCTAAACGAAGTAAATCGTCACATAACGTTCTGTCTATATTCATGCATATAATTCCTGCGAAACTGAATATAGATCGCTGTGCCTGCCTTGTTTTATGTTGTGGACGCTGACAGAAGAGTAAACCAAGATAAGTACTTACCTATGAATCTTCCACCATATGAAAACCGATTCATTATTACGAACTAATTTTTTATGTCATGTCATTAAGGAAATGGTGCAATGTTGTGAGGAAGTCCAGAGAGGCCGGTAACTGAATTTTATTATGCAGAATTTACTCCATTGTGAATGTTTTTAGAAAAAAAATTCTACTGACAAGGTGTAAATAACTCTCTTGTAGATAAACGGTAATAAATATACCTTAGTGAAGGTGTTTTTAAGAATTATATGTCAGGATACTGCAATCCACTTTCCCTTTTTTCTGCACATTCCATTTACGGAATCTAATGAAGAAATTTTGTTTTAGGGACTGAAGATTAATTGAAACTAAATAAAAGTGCACAATGGCTCTCTCTGAAATTACACTGACTATAAAAATATGTATCCAGAATATGATTTTTCGTAGAAAATTGCTAATTCCTCTTAAAAATAACATTGATGATATTACATAAAAACTTATTTTCGTGTAGAAAATAGACAGGGTTTCCCTCAACCGCCGAAAACAAAATTGTCATCAAAGAGGCATTTAAGAATTTGAGATTGTCTGACAGCTAACACTCAGCTTCTCCACATCAAAACCAAACTTGTCAGTTTCTCAGTTTCAAATATTTCATGACAGTGCACTGATACTAAACTGCGAGAATAAAACCCGTAAATGCATGAGCAAATATATAAATTTATTACATTATAATCTTGCATCTCAGTATATTTATCTCAGTATTTAACCAACTTGATGCACAAAGTATTGTTTTATAATAAGTTTATTAAATGCCTCTACATGTTTCGAGCACTATATGCTCATCATCAGGAGGTCAACATTTTATTATACCGCATTTGGTATCATCACACCTATAGGTGTGATGATACCAGATTCTGTGTCATGCAATTTTGACCTGATGATGATGAGCACATGTGCTCGAAACATGTAGAGGCACGAAATAAAACGTATTGTGAAACAAATTTTGTGCATCAATTTGGTTAAATACTGAGATAATTATAATCGTTGCAAATATCTTACATGTTTCTGTCACCTTTCGTGGCCATCTTCAGGGAAGTGTACAATTATAAAATATTAAGGTTTAAAGTGAGTGAATTAAATGCAGAGTTTCTAACACTACAGCAGGCGATGTCTAGTTACCAGTACACATTAAACAGTTAAATAATATGTAGACTAATTAACACACTTGAATTTCCGGTTTTTAGAACATAAAAAAATAACACGTGAGGCGAATAACAAAATTAAAAATGAAACTGTTAATAACAGTAGAAATATGTATATAAAGTTTAAAAGTCACAGAATATTTCTTTAGGTAAATACTGCTTCAGGAATTTAATATAGGGAAAACAGTATGAGAGTTTCCAACTTACAGAAAATATTGTCGTTACCACTGACAGAAGATTGGACAGGGTAAAATCCATTATGTGTTAAATAAAGATATCATCAGATACTTAATTTTATAACGTTGCTCAAGAGTAGGACTAATAAAATGCTAACTGATTTTACGATACGTCAGCGCGATCTAACATAACATGCCAATAAATACTAGGTTTAAAAACTTATAAACTCATGTCCATTTGCAGGCCTTGTATTTTTCCGGTAAAAGTCAAAAGTGATAGTAACAGATATATTTTAAGAATATTTTTATATTCGTATAATAATTTCTTAATTAAATTAGCATCTTCTTCCATGGATCTCATTAACCATACTATAAAAAAATCAATGTCTCATTTCATAGCTTTGTGGCATGACTTGGTAAAGGAATATTTACAATAAAATAACTTGTATTCACACCCATTATTGCAAAAAGCCAGTCAGGTTTCTTCATGTAGTTTATAGGGAAGTTGCTCCCATTTCTGTCAGAAAAATGCATTACAGCCCGAAGGAACATTTTACCAGTTTCAGTATTTTGTACTTTAAGGGCCTCGTGACCGACGCGGCTCCCCCAGCTGCGGAATTAGCAGGGCCCAACTTTATATACGCTACTGTACATACAAAAGACTATAGTGTAGGTTTGTATGTGCATATACATACAGTATATATTTATTTAATTAGCTTATATTTCATATAGTGAGCGAAAGAGTGACATTAGTTCGTTTCAATATTCTAGGGAGCTTCTTTCAGAGAAAAGGTATATGAAGAATTTTTTAAAACTAGACTCTGTTGCGAACATTCTGTTAACGCTTGAATTTGACGTATGTTTGTCCGTGCATCGTTGTATATGCATGGAGAAGGAAACCAACTAGATGCTACTGAATGATTTATTGCACTTGTAATCTGTTCAACATATTTCGGCCACTTATATGCCCATCATCAGGATCTAGAGACTATAGTTGTGTTATTACCGCATAAGGTGTGTAATGCCTTGGTCGCTGCGTCCGGGATGAGGGAAGCTGCTCGAGCAGCTCCCCTCATCCCGGACACATAGCCTGCAGCCCTGCCCCTGACCGCCGACCACCAGCAAACAAGGCATTACACTCCATATGCGGTAATAACACAACTATAGTCTCGGGCTCCTGATGATGGGCATATAAGTGCCCGAAACATGTTGAGCAGATTATAAGTGCAATAAATCATTCAGTAGCATCTAGTTGGTTTTCTTTTTACGGATATTCTGTTAACGTGTTCTGACCCCGAAATCTCCTTCACGTGAAGTGGGGATCTGGGGAATATAACGGGGTTCAGTTTAGTCTAAATTTGACTTAAATACTTTTAATAGATCAAACATAACGATGGTTAAAGTATGCGAATTCGTTAACCGCCCCCAAAAGTCACTTTCACGAGCTAGTCTAAGAAAGCTGAGAAACGTTGTCACTCGCTTCCCGGTATATGTTTTCAATACACATAAACGCAGTAAACTTAGTTGATAGAAGTTATGAAATTTATAAAATTAATAACGCGTTGCAGACACTGCTGTTTCGAAATGTAAGTTTGCAGGTTAGCATTTGCTGCTTGCGGTTATTTAGATCTTTGAACAAATTTTCATTTTTATACATTTTCGTTGAGAGAAATGTGACGAGATGACGAGGAACTTCGTAAGGGCTACTACTGCCAGTTGAATCTCAGCTGCCTTTAGGTTCAGTAGTATGTTAACCCTTATCGTGCTAACGTGGAGAATATGGTGAGCTCCTAATAATACTAGTAAATGGTAGACGGGATTTAACTCGGCGTTTAAAGGGTTAATAATATCACTATAGCCTTGTTGAAATATCTATTCAAAATATGCATAATTCGTTACTTCCTGTGGACGGGAATGTTAATAACTACCCAATTAATTTAATTTTTTAATCCCTTCTTCTCTGTTTCCAAACGTGTCGTTCCTCTTTTTCGCCCTAGCTTTTATTTGTATTAACAAAATTTTGTTTCCCTTCTTCCTTCCACTTTTACATTTTCCCCTCATTTTTTACCCTTTTAATACTCATACTGTAAACCGGGATGAAACAACCGATATAGCGACTAGGATACGGGCTGGAATATGGAAAATTCCTGTTTAGATTCCATATGTGGAAAAGACATTTTCTCTTTTTCCAAAGGTTTAGAACGGTCTTTGACCCCACAGAGTCTCCTTTTCATTGGGATTCCTCACAATAATCTAATTCCTGTTTGCTGTTTTAAAAAATCCTGGACTTATATTTGCAACAAACATTATTTGCCATCTCCTGTACTTAACCACAGAGTCCGATCTCATCTTCTTTTTCAGTGTCGTAACTTATAAGTACCGCGCTGTAGCAGATAGGCTGTCCTATAAAAACACACAGATATACTTGACGCAGTAAAATTGGGGCACTGTACTACAACAGGGCCCCAATTTTTAATCAACAGAATTTCCAAAGCCTAAAAATTGGAAAAAACATAGAATTATAGGTCTGTGTCACGCTTTATAATTTGGTTGAATTTAGAATTTTACTGCATGCTACAGTGTGTTCAGGTACATACATCTAAAGTCTGCAAGTTTTCACCAACAGTTTAAAGTCTTTTGTTAACTATAGTATGTGCCAGACACTATAACGTTAATGCACTAAGCACTTTTCGGCACAGTGTAGGCAGTTTATGTTTTTTGTGTGACTGTCACAGTAAACAGCAGTTCCTTCCCTTAGAAATACTAAGGGATAGGTTGCTATAGCGGAGACGTGGAAAAATAGCTTGCATCTGTGAAGTAACAAGGAAGACAAGATGCACACTACTTCCCGTCTAACAGGTTCCTTTATATATGTAGTATATGTAGTATATCCGGAATTTTCGTAAAATGTATGTCCATATGTATTTACTTTCTCAACTTACAACTATGTGAAATTTCATATTGAACGTGGCACACTTTTTCATAGAAACCAAATAGGTTGCCTAAAATCGTCTTAAAATCCGGAATTAATGGTTTGCAGAATCCGCGAAGCAGCAATAAATGAATACGCTTAAACATGTTTTTATAATTGAATGCATAAAACCATGAAACAAGTGAGTTTTATATTACCTTAATGTACCAGTAGTGGGGCTAGAAAGAATACTGCTTCATAGATTCTGACAGCCAGGTTTATTCTTGTTACTTATGGGAAGGTTAGAGGTAAGTTTATAAAGAGGCGTCCTGTAGAAGCATGAAGTTCACAGTGAAATTAAAAAAGAGCGGCTTCATGTAGTACTAGGTTGTTCACACCAACTTGAAAAGAGGCGGTATTAGTAACATGACCTTCCAATCAAGGTCATAAATACAGTGCCTCCTGCAATAACGTGATGTTGCCAGCGAATTTATAAATGCAGTGTCTCCTGTAATAACGTGATGTTTCCAGCAAGACTATAAATACAGAGTCTCCTGTAGTAATGCCATATTTCCAGCAAGACTATAATACAGGGTCTCCTGTAGTAACGCGATGTTTCCAGCACTATTATAAATGCAGGGTCTCCTGTAGTAACGTGATGTTTCCAGCAAAGTTATAAATACAGGATCTCCTGTAGTAAAGCGATATTTCCAGCAGGGATATAAATGCAGTATCTCCTGTAGTAGAATGGTGTTTCCAGCAAATTTATAAATGCAAGTGTCATTTACTAGCAATGGGTTCCCAGCACATTTATCAATACAAATTGCCTTGTGGTAGCGTGATATTTATAAAAACTGTCACCATTATTTGCCAATTAATCAAAATGTGCTGGAAGAACCTTCTACGGGATCGCGGAGCTAACACGACTAGGGTTGTCATTAGCCCTTTCCTTATAACTCAGCGAAGATACGAAGTTTGCTTTCCTTTTATTGTGACAAGGTTTAGCGTATCTGATATATAAAAGCATGAAATAAATAAGAGGTCGCCAATTCAGGACACAAGGCCGTCTTTAAACAATGACATGCAGAAAAAGCCTTCGCCCGAAATGTTGGTATTTGTCACATATACATACAAAGTTACATGGCCTCACACAGCAGGAGAAAGCAGTCATCACAACGACCACCATAAGAATCTAATACCCCAAGTAAAGGAAACGGGGTAGTATAAAAAAAAAGCTTTTTCGCCTTTAGCCTGTATCAATTGATTATTCATCTGAATGCAACAAAATTTCTTAAGCCTGTGTTTGGAGAAAAAGTAGTACAGTTTCATGCATTGCCGAGTACAGGAATAGCTCTACTTTTTTACACCTAAGAAATAGATCATTTTCAGTTTAATTTTCATGTTCCAAGCCCTTTACAAACGAGAACAGAACCACAGATAGCGAACGAAGAAGAAACTGGGTTGACCCAGGATCTAGTTAGGACTATGGAAGAGAAAGACTCTTACTCTGACGGTAATCGAACCCCGATTTCTTTGTCCCCAGCCCATAATGTAGTGACGGTGCCATATATTTTTCCTGCTACTCTAAACCCACAAAATCGTCTGTTTCTCACACATATATTCAAAATGCTATGCAATAAATCAACAACAAACCTGTCAATCCCACTAAGGTTTTTGGGTCGTTTCTGAAAAATTTTATGTCACTCTATTTAAGATTTTTCGATATAAAAATGCTCACCTTTAGAGAGTAGATTATCAGACTTCAATTAGCTTTAAATCATGCCGTCGCATGACATTACACAAAACAGTTACCCGTTTTGCTGCACTCTGCCCCGATAATCAAGCTTTATACTGAAATTTGTGTTTGATAATATTTTTTACTACTCAAAATGATTCGATCCGTTCTAAAAATTGTCGATGTTTGTAGATTTATGTACGCTAAACTTTACTCAATTTAGGAAAACGAAAAGTTTATACAACCTTTCAGCATCAAATGGTTTCGTTGCTACAGAATAGGCCTATCGCAATTCTTGCAATGGACCTCAGCTCAATGTTAAACACATCTGATCCGTAAGGAAATATCCAAAACGCTCCCGTCTGAGGCTGCAGAACAAGGCAACTAAAGGTAATACAATAAAACTTTTTAACGTTTTCGGGCCCAATGGGGTTGCTGCTGCACGGTAACGTGGTGGAACTCCCTTTACTCCCTGCCCCGCTAAACGGGACGATGGCATTGTCGTTCGTAGCATAGCTGACAGTGAATACGGGAGGCGGAGACTCGCCTCACTGAGGATCTATAACAAGAAACTGTTCGTCGTCTCCCATTGGACATTTGAGTAGGTCACGTGAGCGTTGCGTGGAATCCAACATGGGAGTCGCTGCAACAGAGAGTTAATCTGTAAAGAAAGGAATTTATGGTGTGAGAGGCAAGGAGAGAAAGAAATATGGATATATAGTAGAAATTTTTTGCTGTGAGAACGAAAGTGGGTCTATATTTGAAGAAATGTGTCTGGAATTTTTGGTTAAATAGATGTCTAGTCTACACTGTACAGACGTGACGGCAGAGGGAAAAGTTGAGATTTCAACCATGTGTAAAACGATGAACATCTTATTCGTCCTACACGGCAATAACGCCACATTTTCTGGACGGGTAGTGGAGGTGGGGAGGAGTTATGTTAGGAAATAAGTTCTTTACGCCGAACATTTGAACTTTTCACGTTTTTCTTGATGAGACCTACAATAAATTTCATTTCGCGTCATGTTGACAATACTAACGTCGTCCTAAAACGTTCAGCATTTCACTCATTCAGTTCCCCCAACTTTGGTTTACATTAGTAGGCACAGACCATGAACAGTGGCGTGATAGATAGACACACAGCGAAACTTGCAAAAGCTATTTTGATGGAATTCATAATGAATAAATCAATACTAACATATATTTTACCGTCCAAGACAACAGTTTTATTCAACAGTGCATGCCACGTGTACATGTTTGAGTCTGTATGGTTTTAAATAAAGTATATTCTTGCCTTAAGATGGACATACAGTTGCAAACATTTAGCACGCGTTGTTGAACACAACGGAATCGTTGTCTTTAACGATAAAATACAGGTACGTTACTACTGACACGCATTGAGGCTGATTTCAGATGTTTTGCATACCACGAACAGAAATGTGTCACAAATCGCAAACAACCGTTACCCAGCAAAGTTAGTTTTTTCTCTCCATGCCATGAAGGTATATAAGGGGATTAGAAGTATTGCTCCACTCCTTCTTAATCTTGGCACTACATGGAAGAGAGTGTTGAATTTCACTCCCCAACCTCTTTCCCCCGGGAAAAGAACGCCGGTTCCAATGGCTTCAGAGGTTAGGTGGGACAAAAGCCGATCTGCAAAGTGTTGGAGAAGCAAAAAAATCTTCCCTCTAACGGTATTCGAACGAACCCAGGACAATTCAGATCGTAGTATAATAGCTATACTTATTTAGGAATAGTTTTTAATGCGTAAGAAGCGCAAAAATTTTAAATCCAGCACAGCTCTTTTATATTAACACAGCTACATGTTTCGCCTAAGCGCATGCCATAGTCAGGTTGCCGCATTGAGACGAAACTTGTAAACTTGTAACTGTGGAAAGTAGTTGTGCTCGACTAGAAACTTTTATTATTCTTGCTGAATATACTACACAGTGGAATGAATAATAGAAAATTTCTATTAACGAACTTAAATCTAACGTATCACACAGAAGGTTACTTACTTACTTACTCCATGGTGCAGAGTTCTTCTTGAGAAGCTAACTGGTTTGCAGCTAGTCAAGAAATTCCCCGCATTTCACGGAACCCGAAGGTTCATTACCGCACTCACAAGCGTC
>Ga0123352_10020468_pt1 | contig 10540 bp, 8 predicted proteins | sample TergutLab28metaG_FD_89700 | JGI IMG/M metagenome (GOLD analysis project Ga0123352, IMG submission 89700) | Labiotermes labralis P1 segment gut microbial communities from Petit-Saut dam, French Guiana - Lab288 P1 | ecosystem: Host-associated > Arthropoda: Insects > Digestive system > Gut ... | reverse complement strand
AGGGTGCCCATCCAGCGATGACACCTCAGTCATGAAGGTCGGAGGTCCAACGTCTTTTTAGCCTTTTATTTCTCTTCGGTTGTGTTAGTGTTTCCACCAGTGGGTTGGGATGGGATACTAGTTCGTTGAGGTGTCCGTCAATTCTTTCATTGATGACCTCACTAACATAGGGGTTGTTGAGGTCTGTATGGAGTGTGTGATTTGATACATACCATGGAGCATTTGCTATGGTTCTGAGGATTTTTGATTGTGATCTCTGTATAATTGCTGCGTATATTGTGTAGTTATAAACAGTTGTACTGACCGCGGAATGTAATGTCATTGCGAACAGTGGAGAATTAATTGGTACCACAGAATATATGTGTGGGCCGGTATAGCTCAGTCGGCATAGCGACTGCCTACGGGCTGGACGGTCCGGGGATCGAATCCCGGTGGGGGCGAGATTTTCCGCACCTGTCCAGACCGGCCCTGGGGCCCACCTAGTCTCCTGTACACTGAGTACGGATCTTTCCCGGGGGTAAAGAGTGGCCGGGGTGTGACGCTGATCCCTCACACCTTCTAAAGCCGTGGTCAAGAAAGCGTAGAGTCATACCTCAACTCCCTCTATGGGCCGTACGGCCTGTACAGAGTCTCAGTGCCTGTACAAGTGTGCACCTACTCCTTACGGAATATATGACGCTATAGACGAGGTGTCGCTTAAACCGTTGTCCTTATAACCGGGTTCGATTCTATACTGCGTAATTACCACTGGGCTTTAAATGGTTAATATAAAGCATGTGTAATTTATAGTTGAATGGTAATGACCGAAATGAGTTTCGCACGTCGACTTCTCATTGTACAACTAGATAAACCCGCTCTCGTTTTGCCCGTCGGACATGTAACACGCGGAATGACGGCCTCTCTGTATTGCGTTCATTTTTGCTGCGAGTTCGAAGGCCGAATGCTGAGAGTTGGGACAAATCGCTTTATGAATAATGGAACGTCCTTAAGTACTTAACGAACTGGGAAGAGAGCTCCGTAGTTGTACTTGGTCGGTACGTGCGCTGCTGGTAGTCCGTGTCCACGGAAATGCTAATGCTGGTCTCAGTATCCGACCGTTTGAATGTGCGCGTGATCGTATTTTTGTCGTAGCCTGCGAAACCGACAGAGGCATGCATTTATGTGCCACCGATGTGCCAGCGCTTGTCGTTGTGCCAAATTTCATTCGCATCATAAGAAACTGTCCATTAGAAAGGCAGTAATTTGTATTTTCACGCCAAGTCACCCAGGCGACTAGATTTTGTATGGCGTCGCTTAACATGTGTTTGTCTTATGTAACTTTTTTGGGCGCCTTGGATTTTGAGGTGGCTGCTAGATTTTTTGGAAAATTTGTGGACCTCAGACTTTAGCTTGAGTTTTAACTGATGAGGTGAGAGGTTTTACCACTCTCTTCCCTATTTCAGACAGTTGTATATAAATCAGGAATTGTAGAAGCATGCTTGTATTATCGTATCTTATGTATGTGTGTGTATTTCCGCACCCGTCCAGACCGGCTCTGGGGCCCACCCAGCCTCCCATACAATGGCTACCGGGTCTTTTTGCCGGGGGTAAAGCGGCTGGGGCGTGGCGTTGACCACCCACCCCCATCTAGCGCCGAGGTTAAAGAAAGAATAGAGCTATACCTCTACTCCCCCGCTGGACCTTCGTGGCCTGTTCTAGAGTGAACTTTACCTTTACCTCTACCTTCCCCTATATATATATATATATATATATGAAATAGACAGATACGCGCCCCGTGGGATGTATGTGGACGTGTGTCCATATGTTGCGACTGTGCTAGGTGTGTACTGGTTTGTCTGTCTGAGTAGTGGACTGAAGATGGAGGAATAATACCAATTACGTACTTTACTATTTGTAGTGTGGCTACATTTAAGTCGCATTTGAAATTGCAAATCAATATAATCGCTACACTAGCCTACCTCGGTACCAGACGAGTCAGTAGCACTGAACCTCCATCTGGTGCCGAGTTTAAGATGCGTGGGTCTCTAGCTACACGGCACATTGTATCTGCTTACGTACGTTCTTTGGATCTTCAACACATGAGGTTTCACTCTTCACTGGTGTTGTTGGGCGTAATAAAATGTAGGGAGATGAGGCGGGTAGGACATTTATTAAGCAATGGAGTAGGAAGATGCAATGTTCTTGTTTGGACGTTTCAAGAGAAGGTGGTACGTGGATGTTATGGGTGTAGGTGGAAGGATGATGTGACAAATCGTTTTTGAGAATTAGGGTGTGAAGTTAGGGACTGGATTGTGGTGGATACAGACGGGGGCACCTTGTGGCTTTTTTTTTTGTGAACACGTAATAACGGACATTTCTTGATTAGCGAATTAGTTTAAGCGTCCTTTCGCCCCACAATATCAGACATGCAGGTGATATTTTAGCTTTGCTTTCCGTTTGTTGTTGAAGCAAGAAGGTGGACAGTGTTATTATTGTCATTTATATTCGGACGTAACCCATTACTTCAGTCTGATTTCAACGGCAGTTTTTTTTAAACCGCCGATTTCCATTTAATCCAGTTTGGTAACCGTGGTATGTGCTTTCATGTAATCGCAGTTTTCGGGGGTTTTTTTAATCCACGTAAGGACAAACGAGACAGGCAAGGCACTGTACGTATAACGTAACATTGAGGCGCGTTCGTGCAACCATTGTTGTGGTGGAAGTGCAATGAGTATTACACAACCTGAGTGTATGTATTTGTAGCCTTAGGTATCCAGCATGCAACGCGCAAACGCCATATTGTCATCTGTGGTCCGCCCCACTCTGCAGTATTTTTCCACATTATTTCATAAACGGCACGATTTTCGAAAAAAAACTTATTGATCATAAAATTTGTGTTTCGAGTTTCTCTAATATTTTGTCCAAAACATTTTTCATTCAGAGACGAATTGAGCCAGATATGATCGAAAATGTGTATTGAGCTTCATGTAAAGTACCCTTTATTCTTGTCCGATTTTAATGAATCTTGAATTTTCTCGACAGATTTTCGAAAAATCCTCAAATATAAAATTTCATTAAAATCCGGATAGTGGGAGTCGAATTGTTCCGTGCAGACGGATGGACAGACATGGCTAAGGTAATAGTCACTTTTCGCAATTTTGCGAACGCGCCTAAAATTCGGTGCGTGACCCACAGCCGCATATTCTTTAGGAGCGGGCTAGTCCATTCCAGTCATCTTCACCCCCCGCGAGAGTCATTTTTCATGTTACCGGCTCGTTTATCCTGTGTATCAGTATTATAATTTTCCCATCAGCCTTTCCGGCTAAAATTTGGAATTCAGTAATTCTCAGTTAAGCCATAAGGGCATTATTACCTCCCACGATTTCCTGAACCCACAATTTCCTTCAAGGCCTTTATATTGCCAACAGCAGTATACCGTAATTCAAGGTTGTACAAATCTCAGGCGCCTGAGCGCCCGGGCGACTAAATTTTGTACAATGGCGCTGAAAATTTTCATCATAATTATGAAGTTTATTATTTTTTTATATATTCACGAATATGTATCAGTTCACATGAGCTAACCAGAAAGAGCCAGAAAGCAGATTCACAGGTCACTCCAGAATTTTGGGTCATTGGAATGGAATTTCGTTTGTGTTTCTGTTCTGGCGCCTAGAATTTAAAGGTGGCTGTTAAATTTTTGGAAAATTTGCAAACCTTTTTTTGGGGAGGGGGGCAAGATAATAAGGCCTTCCATGGCGATGAATTTCTATGTATCGTTGAAACAGTGCCGTGATCCTTCTGCAACTTGTCCTACGTGACTGTGAAGCTAGCGGCGTGCTGTATTTCTGCAGGCACTGTCGTGCGCATTGACATGCCTCCACGATATCTGTCTAAATGCTGCGATGCAGCTTGCTGTCCGTCCAGCGTGTCTATTTCTTGCACCCACGTGTTACACATCAGACGTCAGTTTACATCATTAGATTCGGAGTTGTTTTCGTCCCGGTCTAAATCGGTTATACGAATAATGAGATGATGCTATGTTACACGTCGAACCACCGGGTTCGTGTACTCTGTTCATCGTCAGGTGTTCCGATCACAAGGCATAGTTTTGCACCGGGCCTGTTTTTTGTCATTGTATGTAAACGGGGACAGGAACGTACCCACCTGATTCCGAAAGAGCTAAGCTAAATCACTTGATCATATCTTAGAAGTGCTCTTTGTCATGAACCAACGTTTTGTAACTACAGTCGAATCCGGTTATGACGACATCGGTTTATGCGACATGTCGTCTGTAGCGACAGACATGTTGTGGTACCAATTAATTCCTCACTGTTAACCATATATGTACACCCCTCAGTTATAACAACACGCCTTCATAACGACACAAAATAGTAATTCTCCTTCACGACGGTGTAACTTGTTTCAACTGTACCTTAGTTTTAAACTGAGGACAGAATCTTACCTAGTTCCCGAAATTCTGTAGTGTGTAATATTCTGCTTAACATTAACAATATTCAAAACTGCTCATAATTATACATCAGAATTACGTTTGATATTTCAGGATGTGACAATTTTTGGACTACGTATAAAGTGGGAGTTTTGTTGAATTTGTGCATATTATTATTATTATTACTACTACTACTATTATTACTGACTGACTGCAATAGTGCTGTCACTCGGTGGCAGTAGTCCTTACACTAGTACAGACAAAACAAACAATAATAAATATGCATAAACGAAACAATACAAAATAAAACACAGTACAAACAATATAAAACACATTAAATACAAGTACACATATTACCAAAGCACCCACACAATACAAAAACCCACATACATACGCACCCACACATTACAAAACAAGTTAAAACAACCACAGTTCAAGTTGAAACAAACACAGTACAAGATATACCCAAATGAAATAATCACAATATTACCAATACCCCCAGTTTAAGGTACCCTAATGTACATGGCAGTTTTATCCCCAAGAACTTCACCGTAACTCCACTTCACTTCACTTCATTTCACCTCAAAATAAATATCAACATTAAATTTGCTTGTCGACTTTTATTACAGGAATGTAATACCAAGTGCAATCTATACCCGTTACTTGGTGGTGAAACGTTCCGATGAACTGATGGACACGACACGTGATGTGCTGTGTGATAAAGGCTCATTAGACCTGTAAAAACCACTTCTGTAATGTTACAGCGTTGTAATTGTACTATTAAATTGACAGCGTGATAATATTATTAATTAATGTATGATTTTAACGCTAATTTTATAGAACAAAAAGGCTAATTTTAATAATGCTATTATATATATATGAAATTAATTGAAAATGGTACGAATGGAAAGAGATATGAAGTCGGGTTTTGTAATTACTAATGATTCATCTACGTGAAAACATTCAGTAAATATGCAACACTGTTTTCCCCAAACAAGCTGTGGGTAAATTAAATTGTAACTTTTTTTGTGAACTTGTTGGGTGCGGGCAACGGTGTATTTGCCTCTGACTTTGAAACCTAAGGCTTGAAGTTAGTAGACTGGATGTGAGAATGGCTGTAACATGATCGCATAAATAACACGAGACCGGGGAGGTTTCCTCCGCTCACTCCCTGCGTCATCAGCGAGATCGGATAATGTTCATTTGGCAGCCAAAGCAATGCGAGGCGACTGCTTCCACAAAGTTGCAGCCCTGCAGATTGCTAAACCGAGATAAGCCATTTTTCTTCCAGAAAACTTTAGGTAATGGCGTCCGTATTGATCATTATGAAGCTAATTTGAGTTTTCATTTTTTTTTTTTTTATTTTGGCCATAAGTAAAGGTAGGGATGTCGCTGATGTCCCTGAATTTAACGCGCCAAGAAAATGCTTCTCTCATCTCATCTCATCTGTTTCTTTTCTTATGTATTTAACTTTCTGCTTCTTTCTACATCTTATACCTCCGGGTTCGTCCATTTCTCTTTTGTCACTCGTCGTCGATAAGCTACTATGTTCGAAGGAGTAAAGGGGGGAGATTCCGGTATAACGCCAGCATGGATCGATCGGTTACTGAACCCTGGGCCAGCCGAACGTTCTCGGATTTGAATTAGTGGGCAGTTATTTTGCATATGGCATTGCCCTTGACGTTCGTTTAATCCAGATCGCACCCATTGCTCTTGCATTTATAACACAGTATCAAATAGTCGGTAGTCATGCACATGATATTTGCACATACTTTGATTAATATTGACTATGTCGACGAATTTTTTTAATTTTTATTGTTACACCGTGCATGTTATCTAGTTACTCAATTATTACACCAACCACTGCACATATATAAAATTTATAAAATTTACACATTAAAACATTAAAAACGCTCCGACATGTTTCGGTCCTAAGACCGTCATTAGGGAGCTATGTATTCCTTGCTAAAGTCACACTAGAAATAGTCACAGATTAATTTCGTTGTACGAGTTGGGTGTTGTGGCAGCATGCCGTGTTTTGTAATGTTATGCTGCGAAGAGTGCCCTGCTACGGATGTGCATTCTATGCTTCGTTGCTGAATCTGTTTCTTATGGATCTTACAGACATTACGTTACGAGTTCCAGTTATTCCACGAATTGTTGAAACATTTTGGCCTGAGCTTCCTGTAACACAGAGATTGCATTTCAGTATGTGTAGTGGCTGCTTGATTGGGGGTTCAATGTGCGGCGTAAGAGAGGTTTTACTTTTCACACAGCCCAGCCTGGCTCTGGGGTTCACCCAGCTGCATATCCAGTGGTTGCCGGGGCTGTCTGAGTGAATTGGTCAGGGAGCGACGTTAGCACCTCGCCTTAATACATACTCGTGTCAGGGAAAGAATGAACACACACGGCATGGATTGAAGTCGGTCGCCTGATTTCCCACCCCACACTACCTGCATTACACACTTCGCACCGTCGAAACCAGCAGCATAACGCATAAAAAAAAAAGCTAGATGGGAGGTTGCTTCAAGGCGAAGGAGTGAGGAAGAATCTGTGTTTATTGTTTACCTGATCTGGGTGTCTTGCCGAGGTTGTTTGCACTTTCCCACGTGCATCATCGTAGTGTGTGATACAATCACAGGGGCAACGTCACCTTTGCCTTGTAATGCCAAGCCTGTACAATACGTTGAATAGTTACAGAGCTGAAGTAGACGCACGGGTGGACGGACACCACGTCCCCACTAGGCTTCATTTTGTAAGATTTGTGCAAACAACACGTAACGATTTCCAACGGTTTAGGAGATTTAAAGATTGTATTCCGAACGGACCCGGAGTTTGTACTAAGAGAATGCGAGCCCGTCTTCTTCTTCTTCTTTCTCTTCCTCCTCTTCCTCCTCTCCTCCTCTTCCTTCTTCTTCTCCTCCTCCTCCCTCTTCATCTTCTTTCTCTTCCTCCTCTCCTCCACCTCCTCCTCCTCCTCCTCCTTGTCCTTCTTCTCCTTGTTCTTTTCTCTTCTTCTTCTTCTTCTTCTTCTTCTTCTTCTTCTGCTGCTGCTGCTGCTTATATGGCACCACAGTCCAAGTGGACCTTTTCCTCCTAAATGGACTTCTCCCAGTCAGCTCTGTTTTTTACCTCTGTTTCCAGTTTTTAATTTTGGAGCTGTTAATATCTGTACACAGTTCCACCATCTGTTTTTTGGTCTTAGTCGACTTCCCTGGGGGATTATTTTTAAGTACTTGACTTGATATCAACATTAACGTGACCAATCCATTTCAACCGACTTATCCTGACAGATGAAAGTATATCTAATTTCCAAACATCTGCATTAATTATTGTATCGTTTTCTCCAATGTTCATTCACGTTACTTCCCACAAAGATTCTTCTCAAAACATTCCTTTCAACAGCAACCAGCCATTTAGCAATACGTTTTTTTTTTCAGTGTCCCAGTGCGAGCTGTTACATTCGCTTGAAGCACTGCTGTCCTGAGAGCATATGCAGATGTTAAGTGTAGCCCCGAGACTTTAGCATGACATTTTTTCTGACGTGGAGAATGGATAACTGAATATAGTGATATAAGTTCTGCTCCAATAGAATTGATCGTATCTGGAATAAATGAACGTCATCCATTTTTACATAATATCTTTTTAAGATTCTTGTTTTAATATATTATTGAAGCTACGCTATGCTATAACGAGTGACCTTGAAGTTATGTTCCATGCGGTTGCTGCTGACGTAACATTGATGGTGAACTATGCTATGTCGTTTAACGGGTTCTTAGAATTTTAATAATTCGCAACTCTGAAGTTCTGTTTCGTAATGAATTGCTGTCCAGATTTAGACAGTGGTTGTTTTGCCTTCTGTCTGGGATGTAACTGTGCGAGGAAGAATCGGCTCGTCACTAAATAGGTCGATAGAAGTTGCTGTAGGCCTCTAATATCCTATAATAGCCTAAGCTCATATAGGCCTAAAGGACCGATCTATTTTTTTTTTGTAATTTTTAATGTTGTACCGTGCATTTTGGTAGCTATAAATTTCATACACCAACAAATGCACTCTTTATTAAACTCGATAAAGTTTCAAAATTTACATTAAAAATTACGTCAGCCTGCTCCTACATGTTTCGGTCTTTAAACACGACCATCGTCAGGGAGCCTTTATTAGAGCCTAGCTAAAGTTATATTAGATTACATTTCGGTAAAAAAAAAAACTACGTCGTTGTATGTTATGCGGAGGTGTGGCAGCATATCATAGGTACGGTGTGTGTACCGTTCGCTGTGTGGAGTGCGTAAGTGGGGATGTGTTAGGTTTGAAGCTCCGGTCGCTTTATCCATGGGAAGAGACCCCTCTGTATTTATTGGAAAGGGCTTTTTGTGTCCGAGGCTCCGTCTGGATCCAATGGTGGCGAAGAGATAATGTTCGTCCCCCGCCTGAAATCGAATTCAAGTCACTTTGTTGATTGTGACGTGGGCTCTTAGGTAATTTTAGGAGTACACAGACTTGACAAAGGCCTTCCCCGCACCTGTTTTTACGGAACGGAGAAGGATTATTTTCAGATCTCTTATACCGAATCCCACCCAAACCGGACTATAGATATGGAAAGTACGGATAAAGATTAATGTACGCCCCTAAGTAGAGCATTCATTTTACTGTTCACAAGAATCTGTAAGTTCTTGTGGACATCTGTCATACCAAATCAGACACAAATGTAGAAAACGGAGCACAACTTGCTTTACACCAGGGGTTCTTAACTTTTTTTTTGTGCCATGCACCCCTTTGAGAGTATGGTGAAACTTACGGACCCCTTCTCAGAAAAATGAATTTATTTGCATTGAATAGAGATAATCAGATTTATTGAGGTTAACAAACTTTTTGGAGTCGCAGGGTCATAAATTACATCGTTGCCTACGTTCGTTATTGAATGGAAATCTGAATTTCAGCTAGAGGTTAGTGACAATAAAGTTCCCCCCCATCCAAGTTCACTCACCCCAGGTTAACCTTTTAAAGCGTCGCGGTTACTGTATGCACCACCAGTTTTAACTTTCCAAAATTCTAAATTCTTCCTGCAATGTGTTGATGTTTTGTATGGATCTAAAAGAAACAGCTGATTTTGCCCTATACAGCTTTCAGTAATTGGTTTTTATAACCGAGAAGGCAAGTGTTTACTGTGCGGTACGAACTGGGTCTTTAAATAGCACGGATTACGTTTAGTCCTTAAAGGCTTAAGAACGGCTGCTTTACACCCTTATGTAAAATATGTCTTTTAACGACACCAATGTTCACTAAATTCACAAATACCTATCGGCTGTACGTGGAAATCTTCTGTATCCGTCTTAGCAATTGACCAACTTTAATGCACAAATTATTGTTCTACAATAAGTTTATTATATTCCTCTACATGTTTCGAGCACAACAGTTCTCGAAACATGTGGAGGAATATAATAAAAATAAGTTTATAATAATAATATATAATAAATAATAATAATAATAATAATATATATAATAAACTTATTATAAAACAATAATTTGTGCGTTAAGTTGGTCAATTGCTAAGATTATACTGAGATGCACGGTCAACAAAACATCAAAACTTGTGTGCCTAATTTAACTCTTTGCAGTCAGGAAATACGGAAAGTGCAGATACGTTCTTGTGCAAAGTGAGACCGTCACTGAAGCTATTTTTACTGAACTCACGCTTGCTGGGCAACTTTGTGTAAATAACTATACCGATTTGCATGAAAATCCGACAGACGGTTCAGTCGCTGATACTAGGTCGCAGTGGGACGGACGGTCGGGCGGACGGGGTCTCCACATAAGGCATTCCGTTTTTTACTTAGTAAAGAATGCCTAATTATGAAACCCGCACAAGTACAGTCGTTACTGCGTCTGTAGTATTCTGCCTTCGGAAATTGCCAGCCGTTGTGCGATATAAGTAAATGAAAGTGTCTCCTGACGAGTCAAAACAAGGTGTAAATGAAGAAACATTGGTCGGGAAGGGAGGTGCAGGTAGACAGAAACGTGTGATGGTCTGAATTTAAAGACAAACAACTTGACTTTCTATATATATGTATGTATTGTGTGTGTGTGCGTGCGTGCGGGGGGGCGCGCGTGCATGT
>Ga0123352_10020467_pt1 | contig 10540 bp, 9 predicted proteins | sample TergutLab28metaG_FD_89700 | JGI IMG/M metagenome (GOLD analysis project Ga0123352, IMG submission 89700) | Labiotermes labralis P1 segment gut microbial communities from Petit-Saut dam, French Guiana - Lab288 P1 | ecosystem: Host-associated > Arthropoda: Insects > Digestive system > Gut ... | reverse complement strand
TTTAACCATTAATCAGTTTTAATATAAGACATAGAGACAGTGTAAACCATGGGATCCCATCGGTACAGCAACATTATGTACCGTAATTGATACTAATCTTTGTCAGCCTGATGATGGCCAAGCAAGACCGAAACATGTTGCTGATGTAACCAGTTGTAGAATACAACTGTCAATTGTGTTGTGCAAGGACGGTTTAATTCAATAAAATTTGAAATATTTTTTTAGTTTAAAGTTCCTGTGCCCCAGTTGACGTCGGCGATATAAATTATTCCATAAGCGAGAGGCTTAGAATTAAAGGAATAATAAAGTTCGACTTTGTGTACCCCATGAAAACACAAGGGCAAGTGGAGGTAGAACTCCACTCATTCACGTCGGCAGTAGATGGAAGTTGGTGGTCAGGTTCATGACCCGGCTGCTTTAATCTTGTACTTATTGACTAAGGGGGGGGGGCAGGAGAGGCACCACAGCTGGTGATGACGTATCCGCGAAAGGGCGGGGGGGGGATATGATTTCCCTGCCGGAAATCACACTACGATTCCTCGGTAGTGTAGGGAGAGGAAATGTTTAACAACTCTCAGCTGGTAGGGTGGGGTCAAATTAATCTACCAATTTTCACGTGCATACCTTGCGTATTAAGAATTGTCAAAGTTTTTTTTCACCAACTGATGCACAATTGAATAGTCTTAAAAAGAATTTTAAAATTACATTAAAATTGATATTGAAAAGCTGCTACATGTTTCAGCGTAAAACACCAACATCAGGGAGCGCACTGCTTGAGCTTGCTAAAGTTACGGTTGTTAAAATCAATTAAAATACAGGGTGATTCAAAAAGATGAACTCAATTGAACAGTAAACGGCGCCTCAACACGCACCAGACAGTTGGTTGCGGTATTCCAAGTTCTCTGCTCGCTCTACGGGTTGACTTGTGTGGGCTACGCTCAAAACCCTCTTGAATTCGTCTCAAGTTCTCCTCTGATACACGTGGTCGGCCGGAGCTTTTGCCTTCACACAGACAGCCTATTTGCTCAAATTGGTGATTCCAACGACAAATTCTCTTCCTCATTGGAGGTTGAATGTTGAAACGAAGACGAAACGCACGCTGCACAGCAGTTTTAATGAATTCACGAACGCAAAAATCTTGTGCTGCATAGTAGCCATTTTGCTCTCAACTGACGCTGCTGCACGGCTGTGATAGGCGAGTGCTCTAGGGGTGGTATTTAAAAACTCAGGAGGTTCTCTTTCAATTGTTTTGTAGATCAATCACATATCTTATATAGTTCAGGAAATGTAGATGTACAAAATTGAGGCCATCTTTTTGAATCACCCCGTACACCGATGTGGTTAATTCGTTGGTGTGGCTGCTTATATAAATATTGGGGTCTTTGTTAGTGTATGTATGTATGTGACACTGTTCGGAAACACACCACCGATGTATTTAATTGATTTTAAGAACCGTAACTTTAGCAAGGCTCAAAACAGTGCCCTCCCTGAAGATGGTGTTTACGCCGAAACATGTAGCAGCTTTTCAATATCAATTTTAATGTAAAATTAAAACTGTTCTTAAGACTATTCAATTGTGCATCAGTTGGTGAACAAAAAAAAAAACTTTGATAATAATCTAACAAATTTTCAGAGCCACGAAACAATTTAATCGCCGCACATTTCTGCCGGATATTTTTGTCACCGTGTGACCACTCGGTTCACCATCGTGCATTGGGACTGGATGTTGCCACCACTGTCCTACGTTTCTAGTGATTTCAGCCTTTTCTTTCGTCCCTGTTTTATCCTGGCTCCGCCTTCCATAAGGGTAAATTTCTCTTCTAAATTAATTTTCCATTCCTTGTTTGTTTTCCTGTTCCAACAACCAAACAGCTGTTCCATTTATATTATCTTCCATTTAGGCCTACGTCGTAAATATGGGGTAGAGGATGAACCGCTCGCATGGATTTTAGAGGAAATGAGAGAGGAAGATGAAAATCTTGCTTATAAAGGGCTGTCATCTCAAATGAACGTAAGACAGAGAAATAATGTGCTTTTATTGATTACAATAAACACACGATATTATAAAATAATTTAAAGTTATAATATTTATTGTGTTGTATGGGTGTGAAACTTGGTCGCCCACATTGCGAGAGGGACGTAGGCTGAGTGTTTCAAAATAGTGTGCCGAGGACAATATTTGGGCCTAAGAGGGACGAGGTAACAAGGGAGTTGAGAAAACTGCATAATTAGGAGGTTATTTTCTGTATTCCTCACCCAATATTTTTCGGGTGTTCAAATCGAGAAGAATGAGATGGGCGGGGCACGTGGCCATAATTGGGAGAGGAGAGGTATATACAGGGTTTTGGTGGGAAAACGTGAGGTAAAGAGACCACTTGGAAGACCCAGGCATAGATGGGAGGATAATAAGACGGGTCTTCAGGAAATGGAATATGAGGGCATGGCCTGAATTGAGCTGGCTCAGGATAGGGACAGGTGACGTACAATGGTGAATGATGTTCCATAAAATGCGGGGAATTTCTTGACTAGTTGAGAACCTGTTAGCTTCTCAAGAAAGACTCTGCTCCATGAAGTAAGTAAGTAAGTAAGCAATTAATTAAGTAAACAAGTAAGTAAGTAAGCAAGTAAGTAAGTAAGAAAGTGTGTAAGTAAGTATGTAGGTTAGTAAGTAAGTAACCAAGTAAGTAAGTAAGTAAGCGAGTAAGTAAACAAGTAAGAAAGTAAGTAGGTAAGTAAGCAGGTAAGTAAGTAAGTAAGTAAGCAAGTAAGCAAGTAATGTTTGTTGTGCACAATGAAGTTTATAGTTCTTAAAATATAAAGGGCTATCCAGTTTTTGCTGTGACGCTCTGTATGACAGGCTGCCTTTCACACACCTCTCTGTTACAGTATAATTTATATAGGAAATGACAGCACGTTTCGATAGATATATTTAGTTCACCATTAGGTCAATTGTACATGTCAAATATGACATTCAGTGTTTGCAAGCTCTCTTTATCAAAGACTGTTATATAAATTCTTCTACACTCCAAAATTTAACAACGTACATAAAAAGGTAAAGTGTTCCCGTTACAGGCCCGGTGTGGCCCAGAGGGTGGGTAGAGGTATAGCACTATTCTTCCATGACCGCGACACTAGAAGGAGGTGAGAGGTCAGCAGTACGCCCCGGCCGCACTTTACCCCCGGGAAAGACCCGGTGCCCATCGTACAGAAGGCTGGGTGGGCTCCAGGGCCGGTCCGGACGGGCGTGAAATATCGTCCCCACCGGGATTCGACCTCGGGCCGTCCAGGCCGTAGCTCAGTCGCTATACCGACTGAGCTACCGAGCCCACTAACATATATACTGTACAAATATATCGGGTGGGAGGGTAACTTTGTCGGTATATACACTAAACTAGGGGCTGGACGGTCTGGCATTCCAATACAGGCAAAGGCAAGAGAGTTTTACCTTCTCCAAACTGTTCGCATCGTCTCTGAGACCCATACAACCTCCTATTCAATGGGTGCCAGGGTTCATTCCGATTCCGGGAGGTAAAACGGCCAGGGCGTAAAGTTAACCACTCAGCCCCATCTATAACCTAGGCTAAGAATGAGTGGAGATATACCTCTATTTCTCCCATACATCCCCAAGGCGTTGACAGGGGTAATTTTGATGTTTTATATAAAAATTTACGCAATGTACGTTTAATGTAACATTGAGGTACGTTCATACAACCATTGTTGCAGTGGAAAAACGAGGAGTATTACATTTTGTGAGTGTGTGTTTGTAGCCTTAGTTATCCAGTATGCAATGCGCATGCGTCATATTATATTGTCATGTGGCCCGCCCGCTTCTAAAATATTTTTTCATATTATCTCATAAACGGCACTATTCTCGGGAAGAAAAATATTTTTGGATACAATATACGTGTTTTGATTTGCTCCAAAAAATTTGACTCAAACAATTCTCATTCTAAGAAGAACTGAGCGGGAAGTGATTAAAATATGTATATTGGTCTTCATACAAAGTATCCGTTAGTGTTGTAAGATTTTAATGGAACTTGAATTGTTGAGAAATTTTCGAAAAATACACAAATATGAAATTTCATGAAAATTTCACGAAAATCCGTCCAGTGGTAGCGGAGTTGTTCGATGCGGATGGAAGGACAGACGGAAGGAAGGATGGACGGACAAACAGACACGACGAAGCCAATAGTCGCTTTTTACAATTTTGCGAACGGGCCTAGAAATCCTTTCTTCGAAAAATAAGTAGTTAGCTACATCATTCTATAGGTAAACAAAAGGTAAAATGCACCCTTCTACAGGCACTGAGGCCCTATACAGATCGTACGCCCCATAGGGGGAGTAGAGGTACAGCTGTACTGTACAGGCATTGAGGCTCTGTACAGGCCGTACGGTTCATAAGTGGGTAGAGGTATAGTTCTACTGTACAGGCACTGAGGCTCTGTACAGGCTGCACGGTCCATACGGGGAGTAGAGGTATAGCTCTACTATACAGGCACTGAGGCTCTGTACAGGCTGCACGGTCCATACGGGGAGTAGAGGTATAGCTATACTGTTCAGGCACTGAGGCTTTGTACAGGCCGTACAAACAATAGGGGGAGTAGAGGTATAACTATACAGTACAGGTACTAAGGCTCTGTACAGGCCCTACGGCCCATAGAGGGAGTAGAGGTATAGCTCTACTGTACAGGCACTGAGGCTCTGTACAGGCCGTATGGCCAATAGGGGGAGTAGAGGTATCGCTGTACTGTACAGGCACTGAGGGTCTGTACAGACCGTACGGCCCATAGGGGGAGTAGAGGTATAACTACACTGTACAGGCACTTAGGCTCTGTACAGGCCGTACGGCCAATAGGGGTGGGGGTGGTGGTAGAGGTATAGCTCTAATGTACAGGCACTGAGGCTCTGTACAGGCCGTACGGCCAATAGGGGGAGTAGAGGTATAGTTATACTGTACAAGCACTGAGGTTCTGTACAGGCCGTACGGCCAATAGGGGGAGTAAAGGTATAGCTGTACTGTACAGACACTGAGGCTCTGTACAGGCCGTACGGCTCAGATGCGGGAGTAGGGGTATAGCTCTACTCTTTCTTGACCACTGCACGAGAAGTGTGTGAGGGGCAGCGTCACGCCTCAGCCGCTCTATACCCGCGGGAAAGATCCGGTATCCATTTTACAGGAGGCTGGGTTGGGCCCAGGGCCGGTCTGGACAGGTGCGGAAAATCTTGCCTCCACCGTTTTTTTGTAATTTTGTGAACGAGTCTAAAAATCCTTTCTTCGAAAAAAAAAATTGGTTAGCTATATCGTTATATAGGAAGATATTCAAAACTTTCTTCATCAGTACATTTGTTGAGTGCATAAGCAGTATATAGCACTTCATATAGTGAAATGAGTAATGCATCAGTGTTGGAGCACTAAACATCCGTGCAACCGATAAACTGTCTCTATAGGTTAGATTTCTGTAATTTATTTTATCGGGACATTTTGACCCCGATCCTATCATTCATGAAATAAATATTTTATTTTTCCAATTAACAGCTCATTTATAATTATTTAATTTGTATTCAGCGTATGAAATTAAACAACACACTGTATTACTGAAAATATACAGATTTATTCACCGATAAATGAGTAGGAAGAACTGGTGAAATGACAATGGCGGTGGGAATCCGCAAACATATCCTAGTGCAACTCTGTCCACCATAAGTATCAAACTGACTCGGGATCGAACACGGGTGTCCATGGTGACAGGCAGACAACTAAATGCGACTAACCGTGACTAACCGTGAAGAGCCGTGACTAAATGCGACTAACCGTGAATAACCGCGACTAACAACCATTTTTCTTTTGCAGGCCAATACAAAGGTTTACGCTACACACTTTTATGTATTACAAATCAGTATTCAGACAAAAACAAGAACTTTGAAAGCAAAAATGGCTCTCAAACTCCTCAGAGATTATCGTGATGGATGTTAACACCAAGGCTTTAAAAATTAATAACACAAATTTCACTAATGAGTGAAAAATATACAGCCTTCCTGAGCCATTAAGGTTAATTGTAAGTTTCCCTGCTTTGCAAGTGCACCAGTAGCACCAATTTTTGATTAACCACAAGCAGAGAAGCTGGACTACTTCATTCACACACTCACACACACAATCTCTCAAACATACTCAAAATCATTCACGCCCGCGCGATCACTCACTCACTCTCTCTCTCTCTCTCACTAACTCACAAACACACTCACGCACACACACACTAACACTTACCCACACACACATACACACTCACACACCATACACTCACACACTCATACACACACACTCACACATACACACACACACACACCACACACACCCACACCACACACACATACACACTCACACACCACACACTCATACACACACACACACTCGCAGACACACCACCTATCATGTCAACTCACTAGTGCAGTTATGTCTCAGTCTCCACCTGTTATTTTGAAGCTCTCCACTCCGTATATTCTTGCAGTCAATCACTTCTTTTTGTTCCAACTAAACACATACAAAATGCTAAATACATATTTCCTGGGGGTAAAATCGGCCGGTGCGTAAGGCTGACAACCTTACCACCATCCTGTGCCGTTGTCACGAAGTCTGGGAACCTCAACTTCCTGGAACCCTCTGGGTACCTCGCGCCTGTAATGGGACTGATTTACCTTTTAACATATTATGTGCATGTAGTAAGAATAAACAGAAATGATGGACTGCACCTGTTAGTTCACTCTAAAGGCTCTGGGCAGTAATCATTCAACTGGTAGCTAAATCTGAACCATTCAACGCCGCCCGGCCCTTTTCTTTCAAACCCCTCAAATCAAAACGTCATTATTCATACCAACCAGTGAGTCTATTTGTTTTCAGAATGGCTCCAGCTGGCTGCTGATATCAGATCGCACGTTCGGTCAGTAAGTAAATCACTGTGTACAGCCCGCCCAGAAAATATGTAGCTCCAAGCACGGAATTAACTTGTAGGGTCAGCCTCGTGTGTATGAATCATCATAACTACCGCTACGATCCAATATATCAACCCACGGAAGCACTCATTACATACAATTCATTACAAGTATCAAACTGCTACACGTTTCGGAACTGGGGTGCCATCCTCAGGGGGTTTTCAAGAACAAAGCAATACACGGCCAACGCGCTAAACTGGGTACATTATCACCCTCATTGGAATGATTAAGATATTAAATTTCTAAAGAACGTAAAATTAACAAGCATACAAGTAAAATGGGATATTAAAACTCTGTGATACTGTATTACCGTGTTTTACAATGTTAATGTTTTAATAATTCAAGTGAGGGCGACGCAGTACCTGGTCTAGCGTTTTGGACTTGTATTCCTTTGTTGTGGAAAACTCCCTGTTGATGGGATCCCGGTGCCGAAACATGTAGGAGTTTGGTACTTGTCATGAATTTATGTAATGAGTGCGTTCGTTGGTTGATTGTAAAAATATGCAAGGTACGAGCAAATTAAAATTAAGAAAACTAATGTCCGATTTTCAAGGTCACCGGCACGCACACATATATAATATAATATAATATGATATATGATATGATATGGTATGGTATATGATATGATATGATACGACACGACACGACACGACACGACACATAATATAATATAATATAATAATAATATAATATAATAATATTTCAAGTCACCCCAAATCACAGTTCGTAACTTCCAGCAATTACCAATAACAAGCGCGCATGCGCAAAAGAGTGTCCTTCTTGTGAACTCAACAGGGAACGCCGCGTTATGATTTTCAAACACAGCATTTTTTATAAGCTTAGAATTCAGTCGTTGTATATACTGTGCTCATGTGTGTATACCGTACGTGTTATTAGCAATTATAAATACTCGTTTGGCAATTTCTTGTTGCTTATGGGCATAAGCATTATAAGTCCTTACACTATTTTAGTCGGTATGGTGACTAAGCTATGTGCCACGTAATCGGGAATTCGAATTTGCTTCTACAAATCATCCAGGCAGTCTCTGGGGCCCACCCAGGTTCATATTCAATGGGTACCGGCTTACTTTACCAGGGTTAAAACAGAAAGTTGGTCACTCACTTCCATCTTGTGCTGAAGTTAAGAATGAGTGTAGCTGTGCCTCCATTCACTTATTGTGTGTTCATGCTGGGCGCGGGGACTAGTTCAAATTCCTGGAACTTTTCTCTTCCAGCTATTGTAATGCACCGTCGAATCCTGTAAGAGCGGGGAATTTCTAATCGTCTAAAAAACTGTGCCGAATTTCGCTATAATTCTGAAAAAAATAATACTTCACAAAATTTATCGAAATATCAGTCCAGAAATACCTCGAAAAAATCGATTCAGTGACATTCGCGCTCCTCTTGGGGGGGGGGGATATTTCCCTGTTTCTTGACCGATTTGAGCTATAGAAGAGTTCCATGTATTCTAATGTTTTTGAGTATTTGCGAGTTTCATTTTAAAAAAAATGTTCTGTTCACAATAACTTCATGAACGATAGTGAGTTTCATGAAAATCGGCGCGGTAAAAGCCGTGTTTAGATGCGTAAATTAACTCATTCTTACCAGATTTAGTGTCAAATTCGGTGAAAATCTGCGTAGGACAGATACACATAACGCTGCTTCGTAAAAATCACACAAGAAATACCAGCATTTTTTTAATGGGCGAAGTGAAATTAAAATTCTAGCGATGACAATGAAATCGCGTGACATTTTGAAAGTGAAAAAAAAAGGTCACAATGAAGTCAGTGTCGAACGTCACGTACGTCATTGGCAATCATTTGTGTTCACGCGTGAACTGTGTCTATGAATTTCAGCAGAGTGGCAACGCTGAAAGTGAAGGGAAGGAAACCTTAAACACAACACGATACGGCGAATTTTGGAGACAAAATGTATGCTATCTTGGTGAAGCTATAACGAGCCGCACTTTACCAAATGCTTTACCTAATCTATAAATATGAGCAGAGTAGAAACACTGAAAATAAAGGGAAGGGAACCTTAAACAAGACACGACACGACACGACGAATTTTCGAGGCAAATTGTATGCTATCTTGGTGACGCTATAACGAGCCGCACTTTACCATTTCCTGTAACTAATCTACAAATATCAGCAGAGTAGAAACACTGAAAATAAAGGGAAGAAAACCTTAAACACGACACGACGAATTTTCGAGGCAAACTGTATGCTATTTTGGTGACGCTATAATGAGCCGCACTTTACCAAATGCTTTACCTAATCTATAAATATGAGCAGAGTAGAAACACTGAAAATAAAGGAAAGGAAACCTTAAACAAGACACGACACGACGCGACGAATTTTCGAGGCAAACTCTATGCTATCTTTGTGAAGCTATAACGAGCCGCACTTTACCAATTTCTGTAGCTAATATTCTATAAACTTCATTAAATACAATTCACTTTCTCTTGTTTTCTAAATATTTTATGAGGCTGTCTTTCTGGAGGGAGAGGGCTTTGGATTGTTGTTATATTTCAATATCGGGTATCTTATAAGCGATAGACAGTAGCTTCCAGATGGGGTAAGGCTGCTGTTTGGACATTAATATTATTCGTAGTCACGGCGTGTTCTGTGAGGAGAGGTGGCAGGAGGGGCCATGTACTTTGGATGGCGTGACTACCCTTAAAATTAGACCGACCCGCTTGCAGTTTCTATCTTCAACAAACTCCTTACATTTCCTGCTCCACCTCCTTCTTTCAGAGAAAGAATGGAATATGTACAGTGCTTCTTTGTTGATTGGCCCTGCAGGAGGCTGTTGCCTGCAGCATTATGTCTTTCACAAATATTAAAATTATTGGCACGCTGTCTACTCTATTACCAAGCCCAGTATGTGTTATGTATCAGCTAGACGCGAACTACTTCCCGGTAGAGAGCAGAAACACTGATGTTTTTAATAGAGGGAGAGAAAAGATTGAAATCTTCTGAGACGTTACACTGCGTTGTTCGGCAAGGACTGTCAGCTCAAACACACAGAGTAAATTTAATGCTTTCAATACTCCGTACTATACAGTTGGCTGAGGCACTGAACTACAAGCCGGAAGGTCGCGGGTTCGATTCCAGATGGTGTCATTGAAATTTTTCTTTGACATAATCCTTCAGGCCGCACTACGACCCTGGGGTTGATTTAGCCTCTAACAGAAATGAGTACCAGGGGAATATTTCCTGGGGGTAAAGGAGGCCAATGTGTTGCCAACTTCATGTGCCGATTGTCTTGAAATCTGGGAGCCTCAACCTCCTGGAACCCTCAGGGCCTGTCCAGGATTGTAATGGGACTGCTTTACATTGCATATTCCGTACTATAGACAGATAATACAGTATTTACTTACTTACTTACTTACTCCATGGTGCAGAGTCCTTCTTGAGAAGATTTCCCGAATTTCACGGAACCCGAAGGTTCATTACCGCACTCACAAGCGTCCGCCAACTCTCTCTATCCTGGGCCAGCCCAATCCAGTCCATATACCCACATCCCACCTCCTGGAGATCCATCCTAATATT
>Ga0123352_10020466_pt1 | contig 10540 bp, 6 predicted proteins | sample TergutLab28metaG_FD_89700 | JGI IMG/M metagenome (GOLD analysis project Ga0123352, IMG submission 89700) | Labiotermes labralis P1 segment gut microbial communities from Petit-Saut dam, French Guiana - Lab288 P1 | ecosystem: Host-associated > Arthropoda: Insects > Digestive system > Gut ... | reverse complement strand
GGATGCAGGCAGACAGGAAGGGACACAAGCAGACAGGAAGGGACACAAGCAGACAGGAAGGGATGCAGGCAGACAGGAAGGGACACAAGCAGACAGGAAGGGATGCAGGCAGACAGGAAGGGATTCAGGCAGACAAGAAGGGATGCAGGCAGACAAGAAAGGGATGCAGGTAGACGTGGTCAGACACACAAGTTCCAAGTGATGTTAAATACTGAGTTGAAATGAATCTAATACATTAAAAAAATGCTAGTATTGTCTTATATTTCACCTTGTTACAACTGTCATAAGAAAAGTGTACCTTTTTTGTGATGTGTCCTGTATTCTGAGCCCAGTGCAGATTATATATGCACTGGATGTACTATCCATTCTCTCTTAGACATTCTGTGTTTAATATACGTTAATTATATGTTGGTACTAAGTGTCCGTTATGACTAAGGCATAATTGTGTGTGTGTGTGTGTGTGTGCACGCATGCATACACATGCAATATTTTGCAGTTACTCATATTTATTATGTCCACCATGAATGATAAGTGACACATCTTCCAATAACTCAGTCTTTTTGAAAGAAGTTGTGCACATTTATGACCTACTAATTCTGTCTAAAATCCACTGTAGTTTCCTCTTTAAGTTCTCTCACGTGGCCAGTAGTTTTGCCATATGTAGGTTATCTCACATTATGAATGTAATTATATTTCTAAACTGTGTTGAATCCATACACTTAAGAAGCAAAAACGTACATGTTCATAACTGATATTAATTACATGTTTTTAATTTTTTTGAATACAGATTTCGTATGACAGGTAAACTATTAGTTACTTCTCCATTATGCTTATGTGATAGTTGCTGGTGCTTCAATCAGTGTCTTGCAATGTCTTACCCTCCCCTGCACCTCAAATATCCTTCTTTGGGTCCACAGCAGTGATAATTTAATATCTTTATTGGAACTTTTGCAATGTGTAGTTGTGTATCATCAATAGATTTGCAAAAGATATCTCTGAAATTTGAAGCTCATGGCATCTCATAAGTCAAGCATGCCCTCTACTATTTTCTGTTTTTATTGTCATCCACCATTGGCATACTCAGTATTGTTTCAAACCATGCTGCACATCTTCACCTCTTCATTTTTGTGTGCTGTGATCATGTGAACATGAAATTGTCTTTGTGTTTTGTTAAAAACTGGCCAGAAGGGCTGTTGGAACTTACATTGGTACTGAGAATTCTGAATACTCATTATAAAATTTGTGTGGTATGTGTGGAATAGTTTGGTTGCCCCAGTAAAATCTAGATTTCATACAGAAATATCAGGGCTTTATTTGTAGATAGGACTGAGTTGGCTCATAACAGTTCATCACAACAGGTTTAGTGTGTTGTCAGTTCACTGCATGACATTGTGTGGCTTTGCGCCTGTTGCCTAGCTAGAAGTTTGAATAACTATATTTCTTTTATGAAGCCAGTCTTTTACCATCTCACAGACTGTCTGGAGGTACATAACTATTAATCTGCACCATAATAGCACAGGTGGTTACTCACCAGTTACTTACCTTGGAGACCAAAATTCAACTCCAGTAGGGACCTATTGGCAGTTATGGTGAACAGAATTCCACTGAAGCAGATTTCTCACTGATCACTTCAGATTCCTCCTGTTGATAGTTATTATTCCACCAGTGCTCCATTCTTACTTGTCATCTGTGGCTTGTACAGTACACCCCTCTGAGGCTGCATTATGAAGGTCCTGAGTCACACACCATGCTTATGTGAAAATAATTTATACTTATTGAGATTTGATAATTTAAATCACACATTAGGTTGTAAATATGTCAGTAAACAGTTAATGCAGTGTTTTTCATAGCTTCAGTACATAACCAAGTGCAAATGCTGGTGAGCATTAGAAATACCAATTATTTTGCCTATAGTAAATTTGCAAATTTATTGCATCTGATATTTACCATACCAAGGATTTCATGGCATTCAGTATATACTACGTTTATTTTTTATTGTTTATTGTTCATGTACAATTCCATCAATCCTGCTAGGTCAAACAACCTTTGGGATATAGAATTAGCCATAAACCAATATGTGGAACACCTAAAGTAGTCATGAATGAGTTCATGGCAGAAAAACAAAATGAATGCCATGGGTTTATTTACTCTTGCCTGCCAGGTTGTCTTCTACCACTGCCTTGGTCTTCTTTGGGTGTAAGAACACTCAACTAGACTTTTATTTTACACATTCAAAGATCTTCATGCAATCAAAATAATTCACATTGGCAGTGAATTGTGAAGAATAAATATTCACCATCAGTCCAGCTTCATTGCTGCCAAGGAAGCTGTTCTATGAACCAATATGAGATTCATTTTACTGAATGACTCACCTATTTACCTGCCTGTTGTCATCAATGCAAAAGACAACAGACTCACAAAATGTGGCCACAGATGCCAGACCATAATAGTTTGTGTTTGAACACAGACAATCATCAGACAATTCCCAGCACAGAATCCTGCAGATGGCATTTTTTTTATTATTATTGGCATGCTATTACAAATATGCTAGTTACACATCCTTTTTTACATGCAGACTTAAAACAAGTGTAATGAGGGCTTGCTTCTGTTAAAGTTTTACAATTTTTCATTTCATTGCTGTCACAAAACCACAATACCATTGTTTTCCAGTTGATCCGAACAACATACTTCACGCGTTTTGACCAGGGGAAACGGAAGGATGATGATCAGCCAATGGGAGCTGAAGAATTGGAACTCATGATGGCTGCACAGCAAAAGGCTGCCAAGAATGAAATTGGTAACTTGTGTACCTCTGGTCTCTGAAAAGAGATCTGTTAATACAGTCATGTAGAAATTCACCTACTAATGTAATTAACATCTTACCTTGAATTTCATTCAGGCACTAATGGCATTTCACATTGAAGTGCCTTAAAATCATCTGTCACTAAATGAGTAGGTATGTTTATGTTATACCTCCATACTAAATTTCATGTTCCTATTGTGTGTGGATCAATACTAATTGCTGCTAAAATGAAACCCAAAGAAGACATTTGGAAGTCTGCTATGTTGCTATTTTATATACTACAAATACATTGAGGACCGCGGTAGTGCAGTGGTTAAGGTGCTGTGCTACAAATCGGAAGGTCGCTGGTTTGATCCCAGCTGGTGTCATTGGAATTTTTCGTTGACAAAATCCTTCCGATCACATTATGGCCTGGGGTTGAATCAGCCTCTAACAGAAATGAGTACCAGGAGCATTTCCTGGGGTAAAGACAGCCGGTGCATAAGGCTGACAACCTACCACCATCCTGTGCCGTTGTCACGTAATCTGGGAACCTTAACTTCCTGGAGCCCTCTGGGCCTGTCCAGGCCTGTAATGGGACTGCTTTACCTTTACCTTTTTTACAAACACATTACGTTGTCAGGAGTTGCATGCTTTGCCGAGATCTGCTGCTATACATCATTTCTGTACTGTAAAGTAAGTGGAATTAGTTCATGTGGCTGCCATGTTGTTGTTGATGTACAAAATGTGGAAGCATGGTGATGGGTGTGTTTTCTAGGGGCATCATGTCCATACAAAGCTTCATAAAATCTCTCAGCTGGTTCAGAAGCTGAAATTGGGGATCTCACAGCATATTGATGTATTTTATTTCTTTATTTATGTAGCCATTAATTCATTTATTTATTCGTTCGTTGTTTTTTATTTATTTTTATTTTTTGTATTTTTCGCCTTTTTCTTTTTTTAATTTTTGTTTATTTGTTTATTTACTTATTGACTCATTTACTTACTTATTGTTAATTTATTAAGTAATTTGTGTAATATGTTTATTTGTTGATTCGTTTTAAAAAAGAAGTAAAGTAAGCTAAGAAATGCAAATTTTATCTGTTTTGTATATTTCCTACTGTAAACCTTAAAGAAAACACCCAACGACATGAAATTTACTCCACATGGCTGTTAAAGCAGTGAGTAGAGTAGAGTATGTGAAGGTGGTGGAATCCTCATTCCAGTTTTTCTCTCCCAAACTGCATGAGTTTTATTTTTAAAAGTTTTAGATATTGTGTGTTCATCATGATTTTTCAAAAGTTTTGACACTCGGTGTTTATTGTGAATTTTACAAAGAAAGGAACCTTATGTTAGACAGAGTGGATATTCATGCAAGAAAACTTGTATAATATTTACTTATATGAATAACTGATTATATTTCAGATGGGGATACTAATAAGCTTCCTGGCAAAATGTGTGAGAAACCAAGTCTCATATTGCGACTGTTCCGGTGGGTTTGTGGTATAGAAACCGAGCCAGAGAAGGAACAGCGGTTGGCAAGGGATGCTCAGGATCGCTTGGATCAGGTGAGTGAAAGACTTATACCATATTGTGATATTGATTCTGATAGGTAGCTTTAGTGTTAGTAAAATTCTCACCCTCTTACCAGTAATATGTAATGAGGGAATCTGTATTTAAAATGTACCATTTTCAGGTACGTACATATCGTGAATACTGGTTAAGTTAAGACTTTAAAAAACCAGTATGAAACATTTCTCTATGACTTCCAGTAACATTGTTATCATATCATTCCCATAAACAAGTGGCACAGCTTATTTTTGTGAAAAGAAATTTTTATGTTTGGATGTTATAATGTAGTTTTGGAAATGAAGAGAACGATGCATTAACACCTGGGAAGTTGTGCTGAATCACCGGGTGTTTGGTTGCTTGCGTTGTTCTGAAATGTTGACAGTCATATACACAACAACTCAGTACAACATTCCAGAAGCTTATAGAATTCGACTGCATTACTGCAAACCTTTGAGAACTTGCAGAGTTGCACCAGGTTTGGAGGAATGCGCAGGCACTGACAGTGATGATATTAACTCCTTGATTCTGTCCATGAAGCTTAAGATGCTAATGCACTAGTCGTGCCATAGAATCAGAAAACAATACATTCCTCTGTGTGTAGTTCAAATTTTATTTGGAATGTTTACAGTGAAAGCATCATTTTTGTACCCTTAATTAGAGAATGGAAGGAACAAATTGACTCAGTAATTTAATGCATAAATTTTTGTTCCTGTGGCTTTTCATTGTTTTATTTGAGACTTGCAGGTTGTTGCAAATGGTTACCTTCCGGTTGAGCTGAGTTCTGTGATTTGAAAGAATCATGTGGATTCTATTTGTTAATTTTACGCCTATGTTTAACATACTGTGCAAACGTTGTTGAAGTTTGAAAGCATAAATTTTCATATATAACATGACTGTTGATTCTCATTGTGTGCACATTGTGTGCACATTGTGTGCACATCATACTGCTTTCACTCTCTATTGTTTTAAATATCTTATTCTTTTTTAATGTCAGAAGAGGCATATAACTAAGAAGTATGTAATAAATTCCTTTTTGAATATTCCCTGGGAAGACAGTGTCAGAGATTTTAACAGTGTTGAGAACTTTTCAGACAAGACAAGATTATTGTAAATAATTGAATTTATATTAAAGAATATGGGAAAGAGAGGAGAATACAATGACAAGTAAGTATTACTGTAACCCTTCTTCAGGCAAGAAATTGTACTTGTCTATGGGGTTGTCTTATTAATTACCATTCAGGAAATAATTGCATAGGATTAATGTGGAAAATTATTTAAATACACTTAATCTTCTATTTAATTAGCACATCAACTAATGTACATACATAACAATTTTTTACATTAAAACATTTAAAATCACTCCAACATGTTTTGATTGTAAGACCATCTTCAGGGAGCTACACTGTTCCTTGCTAAAGTCACATATATAAAAACACACACTGATTAATTTCCTTATATTAACAGGGTGCTGTGGCAGCATGTCGTATTGTGTAAGAGTACATTGCTGAGAGTGCACCTGACTATGGATATGTGTCGCACACCCATAGTCAGGCGCACTCTCAGCAGCGTACTCTTACACAACACAACATGCCACCACAGCACCCTGTTAATATAAGGAAATTATTCAGTGAGTGTTTTTAAATATGTGACTTTCGCAAGGAAGATGATCTTACGATCGAAACATGTTGGAGCAATTTTAAATGTTTTAATGCAAAAAAATTTTTATGTATGTGCATTAGTTGGTGTGCTAATTAAATGACTCTACAAAATGCACAGTGCCACGATAAAGACACTTAATCTTTGTTGGAAGTGCAGATGCACCAGCTTCTCAGGTGTGGTAGCTATGCATTACCACTTCAGTAGCTGACTGTTATTGGGAATGATTTGCAGTCATGTTCTCACATTTGGATTTAGATACAGATATTGTCACAGTGAATTTATGCATATATTTTGCCTTTTAGAAAGCAGATGAAAATTTTGTATTGGAAGTGCTGTAATTAATTTTATTATTATTTTTACCTGCTTGTTTTATTGATTATCAGCAGTCATTTATCATTTAAAATCATGAACACAGTTAGTAATGAAAATTTTCAAACCAAGTTGTTTTTCATTTATGAATTTTAGAAATCAAAGATCTGTAATCTAAATAACCAGTGTAATTGAAATATTCCTGCAAAAATGTTTGAGGGAAATTGTTAAATTGATGATGATGATGATGACGACGACGACGGTGATGATGATGATGATGATGATGATGATGACGACGACGACGGTGATGATGATGATGATGATGATGATGATGATGATGATGATGATGATGATGATGATGATGTCTTAAACATTGATGTAGTAATAGCATGTTGGTTATAAAGGGAATAATGGATAATGGGCACATATGAAGTAATGCATGAAACACATTTGTGAATGTCATTCAAGGAAAGAGACCCTGAGAGGGAACAGAGACTCGCAAGAGAAGCTGAAGACCAATTAAGGTTAAAGAAGGTGAGACACGCAGTATCATTAAATGTGATGTCCCACTACCTGCTTAATTTCTTTCATTCTCTGTCTTTATTTTCATGCAGGGTGGAAGAGACTGAAATTTAGGATATGTTTGACAAGTTGGAAAACTGCAGCTGGTTGGGTGAAAAATGTTACCCTACCACAAAGTTTAAGTACTTTTTCAGGCAAGTTTTCCACATTTGCTGAACCTGTTCTTTATTTTGGTTTTGCTGTTTTTGACATATTTCTGCTGATTGCACTTGCTGCATGCATTTTTTTTAGTTATAGATGAAGTCAGAAAGGACGATTTATATGTGCTTTTTGCATGGCAGACACAAGAAGTTTGATGAATAAACATTAGATTATGTAAATATATTGTGTTATGTGTATATGCTATTTACCCCATTTCCTACCAAAACAGACGTTTGTTTGAGGTGTGATAGCTTTCATTTTAGTTGAGAGGTTTATGGAGGCAAGTACTAAGGTAATATGAATTGTGAACTTGTTGTGTTGGGTAACAAACTGTTACAGGTTGTTGTAATCTTGATCAGAAGTGTAGCACACTATTTTAGTCATGCATGCGCACAATCCAGCAGGTGTAGTGTTAGATTTTCTTCTGTACAGATACTTTCTCTCCAGAGTTAAAGCCCGACTGCCAGTGCCCACACAAGTAGGGAGTTTCAGTACCTTATTCTGTTATGATAAAGGTTGTACATTTTCCTGAATTTACTAGAGAGCACTGAAGTAAAGATTATTTCACTGGCAGGGTGAGCATCTAAAGGACTTTCAAAAGGCTGTTTAAAAAATAGAAGAGATGCAAGATATTGTATTCCTTTTGCATAAATCAGTATGGTAGCTGTGCAGATATGAAAACTCTGATCATGTTCACATTATTCCCATACTAAAGGTGATTTTTATCCCACTGTTTTTGTAAAATAAGCGTAAAGCTGAGGTAGACTCCAGTTGAAATGTGATGGCACACGGTGATGCACGGAAGGGGGAGTGAAGGGGAAAATGGCGAATAGAGTGGGTAGCCAGTACCCTTCACACTATCTCGGAACATGGTGTATCCAGCATTACTACCGCTGATGCGCACACCTCGGCTGCCAGCAGTCGACTGAACTGACGCCCCCCGCCGATTTAAATGGATTCGTCCATTTCGCCAAAAAACGAAATCTGGTTTCTGCGCATGTGCCATCACATTTCAACCGGCCTCTAACAAGCCATGAAATAACGTTTCACAGGACTGTTTTAGGAGCTTAATGAGGTAAAAGTAAACCCAAGGTAGAGTTTCTGTTACATATTGATTCTCGGTGGGTAATATTCTAGATGTATTAGACAGCATTGAAGAGGTTTAATTATGAAACGATCAAGATAGAGAAAATATTTTTTACAGTTGCCTTCTCATATTACATAAACTGATACTGCTACAAAAACATAAAAAAGTAAACAACTGATTTGTAATAGTTTGTTATTACAAATTACAACATGCTTTATAATGTACACCCTTTATAATGTACACCCTTTAAAGTACAAAAAGAACATCTGTATCCAAAGTATTAACCTGTTTTGGATTTGTATAATGCAAATAAATTCATTTCAATAAGGAATTTACATTTCTTACTGCCATCAAAAAATTATAAAATGAAGCAAACTAAAGTAAAATACAGTATACCAACCCTGGTTGAATGTGTAGTATCACAGAGGTGTGTTGTCATTTTTTATTTCACTGTATTGATTTATTGTTTTGCACTGTAATATCTGTTGTCTAGACTTTGGCAAAAGTTAATTTTGTTTTGCAGTTAAGGATGGCAGTAGGAAACTGCCAAATAATAATTCTCCATCACCCCAGCAGAGCTAAATTAACCTACTCTACAAAGAAATGTTTGTTGTAAAATATGTTAATAGCATGTCACTTTACACCTGACTGGAAAATTGCAAAGAAAAGTAATATACTTATGAATACAGTACGTGTTTTGTAACCAAATTATTACAGCAGTTGCAGTTTGACTCCATTTTGAAGGAAGGTTTTCATGTCACATGTGATGTCCTCTTGTGAGCTTGCAGCTTTAAAATCCTCTTTATATCATTATATAATATTAACCATTACATTCATACACAGTGCTTTTCACTCTTTGCTGTGGTCTTTGTTCACCCTACCCATATTTTTTTGATTACTTATTAATATTGAAAGTTGTCTGGTAAATATTTATATTTGTTAAGTGTGGGTCATTTATACAAGCAACTTACAGGAGTATGTGACAGGATTTTGAAGAACATGGAGGTTATGTATAGAACAGTGGTATACAAATTCTGGGTGCCAGGTCACCCAAGTGATTACATTTTGTGCAATAGTGCATCATATTAATGGGCCTTAAATATAGAACTTTCTTGAAGTCACCTTTCTTGCACCCAGACTCCTGAGATGGCTGCTAGCTTTTTGGAAAGTCTGTGGGCCCCTGCTATGGAACAGGTGAAATAATTGGCAGGCTGTTGCGCTCATTGCCGTATTTATTTCCTTGTGACCTGTCAGTTCACATGTTTCAAACAAGAAGCATGGTTTACAAAATACTTTCCATGTGTTATGGTATTTTCTTTTTATTACAGAACTTAACACCATAATTGAAGGTTAAACTGAAGAGTGTGAATTCCAGTTAATTAGAGCTTCACTAATACTCATATTGAGCTGCCATGTGGTGTGGTTGTAATGCTTTATGTGTGTATAAGCAGTTGATAGAGTAGCACGTTTTATGTTCTAATGATTGACATAAAAACCAATATTCTTTAATATTTTTTTTCAGTAAACTTAATGCAGCCTTGTTTATGAATTTGTGTATATGTAACATTTGTTGTAAATAATTATTTTACATTTCATGGAAAAGATAACAGCAAAGATATCTTTATGGGTTTGGAATCCATCCTTATTTGACAATATTCAACATGTTTTTAAAATTCTTAAGATCTCTAAGGGGCAGGTAAAGAAAAAAACACTGAAAGAGTGATTGCCCCATTCTTTCATGTCTCTGGTTTGATTTATCCACTTTCTGACACGTACAAAGCTAGTAAAAGAAGCTTAAATTACAATATATTTGTAATCTTTTTCTTTGATATCTTATTATATTAAATTAAATCAAATTAAATTAAAAACTTAAAGAATGTGACATGTAGTTAGACACTTCATGCTGCCTACCAGTCTGAAATTTCTTGGCATTGAATTTTTTTTTTTTTAATTATGTTCATTATCTTATGTGTATTGGACCGTGCATCATCTTGATATTTGAATAAAGGTTGACCAACTTGATGACACTTGCTTTATTATGTCAGTTTACTGCTCAACATGTTTCGGATGTTAATACATCCATCTTCACGAGCTTGCGACTACTTGGTGCGTTATTGTGTAGGCTGTATTGTGTTGAATTGAGGCGTGTTGGTGTTATGTAGCGGGATTGGCTGTTGGTGATGTGGTATCCGTGTGCAGGCTGAGCTAGTTCAGCCTGTACTTGGATACCACATCACCCAAAACCAATCCCGCTACATAACACCAACACGCCTCAAGTCAGCCTACACAATAACACAACAAGTAGTCGCAAGCTCCTGAAGATGGATGTATTAACATCCGAAACATGTTGAGCAGTAAACTGACATAATAAAGCAAGTGTCATCAAGTTGGTCTGCCTTTATTCAAAT
>Ga0123352_10020460_pt1 | contig 10541 bp, 5 predicted proteins | sample TergutLab28metaG_FD_89700 | JGI IMG/M metagenome (GOLD analysis project Ga0123352, IMG submission 89700) | Labiotermes labralis P1 segment gut microbial communities from Petit-Saut dam, French Guiana - Lab288 P1 | ecosystem: Host-associated > Arthropoda: Insects > Digestive system > Gut ... | reverse complement strand
CTCACTCCGCGCGAGGCCGAGGTGCTCGCCGAGATCGCCCGCGGCCGCAGCAACCCCGAGATCGCCGGGCAGCTCTTCGTGAGCGTCGCGACGGTCAAGACGCACGTGAACTCGCTGTTCGCGAAGCTCGGCGTCGCGTCGCGCGCGCAGGCGATCGCCCTCGCCGTCGGCAGCGCGGAGGCCTGAACCGCCCCGAGAACGCGGGAATTCTGGGAAGTTCCGGCGACTTATACCCCTGCGAGAAGATTGAGTCAAGAATCCGCTGGACAACGCGTGTCGCGGCTCCATATACTTGACCTTTGCGCTCCCACTAACGCATGCCTTCATATTGCGGTCGGCACAGGTTGCTCCGGGCGGTCCCACGGTACACCGTGGCTCCCGTCAGATAGAGCACCGCTTCCTGGGGCGTTCTCGTCCAGACCGTCAGTAACTTGAGGCCCCACTCGCGAAGGGGCCTTCGGAGGTTATTTCCTTGGCTGCTGCTCGTAACGCATCGACCACCAACCCGAAGAACGGACGAGACCACTCTCGTCTTTCGTTCGCCAAGATCACAGACACCCTGACCGTTCCTGACCTGCTCGCCCTCCAGACGGAGAGCTTCGACTGGCTGGTCGGCAACGACGCTTGGAAGGCCCGCGTGGCCGAAGGCCTCGCTCAGGGTCGTCAGGATCTGCCCAGTCGCACCGGCCTCGAGGAGATCTTCGAGGAGATCTCGCCCATCGAGGACCTCGGCGAGACCATGCAGCTCTCCTTCACCAACCCGTTCCTCGAGGAGCGGAAGTACTCGATCGACGAGTGCAAGGAGAAGGGCAAGACCTACTCGGCCCCCCTCTATGTCGAGGCCGAGTTCATGAACCACCAGACCGGTGAGATCAAGACCCAGACGGTCTTCATGGGCGACTTCCCGCTCATGACCGACAAGGGCACCTTCATCATCAACGGCACCGAGCGCGTCGTCGTCTCGCAGCTGGTCCGTTCGCCCGGTGTCTACTTCGAGCGCACGCCCGAGAAGACCTCCGACAAGGACATCTACAGCGCCCGCATCATCCCGAGCCGCGGTGCATGGCTCGAGTTCGAGATCGACAAGCGCGACCAGGTCGGCGTCCGCATCGACCGCAAGCGCAAGCAGTCGGTCACCGTCTTCCTCAAGGCCCTCGGCATGACCTCGGAGGAGATCCTCGCCGAGTTCGCCGGCTTCGAGTCGATCGCCGCCACCCTCGAGAAGGACGCGATCCTCACGAAGGAAGAGGCCCTCAAGGACATCTACCGCAAGCTGCGCCCGGGCGAGCAGGTCGCCGCCGAGGCCGCGCGTGCGCTCCTCGACAACTTCTACTTCAACCCGAAGCGCTACGACCTCGCCAAGGTCGGCCGCTACAAGATCAACCGCAAGCTCGGTCTCGACAAGCCGCTGACCGACTCGGTGCTGACGCTGGACGACGTCGTCAGCACGATCAAGTACCTCGTGGGCCTGCACTCGGGCATCACCGAGACCGCGGGCGTCCGCGACGGCCAGCCGGTCACGGTGCGCCTCGACGTCGACGACATCGACCACTTCGGCAACCGTCGCATCCGCGCCGTCGGCGAGCTCATCCAGAACCAGGTCCGCACCGGCCTGTCCCGCATGGAGCGCGTCGTCCGCGAGCGCATGACCACGCAGGACATCGAGGCGATCACCCCGCAGACCCTGATCAACGTGCGCCCCGTCGTGGCCGCGATCAAGGAGTTCTTCGGCACCTCGCAGCTCTCGCAGTTCATGGACCAGAACAACCCGCTCGCCGGTCTCACCCACAAGCGCCGCCTCTCGGCGCTGGGCCCCGGCGGTCTCTCGCGTGAGCGTGCGGGCGTCGAGGTCCGCGACGTCCACCCGTCGCACTACGGCCGCATGTGCCCGATCGAGACCCCGGAAGGCCCGAACATCGGTCTGATCGGCTCGCTGGCGTCCTTCGCCCGCATCAACTCGTTCGGCTTCATCGAGACCCCGTACCGCAAGGTCGTCGACGGCAAGGTCACCGACCAGATCGACTACCTGACCGCCGCGGAAGAGGACGAGTTCGTCATCGCCCAGGCCAACGCGCCGCTCAAGGCCGACGGCTCCTTCGCGGAAGAGCGCGTGCTCGCCCGCGAGGTCGGCGGCGAGGTCGACCTGATCCCGGCCGAGCACGTCGGCTACATGGACGTCTCGCCGCGCCAGATGGTGTCGGTCGCGACCTCCCTCATCCCGTTCCTCGAGCACGACGCCGCCAACCGCGCCCTGATGGGTGCGAACATGCAGCGCCAGGCCGTTCCGCTGCTCCGCTCGGAGAGCCCCGTCGTCGGCACCGGCATGGAGGGCTTCGCGGCCATCGACGCCGGTGACGTCATCACGGCCGAGAAGGCCGGCGTCGTCGCCGAGGTCTCGGCCGACGTCGTGACCATCCAGCTCGACGAGGGCGGCACGCAGGACTACTACCTGCGCAAGTTCGACCGCTCGAACCAGGGCACCTCGTACAACCACCGCGTCATCGTGAACGCCGGTGAGCGCATCGAGGTCGGCGAGGTCATCGCCGACGGCCCCGCGACCGAGAACGGCGAGCTCGCGCTCGGCAAGAACCTGCTCGTCGCGTTCATGCCGTGGGAGGGCTACAACTACGAGGACGCGATCATCCTCAGCCAGAACCTCGTGAAGGACGACACCCTCTCCTCGATCCACATCGAGGAGTACGAGGTGGACGCCCGCGACACGAAGCTCGGCAAGGAGGAGATCACCCGCGACCTCCCGAACGTCAGCCAGGACCTGCTGGCCGACCTCGACGAGCGCGGCATCATCCGCATCGGCGCCGAGGTCCGCCCCGGCGACATCCTCGTCGGCAAGGTCACGCCCAAGGGCGAGACCGAGCTGTCGGCGGAGGAGCGCCTGCTCCGCGCGATCTTCAACGAGAAGAGCCGCGAGGTCCGCGACACGTCGCTGAAGGTGCCCCACGGTGAAGAGGGCACGATCATCGGCGTCAAGGTGTTCGACGCGCAGGACGGCGACGACGAGCTCGGCTCGGGCGTCAACCAGCGCGTGGTCGTCTACATCGCCCAGAAGCGCAAGATCACCGCGGGCGACAAGCTCGCCGGCCGCCACGGCAACAAGGGCGTCATCTCGCGCATCCTGCCCGTGGAAGACATGCCGTTCCTCGCGGACGGCACGCCGGTCGACGTCGTGCTCAACCCGCTCGGCATCCCCGGTCGAATGAACTTCGGCCAGGTCCTCGAGACCCACCTCGGCTGGGTCGCGAAGACCGGTTGGAAGATCGAGGGCGAGCCCGAGTGGGCCAAGGGCCTTCCGGCGGAGGCCCGCGAGGTCGCGCCGAACACGAAGCTCGCGACCCCGGTGTTCGACGGCGCCTCCGAGGACGAGATCGCGGGTCTGCTCGACTCGACCCTCGTCACCCGCGACGGCGACCGCCTCATCGGTTCCTCGGGCAAGACCGTGCTGTTCGACGGCCGCTCCGGCGAGCCGTTCCCGAACCCGGTCTCGGTCGGCTACATGTACATCCTGAAGCTGCACCACCTGGTCGACGACAAGATCCACGCGCGCTCGACCGGCCCCTACTCGATGATCACGCAGCAGCCGCTGGGTGGTAAGGCGCAGTTCGGCGGCCAGCGCTTCGGTGAGATGGAGGTGTGGGCCCTCGAGGCGTACGGCGCTGCGTATGCCCTGCAGGAGCTCCTCACGATCAAGTCCGACGACATCCTCGGCCGCGTCAAGGTGTACGAGGCGATCGTCAAGGGCGAGAACATCCAGGAGCCCGGCATCCCCGAGTCCTTCAAGGTGCTCATCAAGGAAATGCAGTCGCTCTGCCTGAACGTCGAGGTCCTCTCGGCCGACGGCACCGCGGTCAGCCTGCGCGACACCGACGACGAGGCCTTCCGCGCTGCGGAAGAGCTCGGCATCAACATCTCCGCCCGCTTCGAGTCCTCTTCGATCGAAGAGATCTGAAGCCAGGCCGATAACAGAGAACTTTTCTAGTAGGAGAGAAATTGCTCGACGCAACCACCTTTGACGAGCTTCGTATCGGCCTCGCTACCGCTGACGACATCCGCAAGTGGTCGTACGGTGAGGTCAAGAAGCCCGAGACCATCAACTACCGCACCCTCAAGCCCGAGAAGGACGGTCTGTTCGGTGAGCAGATCTTCGGTCCGTCCCGCGACTGGGAGTGCGCGTGCGGCAAGTACAAGCGCGTGCGCTTCAAGGGCATCGTCTGTGAGCGCTGCGGCGTTGAGGTCACCAAGTCGTCCGTGCGCCGTGAGCGCATGGGCCACATCGAGCTCGCCGCCCCGGTCACGCACATCTGGTACTTCAAGGGCGTGCCCAGCCGCCTCGGCTACCTGCTCGACATGGCGCCGAAGGACCTCGAGAAGGTCATCTACTTCGCGGCCTACATGGTCATCTACATCGACGAGGAGGGGCGTCACTCCGACCTCCCCGGCCTCGAGAACGAGCTGCGCCTCGAGCTGAAGACGCTCGCGGACCAGCGCGACGCGGCCGTGGCCTCCCGCCTCGGCCGTCTTGAGACCGACCTCGCGGCCCTCGAGGCCGAGGGCGCCAAGGCCGACCAGAAGAAGAAGGTCAAGGACGGCGCCGAGAAGGAGATGGCGCAGCTGCGCAAGTCCTTCGACGAGGACATCGCCCGTCTCGAGCGCGTGTGGGAGTCCTTCCGCACGCTGAAGGTCGGCGACCTCAAGCCCGAGGACGCCGACTTCAACGAGCTCGTCGACCGCTTCGGCCTGTACTTCGAGGCCCACATGGGCGCCGAGGCGATCAAGCGCCGCCTGCAGGACTTCGACCTCGAGTCCGAGGCCGAGTCGCTGCGCGAGCAGATCGTCACGGGCAAGGGCCAGAAGAAGATCCGTGCGATCAAGCGCCTGCGCGTGGTCAGCTCGTTCCTCGCCACCGGCAACTCGCCGGCTGCGATGGTCCTCGACGTCGTCCCGGTCATCCCGCCGGAGCTGCGCCCGATGGTCCAGCTCGACGGCGGCCGCTTCGCGACCTCCGACCTGAACGACCTGTACCGCCGCGTCATCAACCGCAACAACCGTCTCCGCCGCCTGCTCGACCTCGGTGCCCCCGAGATCATCGTGAACAACGAGAAGCGCATGCTGCAGGAAGCGGTCGACGCCCTGTTCGACAACGGCCGTCGCGGCCGCCCCGTCACGGGCACCGGCAACCGCGCCCTCAAGTCCCTCAGCGACATGCTGAAGGGCAAGCAGGGTCGCTTCCGCCAGAACCTGCTCGGCAAGCGCGTCGACTACTCGGGCCGTTCGGTCATCATCGTCGGCCCGACCCTGAAGCTGCACCAGTGCGGTCTGCCCAAGCAGATGGCGCTCGAGCTCTTCAAGCCGTTCGTGATCAAGCGCCTGATCGACCTGGGCCACGCCCAGAACATCAAGGCCGCCAAGCGCATGGTCGAGCGTTCGCGCCCGCAGGTGTGGGACGTGCTCGAGGAGATCATCCGCGAGCGCCCCGTGCTGCTGAACCGTGCACCCACCCTGCACCGTCTCGGCATCCAGGCCTTCGAGCCCCAGCTCGTCGAGGGCAAGGCGATCCAGCTGCACCCGCTCGTCTGCGCCGCGTTCAACGCGGACTTCGACGGCGACCAGATGGCCGTCCACCTGCCGCTCTCGGTCGAGGCGCAGGCCGAGGCCCGCATCCTGATGCTGGCGTCGAACAACATCCTCAAGCCATCCGACGGCCGCCCGGTCACCCTGCCCGCGCAGGACATGATCATCGGTCTGCACCACCTCACCACGGTCAAGGACGGTGCGGTCGGTGAGGGCCGTGCGTTCTCGTCGGTCTCCGAGGCGATCCTCGCCAAGGACCAGGGCACGCTCGACTTGAACGCCAAGGTCAAGATCCGCCTGTCGAACCTGTACCTCGCCGAGGACGACGCCCTCGAGGGCTTCGTCCAGGGCGGTTCCGCGATCCGCGAGACCACCCTCGGCCGCGCCCTCTTCAACGAGGCGCTGCCGGCGGACTACCCGTTCGTCGAGTCGGTCGCCGACAAGGGCAAGATCTCGGCCATCGTCAACGACCTGTCCGAGCGCTACCCCAAGGTGGAGGTCGCCGCGACCCTTGACCGTGTCAAGGACGCCGGCTTCTACTGGGCGACCCGTTCGGGCGTCACCGTCGCCATGTCCGACGTGAGCACCCCTCCTCAGAAGAAGGAGATCATCGCCAAGTACGAGAAGCAGGCCGCCAAGGTCCAGAGCGAGTACGACCGCGGTCTCACCACGGACAACGAGCGCCGTCTCGAGCTCGTCAACATCTGGACCAAGGCCACCGAAGAGGTCGCCGCGGCCATGCGCGAGAACTTCGAGAAGGACAACACCATCTTCCGCATGGTGTCGTCGGGTGCTCGTGGTAACTGGCTGCAGATCCGTAACATCGCCGGTCTGCTCGGCCTCGTGACCAACCCGAAGGGTGAGACGATCGCCCGTCCGATCCTCTCGAGCTACCGCGAGGGCCTCACCGTCGCCGAGTACTTCATCAACACGCACGGCGCGCGCAAGGGTCTGTCCGACACCGCTCTCCGCACCGCCGACTCGGGTTACCTGACCCGTCGTCTGGTGGATGTCTCGCAGGATGTCATCATCCGCGAGGAGGACTGCGGCACGAGCAAGGGCCTCGACCTCGCGATCGCGGCGTTCGACGCCTCGGGCGAGCTCGTCCGCGACCCGAACGTCGAGAACTCGGTGTTCGGCCGCACGCTGGCCGTCGACGCGATCGGCACCGACGGCTCCGTCGTGGCCGCCGCCGGCGAGGACGTCGGCGACGTGCTGATCAACAAGCTCGTGGCGGCGGGTGTCGAGCGCATCAAGGTGCGTTCAGTCCTGACCTGCGAGTCGGTGGTCGGCGTCTGCGCGAAGTGCTACGGCCGTTCACTGGCCACCGGCAAGCTCGTCGACATCGGTGAGGCCGTCGGCATCATCGCGGCGCAGTCCATCGGTGAGCCCGGCACCCAGCTGACCATGCGTACCTTCCACCAGGGCGGTACCACCGGTGCGGACGACATCACCCAGGGTCTGCCGCGTGTCCAGGAGCTCTTCGAGGCCCGCACCCCCAAGGGTGCGTCCCCGATCGCCGAGGCCGCCGGTGTGGTCAAGATCGAGGAGACCGAGAAGAGCCGCAAGGTGATCCTCACTCCCGACAACGGCGACGAGCCGCACGTCTACCCGGTGCTGCGCCGTTCGACGCTGCGCGTCGAGGACGGCCAGCGCGTCGCCCTCGGCGAGCAGATCATCGTCGGCTCGGTCGACCCGAAGGAGGTGCTGCGCGTCATGGGCGTCCGTGCCGTGCAGGAGCACCTCGTCGGCGGCGTGCAGGGCGTCTACCGCTCGCAGGGTGTGCCGATCCACGACAAGCACATCGAGGTCATCGTGCGCCAGATGCTGCGCAAGGTCACCGTCGTCGAGCACGGCGAGACCGAGCTGCTTCCGGGCGAGCTCGTCGACCGCTCGCGCTTCGTCGAGGTCAACCGCGCGGCGATCGCCGAGGGCAAGAAGCCCGCGGCCGCCCGCCAGGAGGTCATGGGTATCACCAAGGCCTCGCTCGCAACCGAGTCGTGGCTGTCGGCGGCCTCCTTCCAGGAGACCACCCGCGTCCTGACCCAGGCGGCGATGGAGGGCAAGAGCGACCCGCTGATCGGTCTCAAGGAGAACGTGATCATCGGCAAGCTGATCCCGGCCGGCACGGGTCTCGCGAAGTACCGCAATGTGGCCGTCGAGGCCACCGAGGAGGCGAAGGCGGAGCGTTACCCGAACCGCATCTTCTCCGACGACTCGGTCTTCGACGAGAACTCGCTGTCGTTCGTCGACTTCGACTCGTTCTCGAGCGACGACTACACCCCCGGCACCTACAACTAGGCACCGCACACACCAGGAAGGCCCTCGCTTCGGCGGGGGCCTTCCTGCGTTGTCCGGGGCGACGACGGCATCCGAACCGCGACGGCGGGCTGCCCCTGACTCCCCATGTCGGGAGGGCGTGAGCGCCGGGTAGGCTGCGAGCGACAGAAAGGCCGAGTCGGGGGACTCGGGTGGGGGTGTCGTGACCGATTCTGACCTGCGCATCGATCTCGCGGAACTGCATGGGCTCGCTGCCGAGCTGGCGGTGATCACGCAGGCGTTCGACGACGCGCGGGGCGTGTCGGACGCCGTCGCCCAGGCGACCGGCGACGACGGCCTCGGCGCCCGTGTGCGCGACTTCGCGCGGACCTGGCAGGTCAAGCGGCAGCACATGGCCGAGTCGATCCAGGCGCTGCACGCGCACCTGGAGAGCATGACGAAGGGCTTCACCGAGGTCGACGCCCAGCTCGCGGCCGCCGTCGAGGGCAGGGGCCGCTGATGGATGTCGAGTTCGGTGAGCTGGGTGGCGACCCGGATCTGCTGGATGTGGAGTCCGCGCACTTCGCCGAGGTCGCCGCGAAGATCGATGCGGCGGTCGCGACCCTGCGCAAGCTGACCGGTCTGGACGGGATGCGCGGTGAGGCGGTCGCGGCGCTCAGCCGTGCGGCCGAGGAGGTCGCGGGGCAGATCGCGTTGCCGAAGGAGCGTTATCTGCAGACGGGCGAGGCGCTCGCGGCATACTCACCCGCTCTGAGGAACGCGCAGGACGCGGCGCGGGTCGCGGCCGCGCACCTCGCCGAGCTGGAGGGCGCGGCGAAGACGACGGCGCATGCCGCGGCGGATGCGGCGCAGCAGCTGCTGCTCGGCGCGGCGACGATGAACCCCGACGATCTCGAGCAGGCGAAGACGGATGCCGCGCGTGCGGCGCACGCGGCGGAGCACGCGGCCGGTGAGCTGGCGTTGTGGCAGCGCCAGTGGTTGGCGGCGCAGCAGGAGAAGGCGGAGGCCGCGGCTCGGGCATCCGCGCGCATCGTGAGTGTGCTCGCCGCCGACGGGGCGCGACTGCGCGACGGCGTGGCGGACGTGGTCGGCATGTTCCTGCACCAGGAGGAGACGGGGCTGGCTCAGGCGTGGCACGACCTGAAGACCGGCGCTGCGGGTGTCGGCGACTGGGCTGTGGGGGTGCTGAAGAGCTCGGGGTTCTCGAAGGCCTTGAAGGTCATGGACTGGATCTCGGCGGGCCTCGGCATCGCGGCCCTGGTGCTGTGCTGGGTGCCGGGTCTCGGTCAGCTTCTTGGAGCCGCAGACGGCATTGCGGCGCTGTTGGACGCGGCGGGGCATCTCGCGCAGGACTCGGTGGAGGGCCGGCGCGGCAAGGTCGTCGAGGATGTCGCATTCGGTCTCGCCGGCGTGTTCGGCGGTGGCGCGCTGAGGGTCGTGGCGAAGAACATCGCCTCCGCGGCGCGGGTGACCTCGACGGCGAGCCGGATCGTGAGCACCGGGCGACTGAGCGATCAGGTTACGGAGATCGTTGACACCGTGTCATCTGGCGGCCGTTTGTGGAAGAAACTCGCCGATGCCCAGAACGTTCGCCTCGTGCTGGCTAAGGCAAAGGCGCTGCTTCCGAGTTGGGAGGACGTCGGGGTCATCTTCAAGGAGGGTGGCAAGACGATCAAGCACGGATCTGCGGAGTGGGCGCAGGAGTCGGGGCAGGCCGTCTATCGGAGCATCCGTGATCGCAGCGTTTCGCTTCAATCCGTCAGCGATGAGATGGACGTCGCGCTGAAGAAGTTCCTCGGCGCCGGCAAGGAGGCGACGGCGGACCTTGGTGACGGTGCGTTGTCGCGCCCCTGGAAGGTCGTCGTCGGCGTCGCACAGTCGAGCGCGACGTCTTTTGCACTGCATGATCATGTCGACCAGGTCGGCAAGATAGATGACCTGTTCCATCCGGGAAGGAAGAGTGGCTAGATGGGCTGGTTCGGGCGGCGGGTCGGTCGTGCAGGGGAGCAGAGCTTCGAGGAGCGGCAGAAGCTTCCCGCGATCGATGACATCAACTACAACATTGAGCCGGGTTGGTTTGCCGTTGATCTCGCGGTTCCTGTTGAACAGTGGCTTGACAAGGTACATGAGGTCCGGGGGCCCGGTTGGAAGCTAAATGCGGATCAACTCGAAGTTCTCGACGGTGAATTGCGGAGGGTATACGCGAACTTCGCCGCGATGAATGATCCACTCGCAACCGTGGCGGTGCGTGTTCCTCCGGGTGAGGCGCATATGACGTGTACGTCGTTCTTCCGGGGGAATGGTGCGAATGGTCCGGATTGGCCGCAGGCGTCTCCGGATAATTACGCGCGTGAGTTGGTGAAGCCGGATAGTGATGCGCGGGTTCATGTGGACACGGTGGGGTCGTGGCGTGATGAGTTCGAGGTGGGCACGTGTGTGACCGCGTATTTCTTGATGCATTATCACGATGGCGGTCGGCAGTGGACGGAGGAGCGGGTGTCGTGCGGGTATTTCCCGCATGGGTCTCGTCAGATGATCGAGTTCGCGTTCACGACGCCGGCGGTGGGGGCGAATGGTGATGATTTCCCGATGTTGGTGCGCGAGATGATGCAGAGCGTGACCGTCAAGCTCGACAAGGCGTAGCAGCGTGCCCGAGATCGTCCGATCGCGCGGCG
>Ga0123352_10020459_pt1 | contig 10541 bp, 10 predicted proteins | sample TergutLab28metaG_FD_89700 | JGI IMG/M metagenome (GOLD analysis project Ga0123352, IMG submission 89700) | Labiotermes labralis P1 segment gut microbial communities from Petit-Saut dam, French Guiana - Lab288 P1 | ecosystem: Host-associated > Arthropoda: Insects > Digestive system > Gut ... | reverse complement strand
TTTTTGTTTTTTTTTTTTTTTTTTTTTTTTTTTTTTTTTTTTTTTTTTGTTATTTTTTATGGATTAAAATTTTTTTTATTTTTTTTTATTTTTTTTTATTTTTTTTTTTTTTTTTTTTTTTTTTTTAAGACTCATGTATTATTCATTTCAGAGGTAACTTATCAACTTACAAGGAACTATGTTCTCTGGCTTCTGACTTGAACAAACCAGATCTTGTATACCAGTTTATGCAACTTGCTAATCACAATGCTATATGGAATTCAAAGAAGGTATTAAAGTGATAATTAGTAGTTTAAAGGTATTATTTTATGATACACTGTGCAATATATAGATATTATTACTGATATATTTCTGTATCTGTTTGCTGTTGCACCATATAAAAATGTAGCTTTTTAAACTATTTCTTGTTGATTTGTGTAAGTTCTTTCTTACTTCTGATGTCACAACTGTGCTTCAGCAGCTGGTAACTGCTGTCTGAAAGACACAGTTTACAGGTCTTATTTAGGCTGCGTAGGATGGAGCATTAATGATTTACATTGTATCTTGAGACATAATTTGAATACCTTTTGTCTTAAGTGATTGCAAGAATTTCAGTCTAATTTAAAAATTTGGAAATAGTTCAAGAGTGAGTGTTGTATTACCCCAGGTGGGATGTGAGTTTTTAGGGTTTTGCAACAGTACAGTTATTCTGGAATATGGTGCCACATTATTGGGTGGTTGGTGCCTGACCTTGAGACTGCTTGATGGTCTTAATCTTCAGGGGTTGAAATTTTCATGAAGAGTGACCCTTGAAGAGGAGGCCACCATGCTGTCTCACAATGTCAAATACCAATCACTCATGTGATGCCACATCCCAGAAGAATGGAGACTTCAGTGACTGAGCTTGTTATGTTTCTACTGTGGAGGCCATGGTACTGATGAGTTACTGAGATGGTGATGTTATTCATGTAGGGTGCAGCATTTGGCTTCTCAACAATAGCAACATTGGCTGGAGAACAGCTGTCCCGGCATTTGCCAAAGATTATTCCACGATTGTACCGATATCAGTTTGATCCAACTCCTAATATTCAGAATTCAATGATCAGTATATGGCATGCTCTTGTGCCAGAGACACAGAAGACTGTAAGTAATGACACACATTAAAATTAAAATCATGTGTATTGAGTGTTAGAAACTTTTTAGCCTGTGAGCCAGCACGCGATACCATGATAAACGGTGAGGTGGAAATGTTCCTTGATAAAATGTCAACGTACTCTTAGTCTTTGTGGAAAAGTTAATTGAAATTGAATGTGATGTGGGAACACTGTATGGATATTCATGCATATGGACTCCACCATGCAGCTGTTTGATGAATATTAACTATCATATAATTTTTGTAGTAAATATAGAAATGGGAGATATACCATGTTGCAACATTGTATTGAACTTAATTATACACTCTTTCACAGTTGTGCTTTTGTTGAAATTTGATCAGGGGATATTCTCACTTTGTCATAAAGAATTCATATGGTAGAATGTGTAGGTGTGAATTTCTGGACACTTTGTGTAGTACTGTATAAATAGTTCAGACCAGAAACTGTTTTAAAATTCTGAGTTTTGTCACAGTGAAACATGATTTAAATAGTTATATGGGTAGGTGTAGAGTATGTTATCTTGCAAGAGAGTCAGTCACATGTCAACGAAAGAAATCAACAGAGTACACTGTATTACACCTATTTATTTACTATTGATCCAGTGTGTATTTGCCTGAATGGCCAACATCAGGCATCAGAACGGTACATTCAGAAGATTTCACGTCCAATTGATGATAAAATTTAAATGTAATCTAGTGTAAAATGTAAGGTATATAAACATACATTGCTAATAAAAATATTTGTCTGTTATATAACTGATGGAAGACTGTAAGGATCTGGCAGATCTTGTCTAAATCATTATCATCTTATGTATCTTTGAAGCATGTTGGATCAGTAGTGAATGAATGAGTGGAATTTACTAGTTGAGTTGAGCACTGCTTGTTTTGTAACAAAAAGACTATTCCGTGTATTAAACATTGATGCAGTCAGGATCTTATATTTTGCATGTTGTCATTCACTAATAAAATATGGTATAATTTTTTTTTGAGAAACACAACTAATATTGTCAGGGTTTTTGTACTTCAAAAAGGATGGGAATGATAATGATGGGAGTAGGACCAAGATGCTTATGCAAAGGCTTGTTGAAGAAACTTGACATTACCAGGTCCATGATTAGGTATACTCTCTTTGTTGATGTTTGTTGCTAGCAATCTTGAGAATTTTCAAATTAATCCTTCAATACATTGTATAAATACAGGGCACAAAAATCAATCTTGTAGGCCTTCAGCAAATTTTTCATGTATTCAGAAAGGGGTTACTTAACTCTTGTATGTAGATATTTAATATTCTGCTTTGTATTACATTAAAACTACAAAATGACAAATCAAATTTTAAGGTTGCATTCTGAAGGTATCATATTACTATTATTTTTATTCTCTTGAAGATTTTTTCTCTCACAGCCGAGATGTCTCCCAGTAATCCTAACATTTTAATATATGTTGTAGAGCCAGTATTTATATGGCTCTAGAGTATATATTAACTCTGATTGTATATTACTGTGTTGTATTGTTTATTTTTGTGTAGTGTGTTTTTGTTGTGTTCATTGTCTCTTGTGTGTGTATGTGTGTGTATTGTCTGATCTTGATATTGGTTTGTTTCATATTCAGCTGTCTATTGACAGATATTGGATCTGTGAAATGTGTGTGTACTCTGTTGGTTTATTTTCTTGAAACACTGAAGTGCATGGTAGGAATGTGTGATCAAGCCATTCATGTATGTGAATGATGGCTGCAATGGTATTTTCCTTATCTGCATTTTGGTGAGACTGCTAGGTTGTCTCATGTGCTTGAGATTTTTTAAAATTTTTACTACAGGCCTTATGCAGTAGATTGTCATTGATGGATTTGAAGCAGTGGAAGGCTATGGCAATTTTGAGACAGTTACTATTCTAATTCCTAATCTTTCTTTAGCTGCTTTTGTTTTTATATTCTGTTGTTGGTGTTCAGATTGACCTGTATCACAAGGAAATTCTGGCTGATCTGTTAGCAAACTTAACTGCACCTCAATGGCGTGTCCGCATGTCTTGCTGCCTTGCTCTGGCAGACTTCCTTCGAGGTGGTGGCAGCAAGAGTATGTGTGATTCTGTAGATAGTTTTCCATCCCTGTGGACACAGCTGTTCCGTGTTATGGATGATGTTCATGAGGGGACAAGGCAGGCTGCAGGCAATACTACTAAAGTTGTATCAAAGGTTTGTAATTATCTGCTTGCTTGTGATGATTGTATGATACTGCCGGTATGTTTGTTAAATTCAGTTTTAACAAAGGGTGTCTAAAGTGTTAAAAATGGAAACTGTTTATAAACTTCAGTGACAGTACATTTGCATTGAACTTTAACAAAATTTTTCAGTTACTATGAAGGGGTGCTGATAAGTCCTTAGCCTGATCAGGAAGGAAACAAGGTACAGTGACCAAACTCGGGATTTATTCAACATACTCCCATAAAGCTCAATACACTTCTTAGCCCATTGCTCTGGCTTTTGCAAGCCACTCAAAAAAATTCAGAAGGTTGTCTGTCCAACCAGGTCTCTGTGGCAGCAATGACCTCCGCGTCGGATGAAAAATGGTGACCTATCAATTGTTTTTTCAGTCCAGGGAACAGGTGGTCCCAATGTGGCCAGATCCAGAGAATAGGTTGGGTGATCAAGACACTGGAAGCCCAGGTAGGCCAGTTTCTTCTGGGTTGCAAGTGCCCAGTGAGCTGGAGCATTGTCGTTCAAGAACAAGATCCCCTTGGTGACCTACCCACGGCATTTTCCTTCAAAATGTCTTTCATTTGCACTAGCAGAGATGAGTAATACTCTGCAGTGATAGTTTTGCCGGTTGGAAGATAATCAATGAGGAGGATGCCATCTTGATCCCAAAAAAGGATTTTTGCACTTGAAATTTTTTGGGGTGGGGTGAGCCGCTGTGCTGCCACTCCATTGATTATTGCCTTGTCTCCAGGTCATAGTAATATAACCAGGTTTCTTCCATGGTCACCAATCATGACAGGAAATCATTTGGATCGTGCTGAAAAATGCCAAAAGTTCCTCAGACGACTTGCACCATTGATGTTTTAGATCTTTGTTCAGGCATTTTGGGACCCACTTTGCGGAGAGCTTCTGCATGTCCAAATCTTCATGAATGATGGACCCAACCCGCTCACGGGAGATGCCCAGTTGCTCAGCTATTGATTTAGCCAAAATCCGGTTGTCTTCCAAGATTAGCTCGTGAATTTGATCAATAATCTCCAGGATGGTCACTGTTTTGGGTCATCCAGGACAAGGTGCATCACAGATGGAAAAATCACCACGTTTAAACTGGGCCACCCAGTTTTTGACAGTGACAAACGATGGTGCATACTCCCCTAATGTTTCTATCAGAATGGCGTGAATTTCCTTTGGCACCTTGCCTTGCAGGAAAAAAAAACTTGATTACAGCTCGTGTATCCATGTTGTTGAAATCATGCGCGTGGCCTGACATGCTTCCTTTCAGCCTCTGTAACAAGAGAAGACTTGCAATTCGGCACATGAACAGACCCCTCTTTCCAGTGACACTATTGATTCCATCCTACAACATCAGGAAGAAGGTAGGGCTAGGGACTTATCAGCACCCTCTCGTACTGGTGACCAGATGACTGAGGTTTTTGGTCTTTCCTTATCCATATTAAAATTCAGGATCCGGTAACTCTTCAATTCTTAATGGAAAGAAATATGTTGTTGCTTCAAAAAGTTCCCAAAATTTGTAGGTCTAATTCATAGGAATTTGCTGATATAATATGTGAATTGTTGCACAGGGGAAATTTCTGCCCCATAAGTTGGCACCACTCATGATGTTATCACAGAAGTAGTTTAGCTGTTTCATAACCTCTAAAGGCATAACAGCAGTTGTTTCTTTAGTGTGTGTGAAATTGTGTCACATTTGGAAGCATTCATAACTGAACAACGTACGAATATCAAATTTTGTATATTGCTTCAGATATCACCAGCAGAGACATTAACCATGTTGCAGCAACTGTATGGTGACAGAACAATAAAAATATCTCTGGTGTATGACTGGCATAAACCTTTCACTGATGGACGCGAGATTGTTGTTGATGATCTGTGTAGTGGTCAACTATGAACGTCAATAAATGAAACAAATATCGAGTGTGTGTGAGAGGTTGTGAAAAGTGACAGAAGGAAATCTGTGGAGCAGATTGTATCATAGGTTGGAATTTCTGTCGGAAGTTGTCATGGTATTCTTCATGATGTATTGAACATGCTCCTTTTTTGTCATCGTTGGTAGCTTGAATGCTGATGCCCAAGCAAAAATAAACACAAATGAGCATTTCTGGTGACCTCTTCGATATGGTTGGTAAAAGACAACAAAGCCCTTAACATAATCACAGGGAATGAAACATGGTGCTTCTTGTATGATCCACAAACAAAACAGCAATCTTCTGAGTGAAATCGTCACCACCACCTTAAAGCAAAAAATTTTCAGTTGATGGGAGTAAAGGAAAGGTAATGCTGGAAGGGCATTATCCATTATGAGTTCATCTCTGAAGGTAAAACTGTTAATAAACAATTGCACATTGACATCCTTTGTCACCTTAGGGATGCAATCAGAATGAAATGCTCCGATAAATGGAGAACCAACAGTTGGTTTCTCCTTCACGACAGTGCTCCAGCATACTGGTCGGTTGTGATGAACAATTTTTTAGCAAAGAACAGTGTGACAACACGACCTGGCTGCAGCTGATTTTTGCCTGTTCCCTCAACTGAAATCAGCATTGATGGGATGGCACCTTTGTGATGCTACTGACATCATGAAGAATGCAGCAGAGGAGCTGAAAAGTCTTGCGCAAAATTGGTTCCAGGAATGTTTCCAACACCTTTACGGTTCCTGGCAGAAGTGTGTAGTTGCACAAGGGGACTGTTTCAAAGGAAATGTAGCTTAAATGATTGTACTCTTTGTATTTCTCAGGACTGAAGTGATTCTGGGAACATTTAGAAGCTACTACATATTACAAGAATTAGAGTGAGTAATAATGCTTCCTTGTACTGATGCAGAAATAAGTGCTGCTTCTTGAAGAATAATTTGTTATGTGTGTTGCAGTTGTGTGTTCGTTGTTGTGATCCGAACAATGGGAAAGCAGGAGAGGAGATGGTGCAAACAATTCTGCCTGTTCTGCTGAATTCAGGAATTTGTAACACAGTGTCTGAAGTGCGGGCAATCAGGTATCAAATTTGTGCAGCATGTTTAATAGTTGTTGTAGATATATAAGGTATGGTTTTTAAACAACAGGACCAGTTCTGGTACTTTATTAAAGAAATTATTTTATCTCATTCAAAGTAATTTCCATTGGAAGCTACACATTGCTCCATGAGAGCCTTTTATGTTTTGAAGCAACCACAGAAATCATTTTGTTAGAGTGCTTTAAGTAACTGCTGAATTTTATGGATGTCTTTGATTGACTCATAGTAGGTACCTTTGAGAAAACTTTTTGATTTTGGAAAAGGAAGAGAGTTGCCTGGGGCAAGGTATTGTGAGTGTGGAGTATGTATCTATGTATTGGTGGTATTTGTTTCTCATCAAAAAATTGAGGTAGTGATACACTGAAGAAGCTATGCTATGAAAACCATTGTTGAAACAGTTTTTTATTGCCATTAAGCAAAATTCCTTTAATCTGTCATCCGATAATTTGGAAATCTTAAACCATTGCTTGAGGAGAGTAATCCCAAGATCAGAAGTTCTGCTTTTTTTGCCAGAAAAAAGCGTAATCAATGAAACAGCAAGACCTCAGGGACACATTTATAAAGGTCTCTTATGGTGTCTATTCATCAGCTGTAGTGGTATCTCCTGACCACTTGTCTTCTAGTCCATCAACTTCTTCAGCCCTAGAAAACAGAGAAGATGACCCTGAAGCAACAGATGAAGGAGATATCCAAATGGTATACAGCTTTGATAGTTGTACAGTCCAAGTATAGCAGCAGTAACAGAAATCGCCTGTAAGAATGTAGGTCAACATAGGTACTGTCCGATAATACAGAATATTTGATAATTCAGCACCTGGTTGGTCTCATATGAGTCACATTAACACAGTTTTGCTGTATTAGCTATTTGCTATGATGTTTATGGACCTTTTAAGCCAGAAAGAGACAATAGTTACCACAAATTTGTGTACTCTTGAATGGCTAACAGGATTTCCTGACATTTGCAAGTGAGTTAAACTTGAAAAATTTGTTTCATCATTTGCAGTTTACAGACCATATCACAGCTGGTGGGATCAGCTGGGGATCTACTTAAACCTCATCTTCCTCTCCTTATTCCTGCTCTCCTTGAAGCAACAGGAGAACTGGAATATCGTGGCCTCAGTCAACTCAGTGTGCAATTTGGGGCAGAGCACCAAACCCAGGAAGTGATAGATGCTGTGAGAGCCTCATTTGCTAAGAGCCATTACACCACTGAGACAGTAGCAAAGGTACTTGGAAGTGTTTAACTGAAAATGTTACATACAAGGCACATACATACCTATGTATGCATACATTCACCTACATGTGTATGTGATATGTGTATATGTATGCTATGTGTGTGTGGTATGTTTCATTATTTATCCATAGTTGCCACTTGCCATATCTGTGATCACCCTATACATAATAACCTAAGTGTGAGTAAGCCATGCAGTTGCTGATAGTGACACCCTGGTTCTATGTGAGGTCAATGATGAGGCTGAAGGAATAGTCAAGCATTGACTGCATTCTCAGTGAATTCAAGCTGAGGCTGAAGATTCAGTATTGACAACAAAACGAAACCAGATGCTGGCAGTCCATTGGGTTAAATTAAAGCTTGGTTTGCCATAAGAACAAAGAAATGACCAGTGAAAGAGGCTGTGAAGTATGATATGTGAGTCAGAACCTGGTCTTCTGTGAGATATGAACTCATATCAAAGGAACAGTGGTGCTTTAACTGTGTTCCCTGCAAGCTATGAGTTGTGGCCTAACAAACAGCTTAACAGTGAACATATAATGTAACATAGCTCAACCAGATGATAGCAATGTGATGAAATTAATGTTGGTTTGCTGCAAGAGTATGGCACTTTGTCTTTATGATGTGCATGTGGCTAGTTTTTTTAGAATTATGCAGCTCTATTGCAGTAATTCAAGATATCACCAACTGTAGCTGTTAACCAAACACCCACATACACGATATTCAAACACGTTGAAACTTAAACAAGTCACCACCACAGTCTTCTTAGTTGCTACCTACATTAAATACAAGCAGTGGTTACACAGACAATTGGGAAATAAAAATTAACTTTAATATAGCATTGTGTTTAATTAAAAAATTTAAAATCTTAGTGTTTAAAAACATTAACTTATATTTCACTTTATGCTACCTGTGTCAGCCACAGAGCAGTACAGCACACCTCACAACTCACTGAAACATGCATAATTTATTCCAAAGACAGAAGCCTCATATAATGCATATAAAGTACAAATGTGAATTGCAAATATGAACCAAATGTACCCCTACACCACATTACTAGTGAAATTATCACAAACATAAAGAAAGCAAATTCTTAGATAAATGTAACTGGTTCTGTGATCTCTGACCAAAACATCTTAACACACTAAAAATAAGCCATGATCTCTGTGTTACCTGACCAGCTGGTATTTTATTTTAATAATTCTATAATTATGGTTATTTTTTATATAACCACAGAATATTTTGTATGTACTATAACACAACCCATTCCGAGATGTGTAAAATATGCTTGTATACAGCCAAGATTAGGCACTTAGTCTGGTGACCACAGTGAACTGTGAAATAAATTTTAGTATTCCTGTGAAAGGTTTGATGGTGGTCTCTGAAGGGACTGAGACCTACCTTCAAGTTCCTATTTACATGTAAAACTTTTATAAGTTTAATGTAATAGAAATGTAGTGGCAGAGGAATATGATTTTCCTGATATCACAATGGAATGTAACTGGTTGAGATGTCTGATGACTATAGTTCCATTACAGAATGTACCTCTAATGCAGAGAAATGGCTTCAAAAACGTATCATTGGATAATTTGTGGGCAAGTAAGGTAGTTACTCTAATGTTAATGAAAACCTCATTATTACTGCTTTAAGTATGTTCATTTTGGTATAATGCTATGTGAACACTTTACAGATGACAGATGTCTGTTTTTGCAATGTTATTGGTTGGCATTTGTCTTGGACATTTTTCCTTTATCCATGGATGTAATGTGTCTCCATAGTTTTGAATAAAGACAAATATAAAGGAATTGTATCTTATAGTGAAATACATACTGCATACATTTTTATTGAGATAACTAATAATTAAAACAAAATGAAGTAGAAGTAAATAACTAATGGCAACTTCTATATAATGTTTTGTCACCATAAATGTTGATTCTAATTGTGGACTTCAACCAGTTGTGATTGAACTCTTTTTTGTTCGCAGTGTCTGCAGTATGTTGATGCTAGTACCTTAGGTGAACTGATACCAAAAGTGCTTGAGCTGATGCGGAGTTCTGTGGGTCTCGGAACAAGAGTGGCATGTGCCCACCTGTTAGTTTTGTTGACGTACCATCTCAAGCAGGAACTGCAGCCATACACAGGTATGTTGGTTTTGTTGCATACAAATCACACAGTTCAACTGTTTATTTCATTCTTGACACTGAGTGGTGTCTACATGTATGTAGTGAGCTGGGATAATGTTAAAGTTGAACATCCCATTATGTTCCAACTGATAATTATGCAGTGACTGTCATTGTAAATTGCTGGGATATTGTATTTGGTATAGTGACTATGTGTGGGCTGGACAATCCAGGGTATGAATCCTGGCAGGGTGCAAGAGATTAGTACCTGGGTTCTTTCTGGGGAGAAAAGTGAGAGGGGGATGAAGTTGATCAGTCATCTGCATATCATGCCAAAGTTAAGAATGAGGGAGCTGTATCTCTGCTCCCTCTTGATGCCTTCATGGCACAGACAGGGAAAAATCTACCTTCATACCTTCATGTATATATACTTGGTGTATGTTGCATGTTTATTTATGATGTGCTGTAATGTCTAAAATTTTTGAATGCATTCCTGGTAATGTGACACACCACAGATCATACTTATGAAAGAGAATGCAAACTAACCAAGCATCAGTACTGTACTATTGTGTTGTGTGTACATTTTGTGCATTTATTTTGTACAGTGAGTGTAACTATATTTACAAATAAAGTGAAACTTGTATTTTGTGTTCCTTGTATATGTATGTTGCTTAACCCTTTGATGCGGGAATTAAATCTTCGACGCCGGAATTAAATTCCCCCCCCCCCCCCCCCCCCCCCCTCTCGGCGTTTTGCTTATTAATAAAAGATTCCTGGGGGAAAATAAAAATTATTTGTATGCCGGGAGGGGGGTGAGGTTTTGCACTTTTTTTTTGTT
>Ga0123352_10020456_pt1 | contig 10541 bp, 7 predicted proteins | sample TergutLab28metaG_FD_89700 | JGI IMG/M metagenome (GOLD analysis project Ga0123352, IMG submission 89700) | Labiotermes labralis P1 segment gut microbial communities from Petit-Saut dam, French Guiana - Lab288 P1 | ecosystem: Host-associated > Arthropoda: Insects > Digestive system > Gut ... | reverse complement strand
CGTAAATTTCCTTCGGCGCCTTACCTTGCAGGAAAAAAAAACTTGATGACAGCTCGCGTCTCGATGTTGTTGAAATCGCGCGCGTCCCTGACATGCTTCCGAGGTTGTTTCCTTCGTTGTCGGGTAAATGAATTATCAGCACCCCGGTACACAGAAGGTTAATATTTTTTCAGCCAATATAACTGATGAATGTTTAGAACACAAGTGCTCCCCCCCCCCCTCGGCCCTTCCTTCAGCGCCTCTAGAATCAAAATCTGTAAGTGAAGACTTGGTAAAACTCAAACGCAATGGTGATTGACAATTCTGTTACAGAGTGTTCTATCTAGTCTTAAAAAAAATTTGTGTTTTGTTAGCGTTCGACTGGAATTAATGTGTGATGAAGGGGATTCTGACAGCGCTACTGTACGTAAAGCAAGATGGGATTCATTTGTCACGCGTCGCCCAACGTGATCTCAATCAAATCCACTTAACCACTTCACCAACTCCTGGTAGAAATGGGCATGAGCAGCTTCAGCTCCAGCAAACATAAAATGCATGCGTCCAGCGGCGTGTAAGGAACGATTCTCACTCAATTTACCAACCCAACAGTATCAATGTGCTGGATTCATGGCCCGGATTCGGCATATTTAATCTCGATTATGACAATACTTCCGTGTTTGTCATCAGCTGGTATAGTCAAAATGTCCAGTAACAAAAACCGCTGGTGTAATATCCGTAAAATATAGCCACCGTCAGGGTACAATAAAAGGTAAAGTGATCCCGTTACAGATCCGGTGTGGCTCAGATGGTGGGGTAAAGGTATAAGCTTACTCTTCCATGGCCGCGGCACTAGAATGGGGCGAGTGGTCATCAGCACGCCCCGGCCGCACTTTACCCCCGGGAAAGACTCGGTACCCATTTTACAGGAGGCTGGGTGGGCCCCAAGGCCGGTCTGAACGGGCGGAAAATCTCGTCCCCACCAGGATTCGATCCCGGACCGTATTAGGTTATAATACTTAATACAATTAAAACAATGTACGAAGATTTGCTCAGTATATATATCCAATCTGGGTTTCGTGCTTCATAGGCGTACTTTTCAAAAAGATTTTCCAACCAGAAACTGCGGCCCATCTGTATGTTTACCTCCATGGGGTCATACATCCATATCCTTAGAGACATTTAGTCGTCATAACATGAACATTCATTCTGAGAGGATACAAAACTCCATCTGCTTGCTCGCCTGAGGTAAAGCATCTGCATTCTGGAGGGTACTGATCTGGGTCAGAGTGCAGTTTATATGCAGCATGCAAAGAGATGGGCGTGGGAAAGAAGAATCAGTGCAACGCTGAGTTCGTGGTAACTGCGGGAACAGTGTATGTAAATACGTTTCACTTTCTGTAAAATTTCTTCCAGCAGAGGAAGTGGTTACGGGATGCAGGTTGGTGAGTAGACCTTGGGAAGGGGTGTATGGGGAATCCACCCCTGGTAATTCTACACAACTGACTTCACTTACGTAAGGGACAAGCTAACGTTCGGTATTCTCAAATTACATACACATTGGCGATTCCTTTTAGACGCGTTCGCAAAATTGCTGAAAGCGACTATTAGCTTTGTCAGGCCTGTCTGTCTTCGTCCGCATGGAACAACTAGGCTCCCATTAAACAGATTTTCATGGCATTTCATATGCGATTATTTTTCGAAAATCTGCCGAGAAAATTCACGCCCCGGTAAAATCTGACAAGAATAACAGCTACATTACATGACGACCAATATACATTTTCGATAATATCTCACTTACTTCTAAAAATGAGGTGTTTCAGAAAGGGGATGTAGAGAAGAACAAACCACGCATTTTACGTTAAAAAAATTTTTTTCCCCGAAAATCGTGCCGTTTATGATATAGTAGAAATATATTGTACAGCCGGAGAGACCACAGATGACAATTATGGCACATTCGCATTGCATGCTGGATACCTAAGGCCACAAACACACACTCAGAATATGTAATATTGGTGCCTTTCCACTGCAACAATGGTTGCACGAACGTGCCTCTGTGTTAAGTCATACCTGCGCTACCTGTCTTGTTATATACGCGAGGAAGTTACTTTGATTTTAAAAAACACTGACGGATTCCCATACCAAAAACGTAAAGCTATCATTGTACAGGTCTAAACAGGCCCTTATTATGGTTCCAAGAGATTCAGGCTCCCAGGATTTCTAGACAATCCACACATGAAGGTGTCAAGATTGTCAGCTATACGGACCGGCCGCCTTTATCCCCCAAGAAACATCCGTAGTACTCATTTATGTTAGTGACTGGGTGTATACCAGGCCCACGGTGCGGCCGGAAGGGTTAAGTTAACAAAAAATATCAATGACTCCAGCGGCAACCGAACCCGCTACCTTCCGGCCTGTAGAGCAGTACCCTAACCACGTCACCGCATTCCCAAACCAATAAAACGTATGTATTAATCACTACATACTTTGCTCATCTAAAATGAACCTAAGTACTGCGTAATCTGAATGCAGGTGAAATTTATTGACTTGTTCGATATGAGAAGGTTAATTTCAGCAAGTTCTTTGGGTTCTGCTTTTCGAACCATTATTCTACACCTCCGAGTATTCTTTAACGAAACACCATTTACAGCAGAACTCCACTTATCCTGATTAAATGGGACGGCGAGCCATCCAGATATGCAGAAAATCCGGATAATTGGATTTTTCTTTGAAAATAGGCTACATTGGCAATTTGAAGTTCGGCTGTTACTATTTACAGTATGGACATGAGTCTAAACCTTTCAACTACGCCTGACTTGCAGTTCCAGAAGCCATAACACTGCGCGATACTTGATCCGATAACCGGTAATTTCAAGGCGTTATCTTTGTAGAATTCACGAAAAATTTACCCGAAGGGCCAAAGCGATCCGAACAATCGGCGATCCGGATTAAGTGGAGTTCGCTGTACTCAATAATTATACGTGATTAAAATTCCTCGTTACAGTAAGATAATGCAGGTAACCTGGGAACATTGTTTGGGAACCGCGGCCGTACAGGACACCGGCTAAAGGGGCTTTACTATTCAACATACATCTACGAACATTTCCTTCCCAATTCTGGATCCCTTATGGGATTTTACTCCAAATTGCAAGCGACAGAACTACTGATCCCTAATATCCAACAGAACATAATAGGCTATATAAAAACGCGGCCAAAGTTATTGCAGACGTGTTCATGACTGGTGAAGACCTTTCTGTCAGCAATAAACGACATCGTTTGAGAATCCACAGCATTCCCCACCAATTACATTACGAAGGGGTGCTGGTAAGTCCTTAGCCCGACCTACTTCCCGATGTCGTAGGACGGAATCGATAGTGTCTTTGGAAAGAGGGTTTGTTCATGTGCCGAACTGCAAGTCTTTTCTTGTTACAGAGGCTGAAAGGAAGCATGTCAGGCGACGCGCGATTTCAACAACATGGGAACGCGAGCTATAATCAAGTTTTTTTTTCCTGCAAGGCAAGGTGCCAAAGGAAATTCACGCAATTCTGACAGAAACATTAAGGGAACATGCACCATTGTATGCCACCGTCAAAAACTGGGTGGTCCAATTTAAACGTGGTGATTTTTCCATCTGTGATGCACCTCGTCCTGGACGACCCAAAAGTGACCACCCCGGGGATTATTGATCATATTAACGAGCTAATCTTCGAAGATGCCGGATTTCGGCTAAATCAATAGCTGACAAACTGGGCATCTAATGCGAGCGGGTTGGGTCCATCATTCATGAAGGTTTGGCCATGCGGAAGCTCTCCGCGAAGTGGACCCCGAAATGCCTGAATGAGGATCAAAAACGTCAACGGTGCCAGTCGTCTGAGCAACTTTTGGAATTTTTTCGGCGCGATCCAAATTATTTCCTGTCACGATTGGTGACCAAGGACGAAACCTGGTTATATCACTATGACCCGGAGACAAAGCAACAAACGATGAAGTGGCGGCATAACGGCTCACCCCGCCCCCAAAAAATTCTGAGTACAAAAACCCGCTGGAAAAGTTCTCATCTAGATTTTTTGGGATCAAGACGGCATCCTCCTCATTATGTTCCAAAGGGCCAAACTATCAACGCCGAGTATTACTCATCTCCGCTGGTGCAACTGAAGGACATTTTGAAGGAAAAACGCCGCGGGAAGGTCGCCAAAGGTGTTATGTTCTTGCACAATGCACCGGCTCACCGGGCACTTGCAACCCAGAAGAAAATGGCCTATATGGGTTTCCAATGTCTTGATCACCCACCCTATTCTCCGGATCTGGCCCCGTAGGACTACCACCTGTTCTCTGGACTGAAAACAAAATTGAAAGGTCGCTATTTTTCGTCCGACGCGGAGGTCATTGCTGCCGCGGAGACCTGGTACAACGGACAACATTCTGATTTTTTTTTTGAGTGGCTTGCAAAAATTACAGCAACGGCCTAAGAAGTGGGGAGTATGTTGAATAAATCACCAGTTTGGTCGCTGTAGCTTGTGTCCTTCCTGGTCGGGTTAAGGACTTATCAGCAGCCGACTTCGCATTCCTGGCTACAGTGGATGCTTCTCGTTTGGGTGAAGAGGAAGAGAGCGTCAGGCCGAACAGTACACATACGTGAACGTAAGAGTAGTTTCTTGCCATCCGGGATGTTCAGCAGGTAGAGGGGATAGTGTTCAGACAATCAGCAGAATGTAGATTAATCACACATGCGGTACAAATCTCAGCTGTACAAGCCTTCGACGAAGTATTACAACACGCAATTACAAACGAAAACGAACTCGAAAATAGATTTTTTTAAATTTATTTACGGTCTTATGGCCGTCTTAAACTATGCACGACCCTCAACTGCTCTCTAATATGTCTTTGTACTGCAACATACACAGAGGAGTCGTGGCGTGGCGCTGTAATTGTATTGCGTTCAAGGATGTACAGTACAAACTATCGGCAGAAACATGCCCGGGACAAAACTGGCGGCGTGAAGAAATACGTAAATCATAAAGAGCCTGGGCGTTTAAAAACTAGCCATTATGCGATACGTGCTAAAGAACAGAGAAAAAAAAAACACTTTTGAAATTGTTCGGGAGGAACCAGAAGAATAAGTTTCTTTTCCAGCACACTTAAGTGCCATTTCGACATCAACATAGCTGAAACAGGCCTGCTGCGAATTTTGTTCCTCTGGGATATCGTATGACCGCTTCAGAGTAAAGTGGGCATTTTGCAACCATCACAGATTCCTGAGGACCAATACACACACAACTCAAAGACGCTGGAACCTAAACCCCAGACCGCGACCAATCACCAGCCCCAGCTGCCACCGACCGCACTACCCAACAAATACGTACCCAGTATCGACTACTCACACTACAATGAACGAAAAGTAACCGCTTAAAATTTTTCTCAGTACGGAACTAAATTCGTAAGAACAGCATGAATAATGTACGCATGCACAAGCATTACAATCAACACAAATGCATGTTCTGAATTCAAACACCTTCCGTAACATGCGTGTGTTACGAACAATAACAGTTATCCACAAGCACTTTCATACCACTATCCAGTCTGATATTATGTAAACCCGTACCAGCGTATCGTACTTGTGAGTCAATATACATTATTATTTGAAGCACTGAATGAGTGTCGAGTTATTATATGCTCACTCTTTGAAGAATCAACATTTGCCAGTCTACACATGACCAAACAGAAACGAACGTACTGTCCAAGACACAGAACGTACAAATAAGTAAAGGTTACAGAAATATGAATGACGTGAGAAACCAAGCTTCACGAGAAGCTAAAAATTGCAGAACTGAACGGTGTTAACATAATTCTCTCAGGGTTTCAGGTTCAAACGGATGACAGTCTCTGTGTCTCGCCACCGTGCTGTAAAGGGGGTTGTGCCAATGTTTCGAAGGAACATACCGCCTCCAGCTCCAGGGTGAAAAAAAAACTGGACAGATATGGGTAGCATAGTCCTCAGAAACTTCGGTACATACCCATTACACTAGATGGCGGAAAACACCACAAGCCCATCATTTGGAATAACTGTTTAAAAAAATATATTAACAAAGCAGGCTATTTTCCGCTATGAGACATTTGTTTCAATGCCGAGTGTAATCTGCGAGCTTACTCTGGCCCTACGAAACTCTTCAGCGCGATGCTGTTTATACTAACGTTAATGTTAAAGATTGGCAGTCGATCCCTTGGTTTGAAGGCGAGATAATACCAACCAAGGAAGTAATCTGCCTTGTTTGCTTGCGGATGGGAGGAGGGGGAGAGAGGGAGGGAGGATGGTCTACATAATTCGACCCACCAGACCTTTTTAAATTCCGAAGCACATCACATTCAGTACCCATCACAAGCGAGCACTGTTCATGTCTTCCCAGCTCACCACACCTACCAGTGCGTTCGTAACGGTGTTACCATCTGTTAACACTCTTCCATGTCAGTTTCCTGCCCAAACCCTCCCACTGTCTAACACTCTACGCACATTACACACAATCAGTTACTATGCAATCATACAAGTTCTACAATGTTTTCTGTTACATGCTGTTACAATTACCAAGGTAACACAATGACGGAGGTTACAATGCATGCACTCGAGTCGCCTTCTCAATTACCTTCGGATATAATACACATTACACTTCAAAATTTAATACTGAAACCGATACTTATCCGTCAAACACAACTATGTATTTAGGAGTCAAGAAATCAGCTACGTCGTAATATTAACTACAATGCATAAAACTAAAGGGCGTCGACCCCGACTCACGGCAAAGTGAACAGCGAGAGACTGTGCTACCTGCTGCCATGCAAGACGGTCCGAGGAAAGAGATGACGCTAGGTGTGGGATACAACAACGACAATGCACAGCCAAAACTCAACTCTGAAAAACAAAACAGGAGACACAAATTTCTCGTGCGACAGGCCTATGGGCATGGAGACAAACACAGACAGCTGCAGGATAGCCGGTGCATCTATAATTTTGTTTGCATTATAACTATACATACAATGACGTCTCAAGCGTTTAACAGGACGTTATTTGGTTATGAAAGAACGTCCGCAACGACGCAGTAAGGCTCATTAGGAATTTTGAACGTCAGGTTACTACGGGTTATACGGGGATTGTGGGTCATATCAATCATGGATACAGGCTTCGTATATTTTGAACATTCTGAAACACAATTGCGACTGTGCCTTTCGTAGATGGGCTCTTGGGATTCCCAATTTAACTCAGGACGCACAACTACACAAACACCAGCATGTCGCCCAGTGATAAAAGCCATTCCATTTCCGAAACGCAAACTGACAGCAATGCGATGCAACGAAAAACCGACGGTCCAGGGTTTCGCTGCGGTGTTTCACCAACGCCTCATCCACACACACACACACACATCCATTCCGCTACTATCAACGCTACAGCACACACAGTACTCTAAGATATAGACTACGTACACACGAAAACAAGTGTGCGACATTTTATAAGTTAAAATTGTAATGTACACTTTGTAAACTCGCAACATGACGAGAAGCGGCAAAACTTCACGCCTTCTTAACTTCGGTACCAGTTCGGAGTGGTCAGCTTCACGTTCCGGCGGTCTTATCCCTCGATAGGATGCTCGGCACGTCCATGAACTAGTCTGAAAAACCGTGGCGAAGTGTGGGAGTGGGGTTAAAACCCTGCGGTTGATGGGGGATCAAAACTCTCGTCGTACATCCTACAACCTCATACTTTACAGACTAAAGATATAGACCCACGCGAGTCGTAACACACTACCGCTGGGACAGAAAAAGTAATTCCGCGGCGATCAAATATTTTTCGACCACTATGACGAATACTTCACAATTGGCTTCAGACCTCTCATAAGCGGGGGGCTGTCAGCGCTTAAGTCCTAAATGTTTCGCGGATTGAAAGCTGAGAACCGCCCTACGAAACCATCTGTATTTATAAATCAGCAATTTATTTAACAAAGCTGTCAGTAAATGAGTCCATGCAGAGTCGAATGAATGGATTAAAGTGAAGTAGGGGCGCAGAAGGGGACCGCCTCTGTGGTCTAGTTGTCAGTTTCGGGCTACAGATACAGAGGTCCCGGGTTCGATCCCCGGCGCTACCAGATTTTCTGAGTAGTAGTGGGTCTGGAATGGGGTCCACTCAGCCTCGTGAGGTCAATTGAGGAGCGACTTGAATGCAAAAAAGTAGCGGCTCCAGGTCTAGAAAACAGAGATTAACGGCTGTGGGGACCCGTTGAGCTGACCACGTGACACCCCTCTATCCGCAAAAGTTGGCACTAACTTCGCCGACAGGCGGCGGCCGCTCTGTCGGTATAGTTCGCATGCGGACTAAGGCCACGGAGTTTAGTTTAGTTTTAGGGGCGCAGAAGTAAAGCGGACGTGACCTATTGTAAGGTGCCACCCGGGAAGACCGGTGTTCCACCCGATATTTCAACATCACACCTCCGAAACGTAAGTCAAGAGATTACCGCTTTTGCCTTTACGTTTCATGCAAACGTAACCTGGTTTTTGGTTGCGGTGCAGAGATGCATTCTACGAAGCTGCGTTACAAGTCACAAAGTTCCTTCAGCATGCAACACTACAAGAAAATTGAGATTCAGATTTACCATCTGTTCACGAAGTATAACAAGTGACGTCTCGTTCAGTCATTTTCTTTGAACCCAACCAGCTGTACGGTGTTTCTTCTGTGTATTTTTGCTGTCGCGTACTGTCCACATTCGTTACAGTTCTTACAGAATGCGCTTTTTTTTAGTACGCGAAATTACGTACACAACATAATGACGGTTAAGATAAGCTGCGTCCGGGTCTGCACTTTGTCTCTTACGATGACGGAAGAGAAGCTAACGGTGGTTGAGAACAGGATGCAATGGAGAATATTTAGAACAGCCGTTCCCACAGTGCGCTCCATGAATCCCCAAGGGATCCGCGACCAGTTCCCAAAGATCCGTGGATACATCTCTGTAATGCTTTACTTTGAAGTTTACTTATTTTGTAATTAAGGGAACAGTGCTTTGTTAAAAATAATAGCAGAACTTCTTTAATTGGCGATATCTTTATTTCGCATGACCGTTGGGAAATGTAATTAAGAAACACCCCCGGACCCACGCAGCGAGCGCAAATCAATTTAATTAAGGGCAAATCATGCAATGCACTATTACGTACGCTACTGAAATGTATTCGCAGCTATCTACAATCAGTTCTGAGATATAAATGTTCAATTTTGAATAGCTATCATCTGGACACAATATTTACGTGAGCAAGGAAGAGGATCCGTGGTTATTTTTCGAAGCCAAAAGGAGTCCGCCAGCACAAAAATTTGCGAAACACTGACCAGATCCTAACAGAAAGGAGGGTGGAAACTGTTTGAAATCTTCAAGCCTTAGCGCTATGGGAAGCCTACGTATCACAAACAGGACGATAAAATGGGCGAGGGACGAGAATTCGTACAAAATTTTGGCCAGGAAACCTGTAATGAGTCTACTTGGAAGATATGAGCGTAACTGAGTGGAAATTAAACTATAGCTTAAGGAATTCTATTAAGATGGGAGAGTATGAATTATGGGTCACCTCAGGGACCAGTGGCTAATCTTCGTGAACACGGCAACCTGCATTTGGGTTTCACAAAGGCGGAATATTTTTGTTTCGAGAAGCTGGACGATTCATGTACTCAAGTAAAGACTATGCTCCATGAGGTACGTTGCGAGTATACCTACGACTGCGATGCAATATCTCGAAACACTAATAACCCTAAGAATGACAATTAGTACGATAGTATATAAATCCTACAAATACTTCACAGTGAGGACGCTGAAAGATTCCAAGGTCTACGAAAACGTCCATCGAAAGCACAGTCACGCAAAATAAACGTGACATAGTACTGTGAATATCGACTGAAGTAGTTACCACGGCTATACGAGTGCACGCAAAACTACACCGCGCACGCTACCACAAGACTATTTGTTTATGGAACAGGCGTACTCGTACAGCCCTATGTTCTGGGGATTTTTACTTACTTAGTCCGTATAGCAACTCGTTACGATTTTCTGTACTCGTCCAGACCGGCCCTGGGCCCCACCCTGCCTCCTGTACAATGGGGTATCTGTTCTTTTTTCCCGGGGGTAAAAGCGGCCGGGGAGTGGCAATGACTACCCGCCCAATCTAGAGAAGAAGTTAAAGAAAGGATAAAGCTATACCTCTACTCCCACTCTGGACCTACACGACCTGTTTTGTGGTGAACTGTACCTCTAACTTTTACTTTTACTTTTACCTTTGAACGAAGAGAGCCAGATTGATAAATGCAAGTAAAAACACTATTTATTTGCAATGAGGACAGCACCATTCTTGAATATGCAAGTCTTCCAGATAATAATAATAATAATAATATTTATTAACTGCAATTGGGTTGTTAACCGGTGGCAGTGGTTATTTTACATGTATACAAAACATGAAATCGGTTACTACTGAATTTAAGTCGGGAGGGCTACATGAGAAGCATGTAGTGGCAACTTGGAATCTTGGGAACCATCACAGCATTT
>Ga0123352_10020455_pt1 | contig 10541 bp, 9 predicted proteins | sample TergutLab28metaG_FD_89700 | JGI IMG/M metagenome (GOLD analysis project Ga0123352, IMG submission 89700) | Labiotermes labralis P1 segment gut microbial communities from Petit-Saut dam, French Guiana - Lab288 P1 | ecosystem: Host-associated > Arthropoda: Insects > Digestive system > Gut ... | reverse complement strand
GGTGGTGGTGGTAGGTGTTGGTCGGTGTGGGGGGTGGGTGGTGGGGGGGTGTAGGGTGGGGGGTGGGGGGGGTGGGGTGGTGTTCCTGACCACTGCAGGAATATTAGCTCCTCAAAAAGGACTTAGCACTATGGAGTTGATTATTTTCTGTGTGATGCCGTGATTTGCTGCCCTCTATGCCAGAGTTTCCCTGCAAGCTGATTAATAATTCCAGTTAGTGCATCATTTTTTAAATGTCTGCAGAAGTGTTCTTTGTTCAGCACATCACGTGTAGCCATTGTTTGTGTTTGCATCTGGATGATGTCGTCAGATCTCCTTGTATTTGATGTCACGCAGAATTCCATAGAACTGTGTTACTTGACACTGGAGGTAGGGTGTGTGTAGGAAGTGGCAGAACAGTCTTGGCAATTTGATCCTTAAATACTTGCGCAGATGAGGCATACCGAGCAGCAGTATTGTCTGGACAGCGGCCAGTCCCCACTTCGATACATGTTGTCTGTTGATGTTGCAAAACATCTGTTTAACAATTTGGACTGCAAGAAGCACCGTTCCAAACACCAGCATGGTCTGACTTTGTAACAGTGTTATCTGGCTGGCTCTGAATGCAGTTAACCTTTTGACGCCTAATCTCAACTATAGTGGTCGTACCGCACCGCTAAGCTCTAAAGTTGCATTTTATATATGTATTCAACAAATATAGGTACTGAATATTTTAAACATGGTATATACTCTCCGTTTTTTTCTCTTCAAAATGCAGTTTATTTCATAATTCTAACATGTTTGGTTCCTATATTATTCACATTTTATATACAGGTGTGCTAAAACGAAAAAAATAATTCCGGCGCCAGAAGGTTAATGGCCGCTGCCACTAAGAAGCTTGCTGCTCTTTTTCACGATCACGTCCACAACCATGTGTTATGTCAGCTGTGTTGATCTTTGACAGAAATATAAGGTGTTAAAGTCCGAAGTTATACTCGTGCGTTTATGGTGTTCTTTATCTGTAAACACATGTTGATATTTCTGCATTGGGCTCCATGTTTGGATGTATCGAAACGCTAATGCGGTCAAAAACAATATTCAAACCTCATTAAACAGGTTGTGGGTAATAACGAATCTGTGTTTAGGCACTTCTTATTAAGTAAAAAAAAAAATATATATATATATAACTTTTTTTGGGGGGGGGAGAGACCACGTCAGTAATGTCAGTAAATTGCTATGGGTTCTTTTTGTAGCTCAGAGGCAAACCTGCAGCTGTTCTGTGTCAACCCTGAGGAGTGATGTCAGTGTGAAATGTTTTGTGTCATGACAACACAAGACCTCATGTTCTGCATCATGACAACACAAGACCTCATGTTCTGCATCATGACAACACAAGACCTCACGTTCTGCATCACAACAACACAAGACCTCAAGTTCTGCATCATGACAACACAAGACCTCATGTTCTGCATCAAGACAACACAAGACTTCAAGTTCTGCATCATGACAACACAAGACCTCATGATCTGCATCAAGACAACACAAGACCTCACGTTCTGCATTATGACAACACAAGACCTCACGTTCTGCATCAAGACAACACAAAACTTCATGTTCTGCATCATGACAACACAAGACCTCACGTTCTGCATCATGACAACACAAGACCTCACGTTCTGCATCAAGATAACACAAGACCTCACATTCTGCATCAAGACAACACAATACCTCACGTTCTTAATCATGACAACACAAGACCTCACATTCTGCATCAAGACAACACAAGACCTCACGTTCTGCATCACGACAACACAAGACCTCACGTTCTGCATCACGACAACACGAAACCTCACGTTCTGCATCATGGCAACACAAAACCTCATGTTTCATGTCATTACAGTACAATACCTCTTACATCCCAGGATGGTTGTATCTTGAGCATCACAACTTTGGAAACCTCATATTTTTCAACTCCCAGTTTATCTCATATATGAAGGAGAGGTACAAAGTCCGTGCATTTTTTCCTGGTGACCTACAGCATAAACCTAACCAGTGTTCACTGCAAGGGGCATAATACTGCCCTGTAGTTAACAAGTTCAGCAGATCCAACTGTCTGGCATCAGGCATTGAACTAACTAGTGGAGAGAAACAGTTTAACTTAAGTTATTTCGTATTCATGATGGTATGATGGTACAGATTACGTTTTGCAGGATGAGCAATGGCAGTTCTTATTTTAATGACATCACAGTGCAACTGACCCTTAAGATGCACAGTGGCGTAGTGTGATCTTCGTACTTATGGCACATGACTTTAGGACTACACAAGTAGCGATTGGCATGCAGGTTACTTTATGCAAGTGTGACTCAAGTGGCATCAATCGAAGCTCACTGACATTATGAAAATAATAAAAAAGTTGGCAGAATACAATAGAATAATAATTGGGTTCGAGCCCTTCTGGGCGCGATTGCGCCTAGGCTTTAAAAGAGGCCCTTTGTGCCCCATACTCTATATTAAGTTATAGGAGCCATGTTCCTTTAGCAAAGTACCAGAATACCTAGTTTCCTAATGTCCTCCGGGTCCAAAAAGAAGGAACCCAGATATGAATGTCTAAGTCACTCTACCACAGTTCCCCCTGACTGCAGCCCTCCATGCAATCCTTATTGCAGTCCCCTATTGCGGAGCTCTCCTTAGACTCTAATTTAATCTCAATCTCGATCCCACGGGATCAGGGGAAATATTTGGTCTACCAAGCAGAGCCACTATACTTGGCGAGGCTAAATACAACGGGGATGTCGCCTGGTATCCCAGAGGGTGCCGTTAGAGAAAGACTCACCCACTGCCATTCATCCCTTAGGCACGGCACTCACACCGTAGGATTGGGGATTGTTTTCAAGGTTTACTCCTTTTGATCCGCTGTGTTCTGCACTACAGGGTCACCACTCGTAGGGTGTGGCCCTTCACCACACGCAGACGGTCTTGGGCAGACACAGGCTATAATCCGCATCTAACGCCTCTGGAGAATAGCTATAGCCCCCCCCCCCCCCCAGCCCCCCAAATCCACCCCCAAGTAACACGGGGCCCCTGGTACGGCCCGCCCCCCCCCCCTTCCCCCCCCCCGAGGGGTGTTTGGCGTAAAACGGTGTTAATCCCGCGTTTAGCCTCCTTGGGAAATGGCTGTGGCCCCCCCCCCCCCCTCAGGCCACCAATGTCACCTCTCAGTAACACGGTGACTCTGGTACGGCCCGGCCGACTCCCCTTGACCCCAAGAATTGTACAGGTTTTTGATTGATTGATTGATTGTTTCTATACCAACTGATGAGAATCTACTGAAGAAAGAAGCTGAAATGTAGTGAAGCACAAAGGCCTACTGATTGCAGTATTGTATCACATATGCATTGTGACAGTGACGTTGGTACTGTAATAGTGATGTGGGGCTGGAAGCCTCTCAGGGTGACCTCAGTAGTAGTTAGCACATGTTACTTGTGAAACTGTAGTGCAACGTTGCGTCAAGGAATGGCACACCATGGCATTCAATTTAATTAGAAATGTATTGTCATGGAGCTGTTGTATGACATGTCTTAGGGGCAAGGTTTGACTCTAGGACATTCACAGGATAACCTGAGTTGTGGCAGAATAGGCCAAACTTGAATTGTAGTGAGCAGAGTCGAGTCAGCTCATCACCGTGTCACACGACCCGAATACTCTATTTCTTTTGTTGTGACAGGAGGTACTGGTATTGTTGTGACTGTGTTCCACTTGTATTTCAGATGTTTAGACTCATCTGATTATAATAATGTCATTGAGGGTGAATGAAGGTGCCGGTGGTTATACAGATGTTGCTGAAGAACGGTGACATATTGACAAACAAGTTTAGAGTACCTTCTGACAGTGTGGGCTGGGATAGCTCAGTCAGTATGGCGACCCCCACTATGGGGATCAAATCCTGGTGGGGCCGAGATTTTCCACACCTGTCCAGACTGGCCCTGGGGCCCACCCAGCCTCCTATACAATGGGTACCGGATCATTCCTGGGGGTAAAGTGGCCAGGGCATGGCGGTGACCACCCACCCCAACCTAGCGCCGAGGTTAAAGAAAGAGTAGAGCTATACCTCTACTCCCCCTCTGGGCCTTCGTAGCCTGTTCTGGGGTGACCTTTACCTTTTACCTTCTGACAGTACGTTGCCATTTTGGTCCTGACAGTGCCACACTGTCAGTTGTCTGTTTCACAATACCTGCAGTTGAAGCACTTTGTGATATTGACAAGTGCCTATTGTTCTGATGTAAGTGTGCATTGTGCTGTGTTTCAGAAGGTTATTATCTCTCTAATTTACAGGTGTATTTCGGCACCGCGCAAGCGCGCATCTATTTAGTTGCTGATTTCCTCAGAGTGAACTGCCATACAGGAATGTCGGCTCTGATGCGAAAGGCTCTGATTGATGAAGTTGGAGGAATTGAGGCTTTCAGCTGCTACTTGGCAGAAGATTTCTTCCTTGCCAAGTCACTGAAAGAGAGAGGTTGGAGGATGTGTGTCAGCAGCCAACCGGCGTGGCAGAACTCCGGTTTGTGTGAGATAAACAGCTTCCAGGCTCGGTTAACCAGGTCAGTATTAAGGACAGAGATGGGGGAGAGAAGTAGCAGCATATCTGTAATGTATTGATAATGTTATGTTGTGTAGTTGATACACATTAATTGTTGTTTTGTTCTTTTCTTTCTCTTCTCTCCAGGATTGTTGTATGTACTGTATGTAAGTCATAAGCTTAATTTTATCATGCTTAGTTCTCGCCTTCTGTAACTCATACTATTTGCTTACACTTCTATTTCTTAGTAAGCAGACCAGGCATGGGAGGAATATAATTTCCTTCTATTTCTTTTTGTTTATAAGTAGTCGCAGTATGTGTTTATCACGCGAGCAGTGTGTGTGGATTAACGCATGTAACAGTAACTGTCTTGTGCTCCAGTAGCAGTCTATTGTGTATCTTGAACAGTGACTGAGCAACAGAGAATGAAGCTGGACGATCAGTGAGTGTTAACGGTAATGAAGAGCCCCGCTGGCGAGATTTGTCACCAATACAGTTCAGTTGTAATTGCAATTATTCCCTAATTGAGAACAATAAAACTCCAGTACACTCTACTTGGGGATCATTGAGAGTGTATGTGGCATGCCCGACTCCCCGTCTTAACCTGAGTTCCGAGCTCCGTCCTTCTGGGAACAATATCCAATATACGTTCCTAACCGGGTCCGTTAAGGATACGACAGTCATGTGTGCAATTGTGGTATGTCACAGAACCTTTGGTAGGGACTGTCACCATGAATGAAATGAATGTAACTGATTTGCGCCCCATCCATGGAAACTCTCAGGTAGTTTAAGTAAATATAACACAATTCCAATCAACAACCTGATTTACTAAACAACAACGTTGATAGTGATACAATCATGAAACATCTTACAGAGTATGTCCAAATACTTTGGGCTGGCTTCGTGGTACAAAAATATACCGCTGTCCCGTAACGATACATGAACGGACTACCAGCAACACAGGTGTAACACACATGGAGCCAGCGTGGAACCCTTTGTCCGTGCCTGAGTAGTTGCCAAAATACAATTTTGCAACCATTCCCAAACCTAATTTTGACCATGTAAACTGCTCAGATGTCCAAACCAGACTGTCTTCTACAAGACCAGTTTGAGGTCCCAGGTACAGGAGAGAGGAAGAGGGGGAAACTGGTTTACACGGCACAAGTCCATAATCTTGTTTCACGGGTCCTGTGCCAGGGGTTCGAGACTAAACGTGGCACAGGGTCCTTGTTAATATATGGGAGTAAAAAGGTAAAGCAGTCCCATTACAGGCCTAGATGGGCCCAGAGGGTTGTGAGGAAGTTAAGGTTCCCAGATTTCGTGACAACGGCACAGGATGGTGGTAGGTTGTCAGCCTTAAGCACCGGCCGCTTTTACCCCCAGGAGATACTTCTGGCACACTTTTCTTTTAGAGGCTGAGTCGACCTCAGGGCCATAGTGAACACAGAAGGATTTCATGTCAATAAAAAATCCACTGACACCAGCTGGGATCGAACCAACGACCTTCTGATTTGTAGCACAGCACCTTAACCACTATAATACATTGGAGTAGCTCTTCTAAAACTAATGGCTGAGTACCATTGGACACAGCATATGGTGGGGCATTTCGGAATGAGAAACTGACTGTCCTTTGTCTGTATTGCCTTCATCTTCCAGGGTTGCAGATGAAGGCAGTGCTTTCTGTCAAAACGTCAGCGAACGCCAGATCTGCAACACAGCATCACATGCCAGAAGACGTGAATCAGCCACTTTTGGAGCCTCAAATTTGTAAATGAAAATTGTGATATCTGGTGCAGATGATGTACCATATGCTGTCCTTCGGTTGTTGTGTGTCACAGCGCTGGAGTGAAAATGTGATGAGGTCCCATATTTTACCCAGAAGGCTCGGTTGCTCAGAGCAGCACACGAATGAAAACTGAAAGTTAATTGTCTAAACATGTCAGTGTTTCCTCTTTGTTGAAATTTTACTGACAGAGCAGTCTTTGTTATCATTTGAGGGTTGTTTGACCATGCATCTTCCTCATGAAATAATGTGAAATACCAACTTGATGGAACAAGGTAATTTTATTGATGTATTCTTAGCTCGACATGTTACGGGTACATACTCCTGTCATCATGAGCATTAGATGTTGAGTTGCAGCATATGGTCTTCTGCACCGAGCTTTTGGATGGGTGGTGGTCTTGAGAGATGCTGCGTAATTCTGCACTCTACACGCGACTTACGCAGCATCTCTCAAGACCACCACCCATCCAAAAGCTCGGTGCAGAAGACCATATGCTGCAACTCAACATGTAATGCTCCTGATGACGGGCATACGTGTATGTACCCGTAACATGTTGAGCTAAGAATACATCAATTAAATTACCTTGTTGCATCAAGTTGGCATTTCACATTGTTTCATTTGTTATCATTTGTTTTGGAATAACAGGAACAGTGTGTGAAACAGTGAATTGGTTCATTGTATCTCTCATATCTGAAGTACTACAAGTAACAGAAGATCCTCACAATATGCGTACGAGATTTAAATATCATTTAACGCACAGAAGTCTTGCAGTAATGAAAACAGTTTTATGGATATGTATAAAACAGGTTATGTTTTGTAATATCAAGTGTATTGACGTTTTGGTGGTAACATGCTGAAATAGTAACAACTTTTACACTTTTCAAGTCTGTAAGACAAATGTTGGGCAGAGACAGGGAACATACTTGCTGAAATTAAATGTTCATGTAACCACCATATTTTATGTGAATTATCAAATTGTGTGGTGGGCCGGGACAGCTCAGTCAGTATAGCAACTCGCTACGGGCTGGACGGTCCAGGGGTCAGATCGCGGTGGGGGGGTGAAATTTTCTGCACCCATCTGGACCGGCCCTGGGGCCCACACAGCCTCCTATACAGTGGGTACCGAGTCTTTCCCAGGGGTAAAGCAGCCAGAGCATGGCATTTACCACCCACCCCCATATAGCACTGAGGTTAAAGAAGGAGTGGAGCTATAACTCTACTCCACCTCTGGGCCTTTGTGGTCTGTTATAGGGTGAACTGTACCTTTACCTTTATCAAATTATGTGTACATTGTGACAATGTACCGTCTAAAGTACACAGTTATTTAAACTTGCAAATGCCAGCTGTTGACCTGTAAGTGTCTCCCTGACGAAGGGCTGTGTCGTTTGAACCGCACTGGAAATTTATGAAACGGTGCTTGGTACTAGTATGTGCGCTGCTGGTGTTTCTTTGCGTGTTTTGTGAATCAGCTAGTTTACGTGTTTGTAGGTGGGCGAAACTGCGGGTAGCCATGGTGCCTTATACCATTCTGCTGGAGCCTTTGTCTGAGTGCGTCGTAATAGGAGCCTGTGCATCGTGGGCCGTCTGGTTCCTGTTCAGCTGGGATCCTCTTGTCTTCTATTTGGTGCACGTCCTGGTCTGGTTTCTGCTGGACTGGATCCTGCTTTCCATCATTCAGGTGCAGCAGTACTTTTTTGAACCACTGCCATGTGTAAATAAAATATAGTATCATTATATTATCTGACAACCATCGGTTGCCATGTCGTAACAGCTTCCTTGTAACATTAACATAGCCGACTTGGCCGACCACCCAAACGTGCATGATGGAGTGGCGGTGCGAAGGGACAAACAATAGTTTGCAGACAAAATGTGGACCCCATACCGTTCTATTTGGGCAAGGAGTGCCAGGGTAAAATATATGGTTACTGCTGTGGGCTGAGAGCACTTCCCATGTCATTTCAATGGTTTGTTCAAGCTGTAGTGAACTTCAAGATACATGACATCAGTGTCACTGTACGTTCAGTCAGATAGGACTCCTGTCACGTATATGTATGCTGCCGTACATTTTTGTGTGGCTGTGCCATCTGCAGGTGAGCTTGGGACATTACTGTTTGCTTCATCACATTAAAATAAGAATGACAAAGATTTTAAAGTTAAAAGTGGGCATTATAATAGTGCAGAGGTAGTACTGGCAGACATTTATGTGATACACTTCCTTTTAAGAATTATTTGAAAGAAAGAGATGATTTGTTGCCTTTGTTGTCAAACTTTGCTTGTGGACGTGTCATAGACAAGTGAAGTGAAGCGGGAGAGACTGAAACTGAGTGGGACAAGTCACCTTATTGTCTATGCTGACTGTGTCATTTGTTGGGTGACAACATGTAAGCTGTAGTGACAGTGCACCTAGGCTTTATTAGTCACTATTAGGAGCAAGTGACACATGCTGATGAACATGGCAGTGAACTTTTGGGTTCCATGGAATGCAGAAAAATTCTTGACTAGATGATGAAGTTGCAGCTTTTCGAGGATTATGGAGCTTGATGTAGCTAGCTGGTTGATTGGTTGGCTGGTTGGTCAGTCAGTCATTCATTCATTCCTTTATTCACTCAGTCAGTCAGTCCGTGAGTCATTAAGTTTTTCAGTTATCATTGAATTTGTTCAATTGTTCATCGGACGGTTGGTTGGTTGTAGTTGTAAACACCATTTGTCTGTAGTATTATTTTGTTGATTGTTGAGGTAGGGTAGCTAAGTTAACTGCAGTTTGGATTCAATTCTTGGCAGGGGCAGGGACTTTTTCTGTCTGCTGATACATGCACACCACCTCTGATGACCAATGTCTCCTTGGTGATACATGCACACCACCTCTTATAATCTCACTGTATTTGCTGATACATGCACACCACCTCTGATGACCAACGTCTCCTTGGTGATACATGCGCACCATCTCTGATAGTCTCCCTATATACTAATGCATACATACTGTCTGATAATCTCACTGTTTTTGCTGATACATGCACACCACCTCTGATGACCACCGTGTCCTTGGTGATACACGCACACTGCTTCTGATAATTTCCCTGTCACTGCTGATGCATGCATAGCAGCTCTGATTACAGCCCTTTTGCTGATATGTGCATACCATCTCTGATAGTCTCCCTGTCTTTGCTGGTACTTGCACCCATCTCTGATAATTTCCCTATATACTAATGCATACATACTGTCTGATAATCTCCTTGTCTTTGCTGATACATGCATATAAGCTCTGATGACCACCTTGTCTTTGCTGATACTTTCATTCCAAATTTAGTGATTTTCAGTCATGTTTTCCTGCACTGTCACCAATACATAATGAATGTGCGACTGACATTCTTGTAGGATACGACAATATTTTAAATTATGGTGAGCACCAAAATCATAGGCAGACATTCAACTACGTAGGCTGATTGAAAAGTTTCAAGACTGCCTCTATTTCTCTTTCCCGGTGTTAGACATGGCAACACTGCACTAGGGATTGTGAAAGTCATACATTGACGTGTCTGAACCTGTAGTTGGACAGCTGTAGCCTTGAGGATTTGGTCACAGCGAGTGGAAACACCTAGTACTTTTTGTCATGGCGGATGAGGAAGACATTTGTGTGAAAATACGGCAGAGATGTGTGATTGATTGCGACGTGCGACGAATCGTGGATTCATCATTATGACCTGTTGTCAAAACAACAGTCAAGTGTGTGGAAACACTCAAATTAGCCACCCCCCAAAAAATTCCGTTCATCTCTCTCGGCTGGTAAAGTCATGCTTCTACTGTTCTTTGATGGGCACGGGATGATCTTAGAGCACTGGGTTCCCCGTGGGCAGACAGTGAATGGCGCCTATTATGCAAACGTCCTGAAAAACCCATTTGCGAGGAGCCATGAGGAAGAAAAGACCGGATTTGATCAAGAAACAGTGGTTTTTGCTCCAGGATAATGCCCGGCCACATAGTGCTGCTGTGGCATTGGCAGCACTGACTGAAATTGGTGGGACAGCACTACAACATCCTCCATACAGCCCGGACTTAGTGCCAAGTGATTTCTGGGCATTCCCAACACTGAAAGCACAACTGTGGGGAAAGAGGTTTTCTTCAGATGATGAAGTGAAAAACGCCACGGCCGCAGTGCTAAAAGGGATGTCACAAAACAATCTATTTCATGTGTTTGAATCATT
>Ga0123352_10020454_pt1 | contig 10542 bp, 10 predicted proteins | sample TergutLab28metaG_FD_89700 | JGI IMG/M metagenome (GOLD analysis project Ga0123352, IMG submission 89700) | Labiotermes labralis P1 segment gut microbial communities from Petit-Saut dam, French Guiana - Lab288 P1 | ecosystem: Host-associated > Arthropoda: Insects > Digestive system > Gut ... | reverse complement strand
TTTGTATCTTGGAAGAATAAAATGTCGTCTTCCGTCCAGTCGGGCGTGATTATTATCTCGTTGCTCGTTTCGGTATCGACAAAACACGCGCAATCGACAACAACACTACGAAGCCAAGTATAGCGGCAAGCATAATCGCGGTTGCTCAGGCTCGTTCCCGACGGGCTGATTTTCAGTTGGTCAAATCTCTGTTGAAAATCTTCTCTGCCTATCATAACCTGTCGGTTGCTGACACTGCTTACATAATCCTCATTGTATTGGCTCAAATATTCGTCGATAATATCTTTTTTGTCGTCGTATAAAATATACAAATCGTCGTTTTTGATGTGGTCAATCAGGATTATATCTTCCACATCCGAGCCTGATTGATACACTCGCATATCGGGAAGCGTGCTGTCGGACGAATAAACTTGAAGCTCAATACGTCCCGCGCCAACGTCGCTGTCCAAAACATTTATTTTCAGGAACGGATAAAATCCCTCCGACACTGCTACTTTCACCAATTCGCGGAGTTTGTCTTCAAAACCTATTTGTGTTTTCAATCCCTTAATCAGCAAGTCCATTGTTGCGGCGTCGATTGAGTTCTCGATGTTCATTATCGCCTTAATTCTGCCGTGAAAATGCGCGCGATACACATTATCCGTGAGGTTTTGCAACACGGTTGATACGATATTCGGCTCAATGGGGTCGTATTTCAGCAAGTCCTTGAGTTTGGCGCGCAAGCTGTTTGGGAGCAATTTCCCTTGTGAAATCAGTCTGTTTCTGTATCTGTTGTTTAGCTCTTCGTTCCAAAATTGCCTGCGTTGGCGGATAACCTCGGAGAAGTTATAAAATAACCGTGTTGAATTTTCATCCCAATATTTTAGTTTTGTATCGTTAAACTGCTCATCCGTATATTTAACAGGTTTGACTTTCATTTATACCTCCTACAAATATTTACAATCCAAATGCAGACGGCGCAAACATCCTGACAACTATGCCGCCGCCCGAATCGTGCAAGTTTTTGAATGTATCAATATTCATCAGATAAACAATCGCGTTTTGGTCGGATATTACGCCCGCTTTGAACGGACGCGCCCAACCCGGAACTGTCAGCAGAGAGCCGTTCTCTCTTGCTGTGCTGAATATATCCTCGTGGGAATACAGCGCACAACCAACCCAAACCTCCAAGGAGTGCGAAACTTGGTAATTGTTCGGTTGCGCGCTTAGTATTATCCCGATAAGTTTTTGGATAACCGTGAAAAATCTGTCTCGGTAGTCCTTGTATGTGTCGTCAAAAAGTTTTGTTATTATGAAAACGTCGCTTTCTCCGTGTTCAACGTAAAACGAAAATATATCATTTCCGAAATTTACCAAATTTACCAAATCATACAAATCGTGCTGTGTGTTGTCTTTATCTTTCGTGATGTTCCGCGCATACGTCGCCCATCCGTTGTGCAGGACGTCCTCAGTGTAAACCGTAAACATCTGATTGCGAATGCCGATAGTGCGCGGCGTGTGTATCACCATTTTGGTGAGTGTCTCGGCAATCGACAAGGTTTTAGTGTTTTTGTATCTGTTTTCGTAGCCCCACTGCAGATTTACTTCGCCGCGCTCGTTAAACAGTTTCCCGTTGTCCCCGATTATCATCGGCGTGTTTTGGGACGTTATATAAAGTTGCTCTTTTGTCGAGAAATTGACGTTAAATACTCGGCGTTGATTTCGGCGAAAGTCTCTTATCCCGTCGTTGCCAATAAATATGTTCGTCGAAACGCTGTCGATTGAATAAATGCCATTTGTGGTCATCACCAAGATGTCATCGTTGAGCAATCCGATATTAAGCACCTTTTCGGGAAACGTCAGAACTCCACGGTTTGGATTGAATGTGTCCGTTTGGTCGTTGTTTGCCGCAGTTCCGTTTCTGTAATTCTGCGTTATCCCAACACAATTGTCAAATGCGAACACTTTGAAGTTGTCCATCGGAATAACTGCCTGAATTCCGATATTTCCGATATTCGACAAACCGAACGCATTAAATCGCGCAGAGATATTTCTGAGAATATCGTCAAATGACATCCCCTCTAAAACCTCCGCAAAATTAGGGTTTGGGTTAAAGTTGGGTTGAAGTTGATTTACCTTATATCCTGTGCTTTCTGTATAATACCAAAACTTTTGCCCCATATTGATACTTAAAGGTAAATCGCAAACAAAATGGAAAGTATTCTGCGCCGAATTCTCGCTTTGAACAGTCCGATAAACCCGCATTGCATTATACGTATCCATCGGGTCAACAAGATTGCCTGAAATATCCATAAAATAATATTCGTTTTCTTGATACAACTGCTCATTCGCCGTAGTTCCCGACACAGAATTTATAGGCGAAATTGTCATAATTTGTGTTTTATCAGGGTTATCATTCCACATATTGGGATGGTTTGCATATAGTCGCGCAGGGAAACGCGCGACTCCCGAATTATCTGTTCCTATAATTTGCATAGCGCTCATATCGATTGTTTTCTCGCTAATATCTACATCCTCCTCAATCTGAGGCTTAACAAATGTAAATGACGGCGCGCTGATTTCAGTTTCGAGCTTAATCGGCTGAAAGATGAACGAAATTGTCGGATTAACATTAAGCGCCTGCGATAATGACCCCGTGAATGACGGCGAGTATATCGTCCTGTCTGCCATTCCCGCAACTTGGTCATCGTATGTCAGCACCCACTCGTTATTTCCTGTCTGCTCGTTTACCTGAAACTGAAAAATCCGAGTAAATGCGGCAGGCGCGGTGCCCATCGCAACAACAACATCGTTAAGAACAGGGGAAATATTTGTTTGAGTAAACCAAAAACTCGGAACGGCAGAGGGCGTAGGTATTGCCGCAGGATTTGCCCAAACAAACAAATTTCCCTGTATTATATCTTGAGAGCGTCCCTCACCCGAGAATTGCTCAAGAAACCAGCCAATTCGCGACCTGTGCGCTCTCGGTAAATTATTCTGCTTGCACCAAGTAGCAACAGACTGCACAAACGACGGACGAAAAGCCGCCGAATTAAATACGTCGAATTGCGAGCCGTGAACTGCGCTGTTATTTGTCGCCGCCGTTGCCATAACAGACGTTATAGTATTAACCGTCGGCATATTTATTACTTGGATGGGAGAATTAAGCGATATACTCGCAGTCTGCGGATTTATCGCCATATAAAATATATCGCCGTTAAAACTAACATATACTCGCTTCCTGTCGTAGTCATACCACATCAGGAAATTTGGCGCGAAGTCGTCAAGCGGCATTCCATTTGGTAAATCCTGCTCACTTGTGAAATTTATCACGCTTGAGAATGTGAAAATCTCATTTGTTTTCACGTTCCACTCTACGATGTTCCAATTAATTTGGAATTTTTCAAGTGCTCCCCTCCCCCACACGCCGACGAGCGAATAAATGTAGTCGCCCACGGAAATTGACTTAAGTGATTGCAACCTTACAAACTGTGAAGTATCTGCAAAGCCTGTTTCAAAAGGTCGAGACAATTCGGTTTGTAAGGTTGCAATATTTTGAGTAGTCATAGGTTTCTCAGGCTCAAGGAGCGATGAGGGTATCATATTCAGTATTTCTTTGGCGGTGTTCGGATATTCTCGCCTAAACTCGTTAAGCAGGAACTCCGAATAACTGTCGCCGAATATTGCGTAATTTAGTGATTTAGGCACGAGAACCCCGCTTTGAATATGTTGAACGAATGCGGCGCGGTATCAAATGCACGGTTGCGCCCAAGTATTTTGGCATTGCGTCGCTGTCGCATTCCATTACAACGCTAAAGCCGTCGGAAATTATACCTTTTCCATACAAAAGCGTGATTTCATCGACGTTGCTGTTTTGTGAGAAATTATGTTGTCTGCGAATTCCGCCTGTCGGCAGTGTGTTGCCATCGCGACATTTTACATACAGATTAAGATTGCCGAAATTATGCATTGTGTTTTTTTCGTATATATTTGCGTAAACATCTACTTTGAGAAGCTCGTTTTCGTTGTAGTCTTCATCGTTAAAGTGGGTTGTCTCCACTCGACAGTCGTAAGGCTCAATATAATTAAAATTTAATGCCAACTAAACCGTCCTCTCTCTTTCATCTCTTGAAAGCAAAACTTGCACGTCTGCCTGCAATCTTTGCAAAGACTCAGCAATTCCTGATAACAAATCGAAGATTGCTTGCGTTTCTTCTGTCGGCTGGGGTATTTGGTGTATGCGCATATCATATTATCCTCACAAAAAGTTAATCGGAGATACGGATAACGGGTTAACTTTGGGAAGTGTCGCCTCGGACGGTATTGTATTCACCGTTATTTTCACTCTCTGCACTTCTGCGTCTATCTCTTCTTGGTATGTGTCCATCCTGATAACTTCGGTTGTGTCGTCGATAAACTCATAAACGGACTTTTTCAGTTCGAGGCGTATGAGATTTACGAGTATCGGGTCGCAAAGCAACTGTTCCGACAGCGGAGCGTCTGCATTTACAAGCGGCAGAATGTCTTCCCAAAGCGATTTTATAGTGTGTTGCGGATAGAAGTAATACATTATGTCGTTGTTGTGTTCTGTGCCTGCAAACGTTGCTATATCGGCAACTAATCTCATTGGGTCGTTTGTCGGGCGCATATACGGATATTGCTTAACATAAATGTGATGATCGGGCACCAATTCCCATCCGGGTATTGCGTCGTCGTCCCAGTATTCATCAACAGTTTTTTCGTATTTCAAGACAATGAATTCGACTTCTCTTTCGTATGTGTATATTTGGACAAGGTCTTTGTTGCGTAATTTGTCAAAATGCTCTTGGTCGCCGAAGCCCATAACTTCAACCCTGACCCTGTCGTTGTTCATTTCAAATACAAAATTCCGCACAACAGGCGATACACCATTCGTCCATTCGTTGATGTCGCCGAAATTAGCCGTGAATGTCTTGTCGAATGTTTTCAGTCCGTCCACTCCCAAAGCAATAGGAGACGAGGATGTGCCGAGCGGAAGCGGTGCTGATGTCTCCAGTTTTTTAAATCTTCGGGACTGCATAACTGCGCGGCGCACGGCGTTGTTTATCAGCATTATCCATTCGCTATTATCTCTGATATAGTCCTGTAATTGCACTGGTAGCGTATTTATAATTCGTTGATATGTCAGCATTAAAAATTACCTCCTACTAATATTTACAATGCAAAAAAATCAAGTAAAATCATAAATTTCTCAGAAATTCAGCATTACGCGCGCGTTCTGCTCATACGCTTGCCTCTCTGTGTTCGGTTAACTTTATCGTCCAGTCGTTGGGGTCTTTTAAATCGCCGTAGCTGAAGCTTGTGTCGAGCATATTTCGACAACCGCAGACGGGAGCTGTCCACTCAGCCCACGAGATGTCAAATGTCTGTATCGGGTCGAGCGGCTGAAGTTGGGGCTGTAAACCCGTTGGAACTATCGGAACTCTGTTCATAAAGTTTTGAGTGTCCCACTTGTCGCCCAAATTGGCAAACTGGCTCCACGGGAGGATGTTTGCATTGTTTATCCTAATATCGCCATTTCTTAAATAAAACCGACTGAACATTTGACTGAGAACTCCAGCAGATGGGTTTTGGATGTTGCTTGAATGCAAACTTGAAAACCCTGTAATGTTTACAAATACACAGTTTTTAATGTCGTAGTTATTTGGCGGCGGCATAGCTGTAAGGTCTAAAGTTCCGCCAAACAGGCAAATGCAATTTTTCATTTTCAATGGCGCCGAAGTCATTGAAAATCTATTAAAAAACAAAAATTCGTCATTAGTATGGATAATGCAAGAATAAAAACTCAACGCATAATTAGTCGTCCCAAATATTACATTCCTAAATATGCACCTGTTATAAACTATTGGGAATTGAGCGTTAGATACTATGCTTGTGGTAGTGGTAAAATTTATAATTTCGGCGTCATTGAAATACAAGGTGCTTGATTTTTCGTTTGTTTGGTCGTTAAAAAAATCATTTAAGAATGTTGTTGAACTCTCCAATCTGAGAACATTCTTATTAAAGTTAAGAAATACGCTATATCCTTGACTTTCTATCGGGCGCGCAAAAAAAGGAATAGGTGCATTAAGATTTACGAAGCCGTATTCTATCTTAATTGCGACATCGTCTATCATAACTTGTCGCACGGGGTCAAATGCCGCGCTTTGGGCAATTAAATTGCGTATTACTTCGTGTATATTGCCCGATGTTTCCCAAAGTGTTAAATGCACCATTACTCTACCTCCAAAATGTTTGACAAATTACTCCAATACGGCACCGAGAACGTGCGCGGAACAACTTCAAAGTCCGTGCTGTCAGGAAACGGCGGCTTTGTCGGCGCAGGCGGGATTAAAAAGTTATCAACAAGAACATAATTTCCGACTGCAGGCATAACCCCTGATTGATTATGAATAGTGGTTCTAAAATTGGGGTTTGGCACTTCATCGACAAAATACGATGTGTTCTCAAGCACTTGCATAGAGTAGCTTTCGCCGTGCCGCAAGAATATAACTTCCGACGGTGCGGCGCCAGAACCGATATATACGTGTATCTCAAACTGTGTGGTCGTGTCCACTCCGCCCGACACTAACTTGCTGATGGTGAGCGTTTGCGGAAGCGGATACATCACATTGTTTACATCCACCTGAGCTCCGCCCGCTTGCATTGTGCCGCTACTTGGTGTTATCTGCGGGTCAAATCCTGCTATTTTATCCTCCGACACGGTGAAAGTGTCGCCAACTGCCAAATCGAATACTCTCGATTGCCCGTTGCGCAGAGTAAACGCAGGCTGTGGAGTGCCGTTTATCGACACTCTAATTGTGAAATCCTGATTTGGTGCAACTCCGCCTATCACGTGCTTTGTGATAACGAGCGGGTAATCGTTAGGTTGCGGAGGGTCAAAATCGATGTCCAAGATGGGGAAACCGTCATTTATCGAGTTATTCGGCGGCATTTGCCAAATCCAATTGAAATTCCATCCGCTAAATGTGCTTTGCGTGCGCATTTGTCCCTCTGAACGTCTTCCGTCGGCAGGGTTGGGAGAAACTACATTCTGCGCGATAAACGGCAATGTTGCGCGTGTTATTGCGTATGACGCCGAAACGTGCCCGAAGCCTGACGTCTGCCCTGCAAACAGTCCGACAAAATTAACGCCTGCCGCGGGGACTGTGCCCGTTGCGTAGCAATTATTTATTGGAGCGAGCGATGAGCCCGCAAACCCGCCGATAAATCCGCCGCCTGCCTGAGATGTGATATTTGCACGAGTGTAGCAGTTTTCGATATATCCGCCGCTGTGTTCTCCAACCAATCCGCCGACGAATTGAAATCCTGTCATTGTGGAGTTTACGACGTAGCTTTCCTCAATTATTCCCGATGACGCGCCTGCAATTCCTCCGAGATATTGGTCATTGACGCTTCCGATAACTCCAGTAGCTCGGCAACGAATAATTTCACCGCTATTTAATCCGCAGATTGAACCGACACGGCTACCGCCTCCGATATTTCCCGAAGCTGAGCAGTGGTCAATAACTCCTCGGTTCTCCCCTGCGATAAATCCGATGTGCGAAGCTCCATTGATTGTGCCTGATACTGTCAGACGTTGAACATTTCCCTCAGGGGCGATAAGTCCGAACAGCCCAAATCTATTGGTTGCCCCTCCGACATTCTGCGGAACGAATACGCCCGATATTGTAAATCCGCCGCCGTCAAATGTTCCGTTAAACCCGCCGTCTCCTGACCTGTTCGCTATCGGTATCCAAGGTGTCGTGTTGGGCATCCAAATGTCATTTAGCAGTGTAATAGTCTGCCCTGCAAAACTAACGCCTATATTTACCTGATTTCTGAAGTTCTGTAAGTCGGCTAATGTGGATATATTCATTTATAATTTCTCCCTACAAATATTTACAATCTTGAGAATGGCTCGGTTTTTTTGTTGTCGTAAGGTTTTTTGAGTTCGGGGATGTAGTTATACACATCTCGCGGTATTGCAGGGTCGGCTGTCAGCAAAAAGCGAATTGCCGAAATCGGACATTCCCATTCGGCTTCAATGTTCGCCGAAATTGCGGTGCGCGCAGACGGTTCGTTTGTCTTCCACGAGAAGCGTATGAGTGCGTCGATAACGTTTTTTGCTTCTTCACAAACAAAAAGCATTGGCAAATAATCTTCGCAGTAGTGCAAATGCTCGTTTATTGCCTGTATTCCGTCTTCCCAAAGTGTGGCGACGGGCGCGGTTATTATCGGCATTCCTGCGCGTGCAAAGTTTTCTGCAAGCGTGTATTTCCCGTCGAGGTGTGAACGCTTCATATTGTAGTATATCGGGTCGCCGTAAACCTTGAAATCCTGCACACCGTGCTTGTATGCCATCTCATTTATTGCGTCAACCTGTTGGCGAACGTCGAGCTGGTCGCTTTTTATTTGGTTCCACGGTTTTTGCGGGAAGCAATCAATGGCTATTTTTTGCCCGTGCAGATTAACCGCCCAAAGTATGGCAAAGCAAGATTTGACATCGTGCGGGTCAATCGACACGTAATAATTGTATAAATCGGGCGGCAAGGATGGGATAACGTGTTCGGTCGGGTTAAACGTCTTAAATACGCGTCCGCTAAACTTTCTGAAGTTTCCGAAGAAGCGCGCCTCTTTCTCGTCGGGATTAATCGCTACTATGCGCTCAATCTTGGCTATTTGCTTGGGCGTTGAGTGCGGGTTGTCGTATATACTGCCTTTTATCCAAAGCCAATCAGGCTCTTCCATATAATCAGCCATATATGTAGCTCTGTTTGAAACGGGCGTAAAGAACAGCATAAACTTATTTGCGTTGCTCGGGTCGGTAAGTCGCAGGTTGCATTCGTGAAATATCGGCTCTTTCATCGGTTCGTCCGAGAAAATGGCAAACAATCTTGGTCCCGCGAACTGGTCAACAGACTGGTCGTGAGTTTTAAGTGTGATAGTTTGCCCGTTGATTATCAGCAGTCTGTCTCTGAAACGGATGTCGCAGGTCGGGTCAAGCTTTTTCATTTCTAAATAAATAGCGCCCGACGGTTTAAAGTTTTCCATTGTGCCGATTACCCAAATTCCGATTTCGTCGCCGTTCGCTTTCTTTCGGTCGTAGTCGTCGAACAGTGGGCAGGTGAATGTGCGAAACTCTGGCGGATAACACATATTTATGATTATCGAACACATCAGATGGGTTTTACCGAAGTTATTTCCGCTCGAAACAGCAATCATACTTTTGTCGTCGTATTGCTCGGTAAATTTATAAATTGCGGATAATTGCCCATCGTGAAGCTTCATCGATGTAAACTTCCACTTTTCGTGCATATATGCCTTGATTTTGTCAAGCATTTTTCTGCTCTGTGTATGATGGACAATTTTCTTTGCCGACACACGTGATTATGCTTACCGTAAATTTATCGGTGCAGGCACAGGCATTGTAGTGTGATGAGTAATGAATACAATTCACTTGCTTTTTCCTTTTCCCATATATCCGTTTGCGAATGCGGCGCGCTCAACAGCTTTTGCTTGCTCTTTTGTGAGTTTATTCACAGTTCCCGCATTGCCCCATTTGTAGCCTCCTGTTTGTGTATTTTTTTTCACAGGCATATTATTATTCCTCCTTTTCTTTCACAAAGTGCGATATTATAATGGCAACGATGAGTGTTCCGTATGACGCTGTCAGGGTAAAAATAATCGCATCCATTTTAATTTTCCGTATATTTTATTGGTGTATAATATTTCAGGGCTTTAACAATATTGTTAGCCGAAAACGTTGTTATAGTGTCGGTGTCGATTGCTTCTGCCGATTTGTGCAAGTATTTTATTTTAGTGATATGGAGCGCGTGCCACGTTTTTATGTCGGGGTCTTCATTGCCGTATATATCTTTCCGAGCCTTGCATAATTCTTGTGCGGCTTCGATTTCAATGATTAAAACTTCGAGCGGGTATTTTTCGATTAAGGCTTTATCCGACAAGAATAAATCCGAAGCCATTTTCGCGTTCTTTATTTCTTTGAATAATGCCACAGTATTATTTTTATCGTGAGCTTCCAAATTCAAGGATATTTGAGGCTTTTTTGGCACGTTTGGCTTATTGTCTTTTTCTTCGACTTCTATTTTATCTATTTTATAACCTTTTTTTGTTTCTTTTTTTATCAAAATTTATCTCCTTGTAAATATTTACGTAGTGCAAAAGATTATTAAATATAGGGCAAATTATGAGCATAAGAGGAAACGTAAAAATGATTAACCCGTTGTCTGCGGCTAATATTTTAGGTGTTTCACGCGACACTATAAAAAGGTGGTGCGATAATGGCACGCTACAATCTATACGAGGGAACGATAAAAGGAACAGTCGAAACATATCGGTTGACAGTGTAATACTGCACGCTTCGATAGTCGGAAATAAAGACGCAATGAAACGTGTTGAGTTAATTATGAAAGTTTTGGAAAAGAATAAAATATAAGGAGGGTTTTATTGGACAAAAAACAGATTTTTTCTCGTGTGCGTACATGTGCGGCAGATGTGCGGCACATGTGCGTGTGTGATATT
>Ga0123352_10020451_pt1 | contig 10543 bp, 7 predicted proteins | sample TergutLab28metaG_FD_89700 | JGI IMG/M metagenome (GOLD analysis project Ga0123352, IMG submission 89700) | Labiotermes labralis P1 segment gut microbial communities from Petit-Saut dam, French Guiana - Lab288 P1 | ecosystem: Host-associated > Arthropoda: Insects > Digestive system > Gut ... | reverse complement strand
TAAGTTAATCTGTCAACGTATATTCAGGACCGTTGGTGATAGGTAGGAGGGGAGAGATTTAAATGAGAAAACGTTAGCAGCGGACAACGGACGCTAGCAATCCAGTGCGAATTCAGTCGCGTACGAGTGTGGTGTAGGTAAGAGTACAGAGAAGTGACTGTGTCAGTTTCCTAGAAATGATCTAGTTGTTTTACTGGATATAGCGTTCCATTATTTTATATCAAGAATAAACTGAGTAAATAAAACAAGTAAAAAGAAATAATTAAAACTGTATGTGTTTCGCTGAACCACACCCGTTTCCCGAAAGAGGATCACCTACCAGACTGAGCGCGTCGGGACAACAAAGTTACAAAGGGTGATCGTGTGCAATATGGGTGGGAAATAAGTATTAAAAATGTACTACTTTCATTTGAAACGTCATTTTGGTAACACTTAACATATAGTGAAACAAGGAAAATTTGTCTGTGACGTCAGGTCTGCAGTGTGATCAGCGTTTGACCTTTAGCTGTTCGTCTGGCAGACAAGAAACCTGAACCCGAGCTTCAAGTAAAGAATATTGTGAAGTGTTTAAAGATACCAATCATGAATTACGTTATACAAACACCTTTTAGTGTAGATTACCAGTACCGATCAAAAGTGAAATTCGCTTAATAATTTCTGAGCTGAAACGCGCTGACATACTGAGGGAAGGGAACATGATTTCCCTGTTAGGTCCTGTGATTTATTCAAAGCCGCAATAAGTAAAGCACACGAACAATTAGGATTAGTTACGACAATTCCTGGAAATGAGTACGTTCCATTTTACGTTTACAGGCAAGGGTCGCGGATGAGCAGTGCCCGGGCCTTCCTCCGGCCTGTCAGGAACCGGCCCAACCTCCACATAATGCTGAACGCCACTGCGACAAAAGTGCTCGTCAACCCCACAACGAAAGCTGCCGAGGGCATCGAATTCATCAGAAACGGTAGCAAGCAAATTGCTAGGGCCAAAAAAGAAGTGATCCTAGCTGCAGGCGCAATTAACTCACCTCAGCTATTGCTGCTGTCCGGGATCGGACCCAGGGAGGACCTCGCCAAACTACGAATTCCCCTGGTGCATGACCTCAGAGGTGTCGGTCAGAACCTACATAACCACGTAGCAGTGTTTATAAACTTCATACTGAATGACAATGCCATAGCGGATCTTGACTGGTTAGCTATCACGGACTACGTGGTTAACAGAACGGGCCCACTTTCTAGCACGGGACTCTCGCAGGTACGTTGTAACAACGCGTCTTCACTTTCTTTTACTTTTTCGTATTTACGTTTGTACTGTCACAAGGAGTGTCCTTACTTCCACCATCTTGCCATATTTATCTTCAAAGATTCACGATTTGTCGATCTGCTTGACCCTAAAAACGAAGGCACTGCTTTCCTTCGAAACATCGACAACTAGCTTATATATATATATATATATATATATATATACACACACACACACACATGGGTCCGTGCTTCGTGAATCGAATTTAATAATTTTCCAACAAGTTGCGACTTATTCGGTTTATTACATTTCTGTAGGCAGCTCTACATGTTTCGGGTGTTGACACCCATCATCAGGAGCTCGTACAGCTGTAAATACAGCTTCTGGTATGGATTAACCGGATCTACTACCACCCCTCTCGTTGTTGAGTTCGAACTCAACAACGAGAGCGGATGGTAGTAGATCCGGTTAATCAATACCAGAAGCTGTATTTACATGTTGAGCTGCCTACAGAAATGTAATAAACTGAATAAGTCGCATCTTGTTGGAAAACTATTAAAATTCACCGGTGGACACGGCGCAATATCCCACTGGACTGGCAGGCTCAGAAACACTACTGTGAGATCCACAAACTGGCATCTTCTCCTTATCTTAACCACCCCCGTTTTCAAACAACTGAATATTCCTTTATTTCTTTCGTCAGCTAATGCTTTCTTCTTTCAACATTTCTTTGCGTATTTATTTCATTATTCTCTTTCCTCTTTCCTCTACTCTTCCTCCTTCCTTTCAATAATCTTTCCTTTTATGTCGTCGTTCCCTCATACCCAAGTGTCTCCGTATCTTTTCATTAGCTGTTTTTTATTTGCTTCCTTGATTCCTTTCTTACATTTGTTGTTGGTGTCCTTCTTGCCTCATTTACTCGTACTTATTTGTTCACTTATTCATTCATTGTATTTATTTAATTTATTTATTTATTCCATCTCTCTTGTCCCGGTCTTCGTTTCTCGTTCATAACACAAGCTGTAAAAGTGATGAAGCTTCGATGCCGGCAAAAATCCATATTGTGGTGTTCTGGTTCACCACACCGTGCAGTCTAGTAGGTGGTTACCGTAACGTCTTGGGGGGGGGGGAGGTTCTGTGTTAAGTGCTGCAGCATATTGTATTATAGGAGATTTGTACCAGTATTCAAGAAAAGGGTACTGGTAAGTATATTTGAACTCAAAGCGGCGGAAGTAACAGGTTCCGTTGAGGAAGCGGCATAATGGGGAGATTCGTGATTCGTTCTCTCCAAATATTATTGGAAGAAATAAATCAAATGGGTTAATGTTGCACGGACTGGTGAGAAGGAAAATTTGTATAAATCTTTGATAGAAAATTTTGGAACAAAAAATAACACTTGGAAGACCTAGGCATAGATGGGATGATAATAATATAATAAATATTTGAGAAATGGGACGTGTTTGGAGTGGGTTCGTCCGGCTCAGGACAAGAACCAGTGAACACAGCAATAAACCCATATAAACTATGCTGCCTGTAAAATTTAAGGCTCCCGCTGCGAAGTAGATGTGAACTGCGCTCTTCTGAGCTATTACGCGGCGTGTAGTGGACATACCTTACTGACATTTCGGGACAAATTATCGGTCCCATTTTCGTATTCCTGGCTTTTAAATTTGGGACCAATCGGTTATTCCGAAACACCGATAAGGAATTACCACTACGCACAGCGTAACAGCCCAAAAGAGCCCAGTTCTACGCTGCGTGTAGTTAGGTGGTAACTATCTACCCAGAATTCACGGTCCCATTACCCGTGTTTCAAAATGAGCTGCCCACGCTAATGAAACTGCATCCTTCAACATTGTGATTTATCACTTTGCCCTTGTTTCGGTTGTGTTCAGATCTCACAATAACCCTTCTGGGAATTCGTTATTCGAACAAAAGCAAACTGACCGTTTTATTGGAGCTAGGCACTTCCCGGCCCTCACTTCTCCAACAGAAAAATAAGAATGTGTGTCGCCATTTCATCCATCCATCCATCCATCAATCAACTAAATCCTTTCGCAGACGCTCTTGCGATCAAAGCCTTTCGTTGCTCATACACCTAATTGCCTTTCTAGCTCTGACAAATGTCAGGCTATTTTTGTGCCTATCCTAGGTATTATGAAGTAAGTCCATTCACATCGGAGAATACTTTGCAGTCATTCTTCTAGTTTCCAGGTCTTATCAACAGACCCTAATTCCACCTTTTCCAGGTTTTTTTAAGTTCTTAACAAGGAGTTCATGGCTTCCACTACAGTGCAAAAATAATTTTTTCTAATATTACCACTTGTTCGTTTTACATTAATAACACTTTAAGTACGGCGTAGTACTTCCTATACCACTGATGTAAATATATATTTGGCAGACTGTGAGGGCGTTACATGCAAGACGTTGTTGCTAGAACTCCCAACATTCGTGACTTGCTTATTGTCCTATTAAAGCTGTCTCGTTGACTTGCCGAACACGTCCTTTCATTACGCGTACCCCTTATTAAAAATCTCGTAAAATCATAGACACATGAATCGATTTCTTCGATTACATTATGAAAATGCATCAACTGTCAAGTTTACGTGGCGTGATATGAGAAATGGACGAATGATACAAAAGACAGATGTAGAAGTGCCTGCGGCCAATTTAATAATCACCTTTAATAACAGGCCTGTGAGACTGAGTCCAGCAATAAGAAGTGTTACTTATGGTACTTTACTCTCGGGTGGTAAACCAGCTGGGTACCTCCCCAAAGCGCACACTTTGTGTTATAAATGAGCGAATGTTTCATAAGCCAAATGTTGTATGCAGTAAAAGCCAAGTAATAGTTTATCCTTTTAGCCTAACACCAAATTCACGTGTTTGTGCCCGTGATAATCCTAAATCCATATGTAGAGCTATACATGAAGTTTGGTACAGATATCACACCGCCAGCGTCCGCCCCTCAGACAACTGCGATGAGGACCTAACCTAACCTAACCTAATCTCTATCATCATTTATAGGTCTTCGCAACTTCACCGCGCGAAATAAAGTACGGATAGGATTTCTCCGCAGAATATTAAGATAAGCCTGTCGCTGTCCACGACAAGGGCTTCGAGGATACTAATGGTCTAGTCTTCTTTAAAATCTTGCCACACGACTACACTGAACAGAAAAAGCTCTTAGTGTAATTTGACGTTCATAGGGCCATGCTTCGTAATATATTTCTATAGTAAAGCCAACCAGATGCACCAATGTATCAAATTTATTTCATTTTGGAATGACACTCTACGTGTTTCGGACGGTCTTTCCGTCCGTCATCAGGAGTTCAAGACTGTACATACAGCAACAGGCATATGTCAAAGAGATACTGCTGACTGCTAGCTAGCTTCTTCTTTTTCTTCTTCTTCTTCTTCTTCTTTTTCCATTGGCGCCACAGCCCACTGTGGGTTTTGGCCTGTCGAACAATGTCCTCCCATTTTTTCCTATCTGCCACCAACTCTCCCTATCTTCTCACTCCCAGCACTTGAAGATCTCTTTGTACTTCCTCTTTCCATCTTTTCCTGGTTCTTCCCCTTCTTCTCGTCCCTTCCAGTTCTTGAGTGAAGATCTTTCTGGGCATCCTATCCATCTCCATTCTCTCTAGTTGACCTAACCAGCTTATCCTTTGCCCTTTTATCCACTTTACTATATTTTCTCCTTTGCTCATCTCTTCTAGTTCTCGATTCTTCCGACTTTTCCATTCCCCGTTTTCATATTTAGGACCCTATATTCTTCTAAATATTTTCCTTTCAAAAATTAGCAGAGCTTGTTCTTCTTTCTTCGTCAACATCCATGCTTCCACTCCATACGACACTACCGGTCTTATTAGTGTCTTATATAATATAATTTTTAGCTAGCTAGCAGTCAGCAGTATCTCTTTGACATAAGCTTATTGCCGTATGTACAGTCTTGAACTCCTGGTGATGGACGGAAAGACCGTCCGAAATATGTAGAGTGTTATTCCAACATAAATAAATTTGAGACATTGATGAATATAGTTGGTTTTACTACATTAATCTCTTAGTGCAGTTTGTAAACATTTCTGTGAAGTGTTTAGTACTATTTTATTCCAGCTAATATGGCACTTCATTGTATAGGAATTGCCATTAATATGAAAAGTCCGAACTGCCTCAGAGCAGACTTCACTGTCAGAACTCTAGGATGACTTCAACGAACATTATGTGTTTCACAAATATAGGTAGTTTGCGAGGTTTGAAGTTTTCACAACGATGTAGCTAAAGGTTCCCTTTTTTCTGGGATATGGCCCTGCATCACTGGGTAAATGGATCCCGGCTATCTTCTTTTGGGCATATGGACCTTTGAAGATAAGAACACCACGTCGACCCAAAACGTCTGGATTCAAATACCCAGTGAAGCAGTGTAGTAACGGGAAATATACTGATCAGCAAGAAAGATGACCCTGCGTCATAAAGTCTGTCGGTTAGTAATTCTGTAATGTAAGTTGGTTTACTTTAGATCATTAGTTCTATTACACATAATTGATAGTACATACAATATTATGTAAACAAGAAAGTCACTGTGATATACGATATATGTGTAGCGTGGCCAGCAGTAAAATGTTGTGGATGTAGAATGTCGAAACGTGAACTGGGCTAAAACATGTAACAACAGGATCAAGCATATCATAAATGACATACGCCTTTGGGCACATTAAAGTAATGAATGCGTTCACCATTTTACTGTTATCTAAATAGTGAAACTCAGTAGCACTGTCTTTACTAATATGAAAACATATCCCTGCCTCACTGAAGGCCTTAAGTAGCGGTTTCTGAAATAACTACCACGCTCCTCCATATTTCTTACAGGTAACCGCTAAGCTGAATTCCAAATACGCAGATCCTGCTGGAGACCATCCCGACGTCCAGCTATTCTTCGGAGGTTATCTTGCAAACTGCGCCAGAACTGGAGTTGTTGGAGAACCGGAGGATCCTGAAGATCCTCTAAAGAAGCGTCATATAAGCATCTCATCAGTAGTTCTTCATCCAAAGAGTCGTGGATACGTCACTCTGAAGAGCTCCAACCCTCTTGATCCTCCCCTAATGTACGCTAACTACCTGTCAGATCCCGCCGATATGGCCACTCTTCTTGACGCTATAAATTTCACACTGAGGCTCGGAAATACACGAATCCTGAAGGAACGTTTCGGTTTTGAACTTAACAAGACTCCTATTCCATCGTGCATACAGAAGCACCGTTTTGGCACTGAGGGTTATTGGGAGTGCTACGCCAGAACAGCTACAGGACCAGAGAATCACCAAGCTGGGTCTTGTCGTATGGGACCTTCAAGTGACCCAGTGGCTGTGGTTGACCCTGAGCTAAAAGTACATGGTCTGAAAAACCTCAGAGTAATGGATGCGTCCATCATGCCAATGGTTGTATCGGGGAACACAAATGCTCCGGTCATAATGATAGCTGAGAAGGGATCAGATCTGATCAAGAAACGTTGGCTATCCAATAATGTTAATAGCAGGTTTGGTTTTGGAAACGGAAACAAGGAAGTTAATAATATCCCTTCTGGACCCATTAACAATAATCCCACTTATTCTTACAGATATAAAAACGGTGTTTATCCAAACTGGGCAAATCATGGACATGGGAGTTATGAAGGAAATCAAGGACCTGTAAGTCCAGGATATCGAGGAAGTCCAGTATATACCAACAGAAGTGGACACCACTCAAACCAAGGTTTTATGGCTCCAGGGCCCTATGATCCGAACTACAGACACACGGACTACCAACCGCATGGTGCCTACTACAACGAAGGACACAGTAGAGCTGCCTACAATTCTGAAAGCGTCAATGGTAACGGGAGGTATCAAAATAGTGGAACAAGTGGATATAACATCATGCCTTACAGCGAACTTTACAAACACTATGGACAGTACAACATTTCTTATCCATGCGAAAACCAGTCAGAGGGATCTTATCATAAGAATAATTGCAACAATCACAGCAACGGAGGAAATGTATTTGATTTCATATATAATTCAACGCCTTCAAATCTGAAAAAACAACGGCGAAGCTTGAACGGGCACCAGCAGAATTACTAGATTCATAATAAACAGACTCCCCAACATTTCCAGTGAGTGACAGACGCTATTAGGACACAAAAGCGAAGTAAAATTAAACAAGAGACTGTAATAAAGTACTTCCATTTTATAAATTAAATTCTACATAATTGTACAGAAGTTATACACCGTGTGTTCTAAATCATAGTAGACTTGTAACGAATCGACCGCAGTAGCCATAGGTACGAAGTATTTTCATTCAAAATATATTGCTTCTCTTGCCCACCATTTTCCAAAATATGTCTCTATTCATACCCAAAATAATTTTATCGTTTTAAAACTATTTCCGAATTTATCAAGCGGAACAGGACTATTATCTAAACAACACTATTTGTTCATGGATTGACTTTCCTAAAATTTCAACGAACATAGTGACATTGAGACAACCCCACGTTTCTGCTTTCTAATTTGGTAAAATCCCAAAGACACAGTCAGTTAAATTTACAACGCTGGTGCAGAGTGCCTATATCTAGTCAAAAAAAAAGCACCTTTGTTAAAAAAAAAAGCATAAGGTAGAAAGAAGTCTTGTGAGACGAGACACCGAGTCCAATGCTAATAGTAACCGACGTTCCGTCCAAGTAGTCCACGAAGACATACACAAATTTTAAAGATAATCAATAATGAGTAGAGAAGAGGAGCGTGAAATTCTGTGTGAAGTAGAAAACAAAGATATAAATTTTACATGAAACATTCTTTTACACTAATAATCACACACGCGGCGATGGTGCAAGTCTTTGACAGAGCAGCTGGAAACTGTTGAGTTGTCAAGTTGTACACTAGCATAAATTACGGACAAAAATACATTATATCTACACTTAAGTAACAGTTTCTTTGTTAAGTGTGTGTTACTTACAGTATCTCCTAATCTTAACTTAAAACCTAAGAAGCTAAAACGAAAGTAGAACCTACGTATGCTACATATATTGTAATTAGTACCGTCAATACACAACATCCATAAAAACCAGATGCTTAATTACAACTGGGTTATTCTTGGCGACATGTTTCGGCCGTTAAACGGCCATCCCAAGGCCAACTTAGAACAATGTTGTTAAGTTACAGTCAAAATTGTTATCCAATGGGATCCCATTGTTTACATTAAAACTTGATACATTAACGGCCGAAACATGTCGCCAAAAATAACCCAGTTGTAATCAAGCATCTGGTTTTTATTGATGTTGAGTATTGATGGTACTAATTACAATATAATATATATTGATGATACACAACGGGATGGCCCCCTTCAAAAAAAAAACTACGTATACTAGGTTTTAACCACGACAGTTTTTCGCGTCGAGAAACGGGCGTCGTGACACTCACTACATAAAACTGCCATTCTTTACAACAGCAATATTCGGCAGTGCGTTCCTCACACTGGAGAGCATTGTGCATGCTCTCTCCATTCTTCGTGTCTCGTGTAATAAATGAATAAAAAACAGTAATGGGAGTTGTCTGGAGACTGTCCCTGCAAAATTCCATTTCTATGTCCCAAATATTCCATTTCAAAATCACAAATGTCGGTAACAAGAAAATAATTACCTTAATTTGTCTACACAAAAAAAAATAATAAATTGTGTTTAAATACAATCGGAGATACACAACCGAGTGACGGAGTGAGTACGCATGTAGCATGCAATGTTTGCAGCTGATTGGTTTAGCTACCACTAAGTGAGAGCCCTCACTGTCGTTCAAGTACCAATGGCTCGAAACCCACACTGCATCCTAAGTAATAGGAATGTGTGTTGTCAGCTTCAAACATTTGCCGCCTTTACTCTCCTTAAACAGACGCCTTAAATTCTGTGTGACACGGGGGTGACCACACAGTCTTTCTGTCCTGTCCTGAATTGAGTCAGTATTTACATGTATAAGTACCAGAAGTACGTAATGTATCCTTCTGTACAAACCTGTCACAGTGTCTATCATCTGAAGTCGTCACCTTTTGTTTCTGCTTCCCATTCATTTTTCCTTTCTCGCGCATTACTTTTTCATCAAAACTTCAGAGACATTGCATTTCTCTTTTCTAGGACGAGATGGGGAAACTCCACCTGGCTCATACTTTCCTTCTAGAAGTTCCAGTGCTGATGGCTTGAAGCAAAAGGGAAGGGTCTGCCCCTGTGCCTATTTATGAGGGGTGAGGTATGAGGATTGGGCTTGGCACAAGCGGAATGGTAAATGACTCAAAGTAAAGCCAAAAGAAGATTGGAGGGGGATGCTCAGTGTTAGGTGCTGTTTTGCATGGAAATGGGTGTTGCTGGTTTGGAGAAAAGATAAGTAGCCTCTGCGGACACCACCCTCCTCAGCAACAAGCAACGAGGAGTTGGTTCACATGACGTGTCTATTTCCGAAGGTAACGGAAGCGAAACAGCTCAGAGAATGTATATACTACAAAAAAATGGGAACTCCTAGATGGGCAAGAAATGTTCATTTTGTGGGGAGATAATAAGGGCGAACTCTGTCCTACAAACCTATTTTAGGTAGAGATATGAAACCCTTATGCAGCATATGAATGCCCTTTCGCAAAGCGGCCTAGTTAAATTCCATTTAACCCACCGTAAGATTATTACTGCATTTTAGACGCCTTCGTAAAATTCTGTCTGTTTTTCTGTCTGTCTATTCGCATGGAACAAATCGTCTCCAAATGTAGATTTTCACAAATTTTCAAATTTTGGGAATTTTCGAAAATCTGCCGACAAAAAAAATCAAGTTTTATTAAAATCTGACAAGAATAGCGTGTACTTTGCATGAAGACCGGTGTGTATTTATGATAATATCGTGCTGAATTCTTTTCAGGATGAGAAATATAACACACCGAATTAGAAGAGAAAATCAAAACACTTCATGTGAAGATTTTTTGTCGAATATAGTGCCTCTATTAAATAATTGGGAAAAATACTGTAGAAAAGGACAGGCCACCGATGACAATATAATATGATGACAATATAATATGGCGCATGCGCTTATGCCGGATAATTACGCTTAGAACATAGACACACACTCAAAAAATTTAGTACTTATTCGGCAACAATTGTTAAGCGACCGTGCCTTAATGTAACCTTATTAGGATATTTCCCATCTTGTTTTGATAGAAATTTCAAACATATTATCATACACACATATACAAATACACACACACACACATATATACAAACACACACACATATACAAACACAC
>Ga0123352_10020446_pt1 | contig 10544 bp, 11 predicted proteins | sample TergutLab28metaG_FD_89700 | JGI IMG/M metagenome (GOLD analysis project Ga0123352, IMG submission 89700) | Labiotermes labralis P1 segment gut microbial communities from Petit-Saut dam, French Guiana - Lab288 P1 | ecosystem: Host-associated > Arthropoda: Insects > Digestive system > Gut ... | reverse complement strand
TGGGGGTGGGGGTCGGGGTCTTGGGTAGGGAGTATTTCCGTTGTATTCTGTGTGTTAGTCGGGATAGGAGGGTTTGGGGGATATTGTTGCTGTATGTAGTGTTTACTATGTGATGCCATTCCCTGTCCTATTGCTCTTTGTCAAGCGGTAGTGTGTACATTCTGTGGGTGGGGTAACGGTATGCTGCCATCTTATGCTTAAGCGGGTGATTGGAGAGGAAATTGATGGTGGTGTCAGTGGAGGTAGGTTTGTGGAAGATGCCTATGTTAAGGCAGGTTGGTCTTCTAGTCATAGAGAGGTCTAGGAAGTGGATGTTGTTTTCGAATTCCATCGTGGGACTTAGTCGGATGTTGCTGTGGATAGTGTAGACCTACTGTAGGATATTTGTCTGGGTTGGTGCGCGTGGAGTCATAGATGAGTAAGATGTCGTCCACGTATCTGGTGTAGAAGGATAGGATCTTGGCGTCAATGAGGTGTTTGATGATGACGTTTTCAAGTTGTAAAAATATCTCAGCCATGGTGCTCGAGATTGGCGAGCCCATGACGACGCCTTTATCTGGTTGGTATATTTGGCCCAGGAAGGAGAAGTAATTTTACCACGTGCAGTAACACAGATCTTGTTCCCCTGAAGATGGGCATAATGATGCCCGAAACATGTTGAGAAAGTATTGATAATAAACATCTAACTGTTGCATCTTGTTGGTTTTCTCTTTCACTTCACAATTTGCTTACGATGCACGGTCACAGAAACCTAAAACCCATTTGTAATTACAATGTTTAGTTTCGTTTCTGACGAACCCCGACAGTACTGCATGCCATGACAGCCTTCCCTTCCCCTTCCAAAAAAAACCTTTACAATCGCAATGTATCTCTTCTAGTGTCGCCATTGGGTCTGGTAGCAGCATTGATAACACGCTAACACTTGCTTTCTTTTTGTCTTGTTTCCCTGTATGGTGTGTGGTAATTGCAGCCGACACTCTGAAACCACGGAGACAAAATCGTCCTCTTCGTGGAAAGGAGCTGATTTCCCTTCGGCGGATGGGTTCACAACCTTTAAGAGGTGCTGGTTGGTTTTAGTGTAATGCAAACTTTGTTGTTGATACCTGAGAACTAACGGAACGTCTTCTAATTCACTTTTTTTTTCTTGCCACATTTTGTCTTAATTCAGTATGGTTCCTTCCTACATTGAACTCTTCAGATGCTCTGTGTATTGTTTCATGTCATGTGTCAGCAGTGATTTGTATTATATAACATGAACAGAAATTTCCAGATTTGAAAGTTTCAGGCATTCATTCCCAGTCGCCTGTAGCTCTCTGCAGCCCATCTCGTCTCCTCTCGACTGCTTCAGTTTGTTGTCAGAACTGTGGTATTAAACTTGAGCCTTTTGTCACAACTCTAAACGACGATTTCAAGCTACCAATACTGGACGGTACTTGAAATCCATTTTGTCGATCGTAACTGCACGAATGTTCATTCCGTTCAAAAAACGAAAACATGTCTGTAAAATATCCGCGTGCCAAAAAACTTTAAGTAAAAGCTGATTGTAAATAGCAGTGTCTTTACTACAGTACCATTTCTTTCCAGAAAATATCAAGGTAAAAAGTGAACTTTTGTTGCGCATCTGCTTATAATTAAAAGGTTAAGTAATTACTGTTTAGTGTTACTGTATTGGTGGCAGAGAGCTAACAAGGTGGCTGAAATGTCTGAATATCTGTCAGGAAAATTCAATAATTCGTCAGAGTTATTAGATTCACGTGCTATATGCTAAGTAATTGTTCACAGTTTTCTATGCACCATGCACAGGATACAGCAAGTAACAGTAAACACTCGTTACAATTTCAATATATTGTTCTGTAATTCGGTATTCGTAATAAAACCGAAACAAAAAGCACATTCACGTTGTGCTAATAATGAAGTAACTACAGTAACGAATGTTGTTTGTAAACACCTTTGTGGTTACACTTACATTTACTGGCTGTGTCTCAAATATTTGCTGGGTTGCTGGTATCACTGCATTATACGTAACAGTGCTCGAGGAGGGAATGTCGCCTTCGGATTTAGTTCATACAGATGTTTCAGTTTACAAAAATTGTGTGACCGTCTTTCATTCTGACGAGGGGTTTGTGTTTCTTATACAGGTGGGTCAAAATCCACTTGACAACTTTAAGGTCAGTTCGCAGTGACACGAAACCACTTACTAATTGTGATGAACTAGCGTCGTCAGGTGACAGTTTAAGACGGTAGTGCTGGCCGAGATGGCATCTTCCACAGGTGCGCAGAAAGTTCACTCGGTATCAGGTTTTAAGAAACGAGAGTCTTACATTGGTTTGTAAGGCCCAGCAGAGATGTACTAATGGTTCAGCAAATGCCGCGCTGTCGAATGGGTATGCAATCCTGGTCGAGGTGGTGGCAGATCAAGAACAACACGACGGTGTGGAACGCTCAAGGATCGTTCGTCGCTATCCCAAAATTCGACAAGGCGGTGCAGCTGCAGCGTTTGACCATTAGAATAGTTTTGGGTAGGCGACTGTGGAATGCACCTGCCGTATGCGCTTTCAGTGAGTTACGAGACGCAAACGACCAAACTACGGTATTACAGTAAACTGTCGGTGTATATGGAAAAGGGTGGCCTCTTGGCACGAATTTTGTTCTGTGATGAGGCTGTGTTTCACTGCATTCGTAAAGTGAGCAAACAGAATGGACGAATTTTGTGCACTGAACCGCCAAGGGACGTAGTGGATTACAAGTGCGACTGTCCCATGATGTCATAGTTTTGCTAGCGGGTGCTTTAGTCTTCGTGGAACCAAGGCAGTCCGAAGAGGTGTGCGTGGACAGGCTGTAAAAATATCTTGATGCCACCTTAACTTTACAACAAGATGGTGCAGTGCGAATTTTCTACGCAGGGGTCAATACTGTTCCAGCCAGTGTTCAGTGGCAAATGGATTTGGTGTGCAGGACCTATTCCATGGACCCTATTCTGCAAGTCGGACACCTGTAGATTCGTGACGCTGTGGTGTTTATTCATCTGATGCCTAATAGCTTAGCGTGGGCTGCAACAGGGCGTCGCAGTGACAGGAAACAAGGTGGACTGAGGTATGTGGCGAGGGATTTGGGAGGATTTGGACTATCGTTGGAACATCTCCAGAGTAGTAATCAAGAGAGCTTATACTGAACACCTGTAGACGAGCTTCAAGTGGATTCTCATATTCTATAAGTGGCTTCATGTCATTACAGCGTTCTGTATTTTCACATTTTTAAATTTATCAAATAGGTTTCAACCTAATCTGTATTTATGCTTGATGTATTTGTGAACTGCGTTGCTTCTTCGTTTGGTTTGTTATTGATGTGGCGTACAAAAGTTACATATTTCTGCGAGGGAACATTTTGTTTTCATGTTTCCTCTGACTAACATTGTTAACGGCTGTTTTATTGCCCACTTCGAGCACTGCGTACCGATATACAGTTTTCGTATGTGGACATTCTAAAACTGCAACTAACAGGGCACAGTCCCCCTATCACTTACAGCACTACAACAACAGAAGGAGGTGCGCAGAAGGGCGAGGTTCGGACTTGGCTGGATGGCTTCAGCTCCCCGCTGATCCAGGACGAGGGCGATAACAAGCTGCTGAAGCTGCGCTTCGATGTCAGCCAGTACCAGCCCGAGGAAATCGTCGTGAAAACTGTGGACAACAAACTTCTGGTAAGGGCCTTCCTTCATACCGTGGGTGTGAATGTGCAAAACACAGTTCACAGTTCTGATGTGTTTATGTAGTGGTGAAGGATACAGTTATTAATTGCATGTTACTTGGCATATCAATTGTGCACCACCCAGTGATAATGCTCTTCCATGTCACGACGAGTCACCAATCTGGCAAATTTTTAAATTGTAATTTGAAGGCCGTCGATGAAAGGTCGCCACCAAAAGTTCATAATTTACATCTGATTCAATTCAAAGAAACACGCATATTAAAATGGTGGCGTCATTGGGTGTATGTAAACTGTGGTCTTTTCAGATCTAACCGGAACTGAGCCAATTACTGCTTTAATTTAAGTGAGAGGTCAGTAAAACATTTTGAGCTACACGCGTCGTTGTTCTTCCGGTTGATTAGCAGAACGCTTTTCTGTTTAACACTCTGAAGCAAGTAATATATTTTATTTCAAGATTGAGTTCGTTCCTCGCAGTAAACATACTAAACGGTCCTCTTTATAGAGATAATCGCTTTTCGTTGTGAGATTTGTAGAGAAGCAAAAATGTACTGTGTTCGTAGAATGCAGAGCTTCTGAATATTAACTCAGGTGGTACTTACAGTAGCAAGCGGCGTTAAAAGGGTTAACGCTAAAGGCGAAAAATCATGACTGTAAGCTGCTGGGATGAGAAAGGCGCCGTTCGTGTGAAGTTAATTTCTAGGGGCACAGCAGGGAACTCTGGCCGCTGTTCTGAATTATAAATATGTCAGAACTCTTAATGTTCTTACCAAAACAACGTCTTATATGGTGCTCGTCCGTGATAACGCCAGGCCACGCAAGCATGCCCAACGTTGAGGCTAACACAGAATTTGGATGGACCTTACAGTTCCGACTGGGCACCGTTGGATTTCAACATGCCCTTTGTAAAACAGCCCGTAAGGCTACCAGGGCGCGCGGAGGATGACGAGCCACCAGTTGAGATCACATAAGCTTTCCTGTTACAGTTCTGTCGATAAGCATGTTTGTTTTCAGGTTTCTGACCTTGGTATGTCTTAGTAAGCCAGACTGTTTAGACAGTGCGCATTGTCGAGGTTGATTAAACACACATCGTTAACGAGATAAGGTTTGTTACATTCTAGTGGGGAGGAGCGATGGGAGCCTTTTATAGGGGGTTTTTGCCCTGACGGAAGCACGTAGATTGAGAGTGGCGGAGACCAAGTGTTAATATTTGGCTCTTAGAAGGAGGAAGAGACATGAGGATGAAAAACGAGCCAGACCATACAGTATGACATAACAATGAGGCCCGTTTGCATAACCATTGTTGCCGTGTAGAAGCAATCAGTATTAAATATTCTGAGTGTGTGTATTCGTGTCTTAGCTATCCGGCATGCAAAATGCATGCGCCGTGTTATATTGTCATCTGTGGCGTGTTTGGCTCTACCACATTTTACCGCAGTATCTTATAAGCGGCACGATTTTTTTGATAGAGTTATTGAACATAAATTGTGTGTTTCGATTTTCTCCACAACTCCTGTCCGAAACATTTCTCATTCTAAGAAGAAATGAACGAGAGGTCATCATAAATGTACATAGGTCTTCACGTAAATTTCCAGTTTTTTTTTAATTTTAATGAAACGTAATTTTCGCGACATGTTTAGGGAAATCCTTAAATTTCAAATTTCATGAAAATCCGTCAATTGGGAGCCATTTTGTTCCATGCGAACAGATGGACGGAGAGACGTGATAAAACTAGGATGAGGAAGAGGTGATCAGACCATGTTACATGTTTGAGGGGTTTGATTAATGCATTCAAAACTGTCATAAGAAAACGTGGAAGGGATCTGTTGGGAGACATCGGTGTAGATGGGGCGATGTATTAAATTTAGTACAAACTGGATGCGAAGATATGATTCTAGTTTCCACAGCAAGTGGTAAGGGAATGCGGAGCTGCAGATGGTGTGTTGTTTGCCCCGAGTCCAACCATTGCAGTGACGTCACGATTGAGCTGCATACCCAAAAATTAATCTGCCTCTTATTTCGAATGAACGACGAGAAAATATTACAGACCGAGAAACACGACGTTGCTGGAGTCTAACGTTATAATAAACCGCTCTGGAATATTCGTGACGTCTTGAGCACATGCTGCTCCAGAGTCTCGCCTGCAGCAGATGGCCTTCTGTCAGAGAGGCCGCAAGGTGCAACACATCAACCTACATCGAGCGAGGTGCCGCACTTGGCAAGGTTTAAGAACGCTTCGCTGCATAACATATTGCGTCACATTACTGTGTGCAGAGCGGCATTGTGTGTGCTAGCAGCATTGCCACAGTTACATCGAAGTGACGGTAAACTTTCGGGTACAAGGCTGGCATTAAAGCCGTCACCTTCTTGTCGAGGTGAATGCTTAGTAACACGCCCAGCCGATTTACCGCCCGCATGAACACGGAGGAGAAAACACTGACCGCATCAGGAATGGAAGCGAGATTCTCCGCTTGTTGGGCCTTCAACCGAGTTAGTATACTGACAGACTGTCTGGTTCATAGTTATAGATGAGCAGATTATAAATAGGTCCCATTTCCTCAAACGTACAAAATCACTGAATTTGCTAGTGGGTATTTCATATTCCATAAATACATAGGTTGTGTCTTGCTTTGAAAATAAATGTCGTATGATATCATTTGAAGTCCAGAGGTGAGCACTATCAAAATAAAGTTGGATTTGTTGTTTATTATTTGAGTTGGACATCAGTACAGTTATTACTTATGCAGTGGCAACCTGGAAATGGTTTTCTATGCTTGATAGCCACGCTGTATATACCTGCTCTTTGTACACGTTTTGAAGTTCATCGTTAAGTTTTACCCATAGTATGGGGTGGGGTGTTGGAATACTGCTTCATGTTTACTATAACGTAACTGGCGTATCGGCTGAAACCGAACCTCCTTCATTCTCATCACTGTGGCACACCATGATAGCTCTCTTCGCGAGCGTGTTATCGCTTTTGTGAAGAAGAGAGGGTTAGGTTCAGTGGTCAGATGGACAGAGTGATGTCTGGAAATCCATGGCAAGAGCTTGGCTACAGACAGACCGGCGTACGGACAAGTTGGAGGGCGCCAAGGAACTGGGTTGACTTGCTTCCGCTCCAGCTGAGGATGCTGTTCTAATATACGAAGTTCAGACAGACCTATTCATCAGTGCATGTACGCTTGAGACTGCTACGTATGTTCATTTCGAGACTTAAACTGGTCTCACAGCACGACACGCTACAGTAGAGGACGATGGTCAATGGACTAGTCATATTCTCTGACGAATTTGCATTTAGCTTGGTGAATGAAGGGACGATTTTAGTTTACTGACCACAGTAACAGCGTTACGTTCAAAATGTGTCGACTTCTACACTCCTTGGTCGTGTGTCTGTCAAGTTTTGGGGTTAGATCTCCCATGAAAAGGTCTGTATGCTGCACTGTATTAGAATCACCTAGACGGTCTTCAGTATGAGCAAATTTAAGTGAACGTAATGGTGCTGTCTGTAAGACCGTCCTATTCCCAATTCCAATAAGAGCACTCTTCAATTCATTATTTTTAGCTGGTCGTAGAAAGGCGGTCATTGAAATCGACGTCGAACACGATGACTATCTACAATAAACGCCTGATATGAACCGCATCAAGAATATGTGGAGTCGGGCGAAGAGAAGCATGCAAGAAACCTGGCCTGTCCTTTCTTCCATATATCACTGATGCTGTCTGCACCCTTGTGTCAGACGCTTGAGATGAAGTTGCTTCTTCTCATCGCTATTTTTGATACCTGCGTCCATACCGAGACGAATGCGTTCCGTTGTTGAAGCTCGTTTATTCTCGACATGTATTAAAGATTAAAGGCGTTGAAAACGATCCGCTTCCGGTCTGACGGGCCAATCCATATTTCGAGTAAGTGAGTGGTGTGCTTCTAATAACAGAACGCTTGTTGCGTGCGTGCGTGTGTGTGTATATATATATATATATGTATATGTTACAAATACATTTGTTTGCCATACGTCACTTCCGAATGCGATCCTCTTAATCAGTATATCGATAAACAACAAATCACAGACAAGTAACACAAGTACCTGCTTCACTGGCACTTCGAGGTCACCATTGTAGCACCAGTAACTTTTGAAGCGTTTAGTTAGATAATAGAGCTGCATAGTTGAAATTAGTGTTTGTGCGAATGCAATATGCGCAATAAACCGTATGTCGATACCAAACTAGATACAGCATATATATTTTTTGTCTCCAAGGAATACTGACTGGTCTTCTGCTGCGGCCACCCGGCAACGAGGGTGTTTGTACGTTGACGTATACTGCGCTTTGCCGCGTTTCCGAGAATAAATGGACTTTAATCCATGTATGTATTAATTGTAGGGTCTGTATTGGCATCCTAGCTGGCCGTAATAATAATTGTAATGAACTGAAGGCAAAGGAAAGCCATTCATAGAGAAAGTACGGGGGAGACGAATCGTTGGAATTGTCACGGCAGCTGCACGCGTATTTCACTTCCGGTTTGGGACTTGACAGTCTATGCTTATGGTTGTTGATACACAGAATGCAGCTGAATTCTTCCATCTGAAGCAGTAGGGGTTCTAGCACCGTTAAATAAACCATAAATAAATAAACGAACAAAAGTTTCTACCGTTCATGACTTTACTCGATCTGCAAAACAGAATCGACACGGACTCACCTCTGATGGAGAGTCGGCTGACAAGACCAGACCAAATTGGGAGAGCGATTGTCTACGTGTAGGCGTCAGTTGACGTGGGTCGTCGTGTGGGCAGGAATTAACCCACACAAGTGGGCGACTAACATTCGCATTGTGAAACAAACTTGTTACGCCGGTGAGCGGAGAGAGCGTTCGGATTTGTAAGGAATGGCCATCGGAAATAAATGAAACATTAAATAATGAGAAACTGCATATTTTTATTGGTAACGACTGTTCTTCATCAACTTCCTTCAGGTTAGACCGCCCCTTACGCTGGCATTGCACATTATGTGAGGTGTTTCAGAGAATGATTCTGCTAACGTCATGTGTCCTGTGTTGACTAGACTGAAATTCTATTTAATGTGCCAGTTATTCGATGTTTTCGACGCCACTGCAATCCGTAAAGTTTGAACCTGGCAACCTTTAAATATATCACTAGGCTCTCGGCGAGGAATTGCATCAGAGACCCCACAGAGGTGGAAAGGAACTCTGTTGGCTGTCTGCTAGCAGACAGCCAACAGAACTAGCATGACAAATACCTATTGCGTGTGTACAGTGTTGAGATACTCCTGATGATGGACAGTGAAATTATCCGAAACATGTAGAGTACTTTATCAAATAAATATAAGGAAGAGTGCATCTCGTTGGCTTTTATTGTAAGAATATATCACGATACACTGGGAAACATAAACCTAAGTTTCTGTTTTGTTTAACTCCATTATATGTAATTACAAGAATAGTTAAAATGTACCTACTTCATCCTCATTGTTGCACTTTGCATTTCGTATAATCACTTTAATTATTAACCAACAAATGCACTATATAAAATTTCACATTAAAACACTTAAAATTGCTCCGACATGTTTCGATCCTAAGATCATCCTCAGGGAACTACGCTGTTCCTTGCTAAAATCATTTTAAAAACATTATATTATAGTGCATTTGTTGGTTAATAATTAAAGTACATACTTCAGGTGTTAGGATTAAAGCTAATGGCATTTAAAAATGCCAAAAACATAGAAACTTTTTAAAATTACCATATGGATACTGATCAGGCAATGAAGTTCTACAAATTTAATGTAAAATGTGGTAACTTGTGGGCTTCACCAAATGTAAATAAGATTATTTATCAGGCATTACATTTCTTATTTTGCTTTTAAATATTGTATAAACTGGCCTAATGATGGTCGACTTTTGGCCGAAACTTGTAGCTGTTGAATAAACATAGTTGCGATTGACCGTTTAAAGTGTTGCTATTAAAAGATTAATTAAGATTAATTCATTTATTTATATTTTGTTTATCGACGCTGGAAGTATTTCGCATTATATAGATTCGAACTTTAAGAAGTCTGGCGGTGACAAATTGGAAAGGGAGTGGATCGGGGCGGTTAAGGCCCAGTTGAAATGCTGTCGCGTAAAATTTCCAGAGAGGCATAGCCTGCTTTTTTATTTATTTGTGTGTAGTCTTTAAACTATGCTACCTTCCGGAGTAAGCAACCATTCTTATCGCATCGCTGATCGACGCAAATTTCACCAGCGCTTCTCACTTTACGCTTCCTGCAACATTAACAGGCGCAAAGTTAATTAAGTATGGGACACGAGTGAGTGAGTCTGGTGCGTGGCTGATCTCAAAATAATGGAAGCCCGAGTTTCTTCATCAGGACCTTAACAAGTATGCGCCCGGCCGAGGTGGGAAGTAGGCGTTGTTTGAAAGGTAACACCGAGTGATGCGTAATACTGCTGTCACACAGGACGCTACTTGCGATAGCAGTTTGCTCGCAACACGATACGACGTGACCCACTGAGACGATATGCACCATGCATGGCTTCAGTAAGAGAGACACTGACCACGCACGGAAGTAAGCGTACGCAACGTTTTGAAATCATTTCCAGTACATTCAGCGCTTTCAACTGACTCATTTATTTCTTTCCCGTTCGTTTTCCAACCCACGCTGGATCAGTTTTGTCCTTGCCTGGATAACCAGGAGCAGTCCAGTCATGCAGAATGATGGGGGGGGGGGGGGGGTTTTTTCCAAAACCCCCTGGTCTTTAAAAAATAATTTTTTTCTTCTCCCACCTTTTTTTACAAACCAAATTAAATCGAAAAAACCCATAAATATACGCACCT
>Ga0123352_10020444_pt1 | contig 10545 bp, 2 predicted proteins | sample TergutLab28metaG_FD_89700 | JGI IMG/M metagenome (GOLD analysis project Ga0123352, IMG submission 89700) | Labiotermes labralis P1 segment gut microbial communities from Petit-Saut dam, French Guiana - Lab288 P1 | ecosystem: Host-associated > Arthropoda: Insects > Digestive system > Gut ... | reverse complement strand
GGTGGTGGTGGTGGTGGTGGTGGTGGTGGTGGTGGTGGTTGTGGGGTTTGGCTTTATGAAAGCGGAAATGATTGGAGCGTGGATACCTTTAGACTGTGTAACAAGAAACTGCTTGATTCTTGTAGATGGAGGCTCTGTGGTCTTTCGAAACGTCTGGAAGCATTGACTCATTGGCCCCCTTCGCATTCCAGAATATGTGAATCCGTAGGAACGAGATTAATTATGCTTGCTGTTGGCAGTGTTAAATTGATGAAACCAAGGGGGGTGTGGTGGGCGTGCCATGTGTTACGTACGGGGGCAAAAGACAGTAGAGGATCTCGGTGAATAAACCACTTGAAAAACCTAGAATTTGATATGATGATATTATTAAAATGGGTATTGAGGGTTAAGTAACTTAGAATGTGTTGCTACTTCCAGGAAAATAAAAACACCAGTTTTTTAATTATTTTGAGATAGTATTTTATTATTAGAAACAGATAAGTACAATAACATGCGCTGTGTACGGTTAAGAGTTACCTAATAGTAACAATTGGCCCAGCACGTAGTTATCACTGTGCTGTGAAGTGTTGCAGCGTGGGCGATTTCAGGCTTCCGCTGCGGTGTAAATCAGGTATTTGCTCTTTGGGGATGTGTACGCAGCTTTGATTGGCCAGTCAACGCTGCGTAACATCCCAGAAGAGGCAAACCTCGGTTACAGGGGTTATTAACAAATAATGAACTTTTATTAAATTTTTTCGCAAGGGGCTTTTGTATAAAACACGAATGCATGCTACATTATCGAATTGTTTCTTGTGTACAGTGAAGGTAAAGGTGAAAGTCTCCCTAGAACAGGCCACGAAGGCCCAGAGGGGGAGTAGAGGTATAGCGCTATCATTCTTCAACCTAGGTGTCATATGTGGTGGGTGGTCAACGCCACGCCTCAGCCGCTTTACCCTCGGGAAAGACTCAGTACCAATTGTTTAAGAGGCTGGATGGACCCTACGGTCGATCGGGACCGGTGCGGAAAAGATCACCTCTTCCGGGATTCGATCTCCGGACCGTCCAGCCCGCAGCGAGCCACTATACAGACTGGTATATAGTAGCTACACGTACGTGTCAAATATGGACGCCCTTATATCATTGATTAATGTTTAACCACTCCAAACAGAATATAAACAACTGCGAACACCCACTTGGAACGGCTCAATATCACGTAGTTGTAATATCACAATAAATAAATTTTATGTATTTTAGAATTTTAATATTTTAATCGTTCAATAAGGGCGACGCAATAGCAAGATTAGCGTGTTGGGCTGGTGTTAATTTGTTATCACAAAACTCCCTGAAGATGCGTACCCCAGTGCCGAAACATGCAGGAATTTGATGCTTGTCATGAATTGTATTTTATTAAGTGTTTGTGTTGGTTAATATATTAATTGTAAGAATATGCACGGTACGAGTAACGTAAAATCTCTGCTGTGGGTTGAGACAGTGCATGTTGTTGTAAGTCGCTCTGTGAATTAAACGGAGAATCTCATTAATTCAAGACAAGACGAATCAGTGACACAGGAAACTACTCGTGTTTCTTGCTTCCGTGTAACGTGTTTCAAACCAGTCTTTTCTCATACCATATTCCTGCAGTAACGGTGGTGTTGAAATTGAGACAAACGTCATTCAGTTCTGCTTATGTTTTTCTAAGAATTCAATGCTCTTGTGGCCATATTATCGAAATTGCATTCAGAAAATCTCTGACTAAAATAGCACACGTGAGTTAGTAATACGTCCGAAAATATATTGTGGCAAATATTCAGGAACTTGTGCTTTAAAATTTGAAAATGTTACGAGTGATATAAGGTGCTACGTGAATCGACGAGCGGTGAATGTGAAAATTATAATAATAAGTGAACAATCTCATAGTCTGACCTCTTTCTGCCTGCTTACTGTAGATGTAGAGGTCTATTGTTGCACTTGGTCACACTCATTAACACACCACGCTCTGCATGAGGGATCAGCCCCTCGCAGAGACCTCTACCTGACAACACACAACACTCACAACAGAGAGACATCAATGCCCCCGGTGAGATTCGAACCCTCAATCCCAGCAAGCGAGGAGCCACAGACCCACACTTTAGACCGCGCGGCCAGCGGGATCGTAAACAATCGCGTATCCTAATTCATACACCTTGTATGTATCAAAGACTTTTTTTTTTTCAAATATCTCCAAATTTCTTTACTTTATCATAGATAAGACCCCTTTAGGGCGGTTCCGATATTCGAATCTAGGCGGAACATGTTTTTTTTTTGTCTTTTAACTTCTATTTCTTGGACCGTAATAAAACTCTTGCTGTCGAAATGGGTGTCTTCCAGTACATCACAATTAATTATCTATTTCACTCTTTTTGTCAGAACTCGTTAACAATATTTCCTCCCAGCTTCTCATTATGTTAATTCTCTCTTCTTGAGGAAGCAGCAAGTTTTCTGAAGAATCTCGTCTGCTGAGTTACAGCCCCTCAGTGTCCTCCTTGTTTCGGTTTACAGATTTTTCATCTTTGTGCACTGACGTAGCTGCCGTTTTGTGTAATTTTAATTCGGTAATTCTTGACATCGTTTTTTCTTAGAATTTCTTTTATTTTATTAGTGATATTTGTTTTGTATGTGGGCCGGGTAGCTCAGTCGGTATAGCGACTGACTACGGGCTGGACGGTCCGGGATCGAATCCCGGTGGGGACGATATTTTCCGCCCGTCCAGACCGGCCCTGGGGCCCAACCAGCCTCCTGTAAAATGGGTACCGGGTCTTTACCGGGGGTAAATTGCGGCCGGGGCGTGCTGCTGACCACTCACCCCCTTCTAGTGCCGCGGTCATGGAAGCATAGAGCTATACCTCTACCCACCCTCTGGGCCACACCGGGCCTGTAACGGGAAAACTTGACCTTTTATTTGTTTTGTATTCCAGATCAGGTGTTTGCTGATATAGCGTGTGTTCAGTGCTGAATTATATTATTATTATTATGAGAATTTTTGAACGTTATGTTCCTTAACGCAATTTTTTTAGCTGATTTTATGGTGTGATTATTAATTTGTTCAAGTGCACAGCCTTACAGAAACGTGTGCCTTCGTATGTCATGCAACATTGGCTGACTTACTTCCAAGAAAATTGTTTCATTCAGTACGTTTATCTCCCACGTGATTGCCAGGTAATGATAAATATCTGGCTTTGAGGACTTTCAGCTTACCTTCCTTTGTGCATTCCTCCAGTCCCTCATGCAATGCAATGCACTGTTTATTGCTTTATTAATTTATTTAGACATGAATTTAATAACCTATATTGCAAGGTGATAAATGGCATATTAAAAAAAAGTGAAAGGAAGTGATCGCTATCTGATTTAAGGCACTGATGCATAACTTTCTGAAGGGACTGAAGAAAACAATGAAGAAAATTGAGAAAAGTCGCTCCCCTGACCGAAATTTGAAGCCAGGAATTCTATAAAAATAGAGCAGACATATTTATCGCTCGACCGCGAATTTGGTCTTGTGATCTTAATATTATGGGTCCATTCAGTTAATTTGATTTTATTGTCTAGGTCCTCTGGCCCATTCTTCTCAAGTCAACATAGTAACCCTATATTTGGTTTCAAGATTCAATGCTGCCCTCATAACATCGACCCCGACTGCAGAAGCCCCATCAGTACGCTATTTTGTCCTCGACTGGTGTGAAGGTAGGACCAACATCACAGACTCCAGAGATGAGACCCAGCTGACCTTTCCTCTTGAATTCGGAGAACTGAACAAGCTATATTATTTATGTGCCTCCTAGGAGGAGGCTTGTGACACCAATACACGCCAAATTCTTCATAAAAGAAGACTACTACTACTACTACTGCTGATACTACAGTTATTAGGAAACAAATCTTCTGTTAGGAACACTCCACGAACTAATTCTTACCTGTCGTATGCAAGTTTGCTGATAAGTGAAATACGCCAAGGTGCGTGTTCTTACCTTCAGACGCAGTTGTACATTTCATGGCTTTAGTAAGAGTGATGTGATAGCTTGCCTTGGTATTTCGTACTTTATGGGGTCATTATCGTGCGACCTAGTTCTGATTAGCGGTCTGCCTATAAATGACAGGTTACTTTACACACTATTATTACAATATTACAATCGAATTTTCACTTTTAGTATCATAGGTTACTGATCTTGTCCATCTTCCAGTATTCCGGTAGTTCTGTAATAGCAGGTCAGAAACTGGGCTTTTTCTCTTCTCAGGTTGGCGTGACTCTGTTGCAGTCGTTTGATGAAGCTAATAAGTTAATAGATGAAATACGAGTACTTAGATTAAGACCGATTTACATCTTCTGCTTGTACGTCCAGGCATATTAGAAAACACTCTTTAGATGCACTCATTGTCACAGGCATTACTTAACCTAACGTATAATAAGCCATATACTTATGAAATATTACTATTATGAATAATGAAGTCCAGTCACATAATGTGACACATCAACACACTCAAGGAATTCAGAACTGTGCTTGGACTATCCTAAAGAAGAAAATCACAAAACCTCCGAAGCGTCGGTAACTGATTACTGATCTGCAAGGCGTCATATCCCAGAAGACTTTAATTTTCGTCATAAAAGGTGTGAAAACTTCAAATATAGCATTTAGAACTTAAACAGAAAAGGACAGAATATGGAAAAACGAATCAATTACTTGCTTTGCGATCGTCAAATTGTTATGAAAAATTTTATTTCAGATTTTCGCTGGCATCCAGGAAACCATCTCAGCAATTTTGTTTTTGTTTTGTCTGACATCGAGGGAGATTCAGTAAGAGTATACGAGAGGATCGGCACTTATATTAGGGTTATATTTTAATCTAGACAACCATTAAAATTACAGTCGAAACGTTTGCTTCCTGAATGTCGGTTCGTCGCTATATCGATCAGCTGACCTTCCGATTACAAGACCCAAACTGTATGTCTGATGTGACTGAACTTCGTCTTATCCTTATATGTAAAATGTCAAGTCACGTTATGTCTGTCGGTTCAAGTTCCCTCCCGCCATGTGTAAGAGAGTGACGGTTTAGCACTTTGTCATTCCGCCACGAGTTGCATCACGGGTGACCTACTTCCCTGGTCAACCGGCTGGCTGGTTGGCCCGACCTTCAAGGGCTGTTGCTACACAATGGGGTTCCTACCTGCTGTAATGTGGGGGCAGGGATGAATTCATTGCTGTACCCGTGGCGTGGTAGAATAACTTCCAAGGACGACCGACATATCTTCCAAGGTTACTACAATTTTATGTCCCGAAACACGTAACTTTTCGTTCTTCTCAATGTCTGCCGCGCTTTATGTTGTGATTTGTTAGCTGACCTGACATATCTGTGAGCAGTTGTACCAATTTCTGTGTGTCAGGTTCATGTGGTTGCTTAATGTACCGACCCCTGTTCCCTCTTCTATTCGATAAGAGGCTGGAAGGAGCCGATTATTAGATAATTTTTGACATAAAGTCATTCAACATTCTTTACTGTGGATAAGGAAAAATCTTCAAGAAAACATTCGACTTTATCATAAAACTCCCAGGACCTTACCGTTTTCAGTACAAAGGATATGTTAACGTGTCACTTTCCTATTAAATAACTTTGATTTCCTAATATGAGATAGTTAACTTTTTTTTCACATCTTAGCCTACAGCTGTACATTTTTACTGTACATGGGGCTCACAAACGAGTCTTTATTCACCCAGCACTGGGTCCATTTCTCGCCATGCTGACCATGCGAGAAGAAGTTCTGTGCAGAATAAGTTTTCCGCGTCTCCATCGGCTATGACATCACCAGATTCACCAGTTTCAAATTAATTTTTCCTCTCTGAATTACTGCATGACCCTTGTTTTCTACTTTACTGTTTCTTGAAGGCCCTTTTTTTAAAAAATTATTTACTTCAGATTGCTTTCCCACGTTTTCTGCTGTATAACTTTTCACCCGCACCACATAGGTGCCTTCAGGAATTCTCGTGGACGAGGCTGGGTGTCTGTTGATAGAGGACCAAATCCATTTCTTCCTAGCTGATTGTTTATCTTGGTTAAACGAATGTTTCAAACCATTTATTATTGCCAATTGAAACGCGTCTCCTGATGACTTAGGCCACAGTACCTTCGTTCCTAACTATACATTAAGGCACAAGTCGTTTTTGAAGCTCATCAGGGAGATCAGGTCTTCCTCTTAAATAGACATTTACTAGTTTCTCAGAATAGCGAGACTGATGTTTCCCACGCATCTCCAGAGTTCCTTTCAGCACAGAAAAGTGTCCTGAAACTTTCAATTAACCCAAATACGGGACATTACGACTATCTCACGTTAAGAACTCGCCATCTTGACTTGTAAATAATAGTCCGAGGTTAGGATCACCCCAAGAGCTAAAGTACATTGTAGATAACTTTATGAGTGTTAAATATTTGCAAAGAATTGGACGATAGGGTGTGTCTTCAGATACAAGAGCTTATATTTATTTCAAGACCTTCAGAATTGAAAAGTGCCGAGTAATTTTACACGCAGTCTCTCCCACAACATACAGCTAGCTGTTGCTCACTGGTAATCTTTAAAGTCCCAATGAAATAGTTCATTTGGTTACCACATTAATTCGGCACTTCGGCCAAAACTGAGGTGGCTCGTACTAGGAACATGTCTCATGACAGGCTTATTCCCGTATTTGGTTTTAGAGATTGTCTTTCCTTCCTGAGGAATCGAATGTAGGTCCTTAATAGACCTGTGTGTGAAGAATAGCTGGTGTAGCGTTACGTCATTCGATAGGTCATCATGATTGGCCTCTATGCTTTATAACATGAGAACTCTGCGACACATTATTAAATAACGGAAAGAACAGAGTAAGACCAGATCTGATTACAAGGCGACATAGTTATGTCTTTGATATTTGTGATGTCATGAACAATTTTTGTTGTTTTTAGACGTGACCTTTTGAAAATATAAGTTGCTTCGTCCAATATAAAATAGTAGTAAATTTATTAGAACTAATCCGAAGCTTTCTGTTAATAAAATTACAAGTGTATATAGGCATTATTAAAGAACTTGTGTAAAAAGTTTTTAAAAAGCAGTACCTCAGTTGTTCATATTGAAGAAGTTGACTTTCTTGGTCTGAGGCACGGAAAGCTTGGTTGGTTCCACAATAGGCCTCCAAGCTGTAGGCAAAAACACCACCTTTTTGTTTGTAATGCTACTGTTATCATATTTCTTTATGGTTATATCAATTTTAATTGTATGATTCCGAAACCGATTAATGTCATGAATACGCTAATATATTTCTTTTCAATTATCGAGATAATTTGAAATTAATCAACTATGTTAATGTGGCAGTAGTTAAATCAATTATAACTGCCGTATAGGTCGCATTGAGACACCCTATGAAGCCTGTGATCTACATGATGTACAGAATATAGCCAGCCCTATATGTACCGTTACATGAAATGGCAGAACAGAGGCCAACTCGTACAGACTATTTTCAGTCTGCTAAAGTGTTATCAATGCCGGAAAATATAACTTCATTGACTTTTATAGCGTTAGTAACGTGTGATTTGGTGAGAATATTCAGTACTCCTTTAACCATTGCAATGTAGTGGTTGCTATATGTACCACAAATCTTAATATTCTAAAATTATACTTCCTGTCAACAGGGTGCACTAATGTGTTCTACGTGGTTCACAGAATCCAGCAGGCATTATTTCTCTGTACAGCATTAATTGTTTGGTTTTTACAACCGAGAAGGGGTGTGTTTACTGCGCGGCACAAACTTAATCTTTTCATAAATTTCAAATTAATATTAGCATTCAAAGGATAAGTACCATAAGTAGTACTCATGCGAATGCTAATCACATTTCGATCATAAGGATCCGTTGTTAATGTCTGTCATATCTTCCCATTCATCGTGCACCCATTAAATTATTCCAGATAAGAATATTTCATAAGCAAGAAATTAAAGTCCCTTGTGGGAGACTTAAAGATCGATGGTCCGTGATTAGGTACAGAGGATATTGTAGTTGTAAATATGAGTGATTATGCCTGTTATATAAATGGCATCGTATATACGTAGCCTAAAATAGGAGTGCCAGGAAACGTTCACAGGGTGTTAATGATTACAGTGCCTCTTGCGTAGCTTCCATTATTTCATTTTTTGGAAAGTGTTCAAGACCTTCGCCTACAAAGAGAACGTCAAGTGTTGAAGTACGAACACCCAGTTAACAACGGTGTTGTCCCGTTGGCAGCCACACAACTGTATTGAAGAGAATGTGGGGGCCTCTAGTATTTAAATGATTGCTGTTGTACGCTTGTTATGATAGAGTGTAATTGCTAAAGTCGTTAAAACTTTGTGTGTGTGTGTGTGTGTGTGTGTGTGTGTGTGCGCGCGCGCGCGCGATATACACGCAGGCGAAATAAGAGGAATATTTTACTGCTTCCGTTGTTTTGTCATGTTTTCCAAAGTTTACCGGTTGCTCACGCTTTGCAGGCAGAAGGGCGAGATAAATGTAGCACATGGCGGCACTATAGCGACGGGAATTCTTTCACAAGGCCATGGTAATCTGCAATGAAGGAACACTCACGCTATGATAAAATCTCCCTGTTACGCATTCACAGTATTAGTAGAACGACTGTGAAGCTTATCCATATTGTGTTTGTATTCATTGTCAAGGATTTGTAGAATATTCGCTGTGAACACTCCTAGTGCACTCGAGCGTTGTTACTTTTGCCTTACATAGGCTAAAATCTTACCTAGAAGAGATATGGTACCATTCATTTGTTGCTGGGTCAGATATTCTTTCAAAGAACACCCGCGCTCGCTTGAGTGCTCTGCTCCATGATCGTGACCGTTGGTATGAATAGACGTAATTAAATACAGGTAAATAGTATTTTACCTGTTCATGAGCATACCTTTAGCGTGGATCAAGATTCGATATGTGTCCGTTCATAAATAACCCAGTGGCCTTGGACCAGTAGCTTTTAAAATGAAAGGTCCCTAATATATTTAATAAATCTGGAGATCTGCGTTCTTGTCGGATTTGGTCCGACGTTTTGAGACAGTGTAATGGTCTCATCTTGAATTTCTTGGTGTGCTGGCCAAGGTTCAGACGGGGCACACCCGCAATAAAGTCAGATATATTAGCGTCAGTTTGCTGGGTGCGATGTGACATGATTGTAGGTTTCGAAATACACGCGAAAATTATAATAAGTAGTCCGTTTGTAAAGAGGTAAAGGGCCCAAATACTCACACACTTTCAGGTACAGCTAATAAATGTTTTTTCCCCTTTTTCCTCAATATGAGTGTACCCTGTTGACGAAATGCTGCCAAATGAAGTGTGAATTAATGATTTGTGATGCACTCGGATGGTCCTGGATATCGCGCGGACTAGGGCATGGGGCAGGGCTAGTCGGTGGGATGGGCACAAGTTTCAGCTGGATGTGTGTCACATCGAAGTGCTGGAATGAGATACATTGCACCTTGTGACAGGTGCGTAATGAGCAGTCATTAGAACTATTTAACATAGTTTCCAGCGGACAATAGATGTGGTGTTACACGAGTTTTGGAGCCAGACAAATGATACCGGTGAATACCAGAAAAATAACATGTTATTGTTCTGTTTTCGAGCAACAGACTTCCTTGACACCTACTGAATGTGTGGTATAAGACATGGAAGTATTTGAATCACGATATTTGCTTTCAGGCTACATAGTGCATGTTTGTGTGTGTGACGTGGCAAGATACGTCTCGTGCTGCATATCTGCCACAATTTGATGTTACGTTTTATACTTCCCTGCTCCCAGTGTCATTCCTTTCATGTCACATGAAATTTGGCTTCCACGCAAACTTTAAAAAAAAAAAAAAGTGCCCAACAACGGATTGCACGTGACATTCTGAAAATGTTCTTCCCTCAGCTGCTTCAGTAGATCATTCTCATTTGGTTCAATTACCTTTCAGTAGCGCGTAATCATTTAGCCAGCTACTGAAGAGATAATCCACAACTTATGAAAAACAAAGGTTTATTCAAAATAGTCCGTCCCTGAACCCTATGTTAAGGCAGATAGATTAATTGAAGGACCTATCTGACATTTCGTAACGCATATAAGGAAATAATACAGAATTACAGTCCAAACACAAACTTGTCTACATATAAATCGGCTACACGTTTCGGCTATATGTATCCATCGTCTTACTGAATATAGAACCATACATAAGAAAGAATTATAGTTTTTTTCTTATTTAAGGTTCTGTATTCAGCATGATGATGGCTATATATAGCCGAAACATGTAGCTGATTTATACGTAGACAAGGCTGTGTTTGGACTGTGATTCTGTATCCTTTTTCCTTATATACATATTTTGAAAGCACAACGGGTCTGCCTTGTATACAAGTTATAACATATTGGCTCTTTACGGTGATGGGTTGTTAGCATCTCCCCCCCCCCCCCAAAAAAAAAACCCGCCTGCGGCCCCCCCCCCCCCTTTTCAACAATTCCCTAATACCCTCCCATTTATGCTGTTATTTTTATCACAACTTTAAAAT
>Ga0123352_10020439_pt1 | contig 10546 bp, 7 predicted proteins | sample TergutLab28metaG_FD_89700 | JGI IMG/M metagenome (GOLD analysis project Ga0123352, IMG submission 89700) | Labiotermes labralis P1 segment gut microbial communities from Petit-Saut dam, French Guiana - Lab288 P1 | ecosystem: Host-associated > Arthropoda: Insects > Digestive system > Gut ... | reverse complement strand
GCACATGTGCTCGAAACATGTAGAGGCATAAAATAAAACTTATTGTGAAACAAATTTTGTGCATCAAGTTGGTTAAATACTGAGATAAATATACTGAGATGCACGGTCAGCAAAACGTCAAAATTAAAAACATAAGTTTTTGGACCTTGTCCACCGTACGCAATGAAACACAACACTCCACCCTTCGAGGACAGGATCAGTCTCCGTCTTCAGGCTCGCATCTGACTAAACAACTGTCACTACATGGTAATTATTTACACTATATTTAAACCCGGATTAACGTCTAATTATCATATAATGATAAATCCAATGTACTTGAGGAAAGGACGACAAGTTGTCGTCGACAAATTAGTCCGGAAATTCTGAGGTGTGCCATCCCCGTTGTGTGTTTGAACTATATGGTGAGGTAAATTCACTCAGAACACAACTATAAATATATGGCTAAATAATGGTGTTTATTAGCAACGGAAAACTACATGTTTCGGCCTGTGGCGGCCATCATCACGTTTTGACAACTTTCTTGTAATAAGAGCTATATGTAGTATGCATAAACCCGTGGCGATATTGAGATCTCATCATCATTATCATTTGCAAATGATACTGATGATGAGATCTCAACATCGCCACGCGGTTTATGCATATTATACATAACTCTTATAGCAAGAAAGTTTGTCAAAACTTGATGATGGCCGCCACAGACCGAAACATGTAGTTTTCCGTTGCTAATAAACACCATCATTTATCCATTTATTTATAGTTGTGTTTTAACTGAATTTACCTCACCTTATAGTCCGGAAAGTCTGGCTTTGACTTGGTTATTTCAGTAAGAAAAGCGACTGTTAGCAAAGGTGATGTCCGGTAAGACTTTAAACTGAAGGCTACTGTCTTCTGTGTCGCTCAAGTTGACACTGATGGCATATCGTTGTGGCTTTAACGGGTGTTGAACTGGAGTGTCACCCGATAACGTGTCGTACGTCTACACGAAAATCGTCCAATAATGCTCATGTTATCGGTAAGAGCAGCTGAACTGTGCGGACAGACTCACAAGCACATGTAGAGTATTAAACACTTTATTATCCAACTAACGCACAATACACAATATGTAGATACAATTAAAATTATAAAGTATTTAAAAGTGCTCCAACATGTTTCGGATCACAGAGGATCCTTCATCAGGGAGCCTTGTACAGTGCTTGGCTAAAAATTACAAGAATGATTCTATTGTTTCCGTTGACATGGACAAGGTCGGTGTTATGGCAGCATATTGTGACTTAATTAGATAAGAGAAGGGCTGTCTGTTTTAGAGACAAATTAACAACCAAAATAACACGGTGGAGCACTTTTAAATATTTTATAATTTTAATTGTATCTACAAATTATATATTGCGCATTAGTTGGATAATAGAGTGTTTAATTGTTGTTGATGCGCGGTGCAAACAAGAAGATACACGTAAAGTAGATTCGTCAGGGCGGGGACGCGCCTTCTGTGCTTTTCCTCCACTTCGCCACCCCCAGGAACATTTCAGCCAAGCACACAGAACACTATGCAATGGCCAAATGTGAATGTAACTTTCTAAAACGTCCACCCACCGCCATCATCACCAACAGCAATGTCCAAGCACTATTACTGTCCACCCCTAATTAAAAGCCAAACTTCTCTTTCTCATCCTACACCATTCCACCCCCCACCCCTACCAGCATCTCCTATAGTTATACGCATAGTTCCATTTTAAATGTCTATAAAGCTACACTACACTCATGAAGGGTGAGAACCAGTTGCAACTTTATTCAACGTGTTCATGCCCTGAAAGGAATCAGCCTATAATATAGCAGCTAGCAAAATTCAATCTTCCACAAACTCCAACATCTAAATTTATACTTTTATAGGCCTAATTACTTCTTCATTAAAACTGCATAGAATAGTCATATCTAACGCTTTATGTCAATTAGAATGCTGGTGTTTGGAAGAGCGAAAAGACAAGAATTTAGACAGAGACACAGAATGCGGAACGACATATATATAAGTAGCCCAAGGCCGGTGTCAGAAAATAAGTTCCCCGTTTAATAAAGACCATTAATAGATTAACAAACCACATGTAAAAAGAAATACATATGAAACTTCAAAGAGATATCTAAAACCAAGTCCCTCAACTGTTGCATCAATGCCTAGAGAGCGGTGAGTTATGACAGAAAATTTATGGTTATTAAAGCTGCAAAAAGCACAACGTTGATCTATAGTGCTATTGTTATTTATCAGGAAATGTGTGTCTATCTGCCTTTATAATGTTTGGCAGAAATGACAGATAAATCATAGGAACTGCTACAAAAATCGAATGAGGTCATCTCTACTTTCGGAGCTGTTAAATTTCTGCTTCCAGCAGGCAGTAACACTAACTCTCTTACCTCAAAATTAGTTGGAGATGGATCAGTACTAGACACAGTGCTTAAGTTTAGTGCATTAAAATTATGAAATTGGTAGTAATGTAACAACGAAAAGCAGAAACGTTTGTTAGAAAATATGTTTATCTAAAATGTTGAAAAAAAAATATGTTTATGGTTCCGTGCATCGCTGATTTATATTAATAATTGTCCAACGAGATGCAACAAAAAGCAGTCTATTTATTATTCTGCAAGTTCACGCTACATGTTTCGGGTGTCAACCACACTCATCATCAGGAGTACACAAAACTGTAACTACAGCCTCCGGTACTGTGCAGCTACCTCCCTCCAACGTGGCCAAGTTGGTCACGTTGGAGGGAGGTAGCTACACACACAAAAAAAAGACCAGTACCGGAGGCTGTAGTTACAGTTTTGTGTACTCCTGATAATGGGTGTGTTTGAAACCCGAAACATGTAGAGTGAACTTGCAGAATAATAAATAGACTGTTATTTGTTGCATCTCTTTGGACAATTATTAATATAATGTTGAAAAATATGTCAGCCTCGTCGTAGCCTGTCTATATTTAGCTTAAGCTGACAAAGTCATAAGTAACGAAATACGGAAGGAAGGCGTATGTACCTCTGTGTGGAGTCCATAAACATACCTGTTAATTCTGTCACCCATTTGTGTTGTATATTAACATTTATAAACATGGTAATGGCTCGAAATTTCGATTCTGTCTGATACAGTTAGTGTAATCAGAAGCCGTACGATCGGGACTTATAGGTGGGCTAATAATTTGCTTAATTACGAATTTACAGTCCCCGACAGGACTGAACTATATGAAACAGCCAGCGTCATCATTTATTTACTTGAATCCCCGCCTTTTCGAAACCTATTTCTTTCAGCTTTTCTTTTTTGTATCTTATATCGATATGTCCACCAGCAACACTTCACACGGCTTCTCACAAGTTATTATTTTTTTGTGACTGGTTTTATTATCACCCTGTTCAAATGAAATGCCTGATAACGAATACATGTAAAATGATAACATCAACTAGCCCGTATCCCAACGCCTAAGATGTCCCTGTCGACGACATGATGGAATATGAGCGACATGAGGTTTAGCACAACTCGTTTTTAACCTCGAAGATAGATGGAGTTGAGAAGTGAGCTTCACGCCCCGACCACTTTGCTCTCGAAGACATATCGGCCATTAACCATTAAATAGGGTGCCGGATGGGCGCCAGAGGAGGTCTGGATGCTTGGGATCGAACCAAGATTCCTCAAACTCCCAGTCCGTAATCTAGTCTCTATCCAGGCTACGCTATTCCGGTTCCTACTAATGCAACTTGTCTCTAAATTGAAAATCTTAAGCAGCAGGCTTAAAAGGCACCATATGTCCTACTTCTGTTCTGCTTGTGCATGACGTTTACATTTCGACTTAATCTGTCAGTATTCTGTTTACCGTTCGACACTCTCAACTCGACAGTCATTTACAGTCCGTGCCGTATCTAAATACAGGTAAGCGCCGCATAACGACGTTTCGGTCAACGACGGACCGCATATACGACGGTGGTCCCATAATGTTATAATACTTACCATTGTGTTACAATTGCCTACAGTATTCAGTACAGTAACATGCTGTACAGGTTTGTAGCCTAGGAGCAATAGGTATACTATACAGCCTAGGTGTGTAGTGGGCCATACTGTATTACCTAGGTTTGTGTAAGTACACGTTCGCACAACGACGAAATCGCCTAACGACGCATTTCTCAGAATGTATCCCCGTCGTTAAGCGACGCATATCTGTACTCCTTAGGATTTAGTTTCGAGATATAGCCAGCCCATACGGCACCCATAGAATGTCACGACTGTACAGAACAACATGTACAGATATAACTTTGTACAGTGTGGCGTGTAAGAGGCAAAAAGATAAAAGATTCTGAAATAAATTGTAGCAACTGTTCCTCGAAAATAATCTGCTCTTAACTTTGTCTTGAACATAATTTTCATTTCATGTCAAGTTCAATTTAGAATTTGGGCTATCGTAATACATAAATTTTCTGTCATATTATTAGGGTTCTGCAGTATCCATTCGTTGGTGACCAAAAGCGCTCTGCCTCGGAACTACCTGTACAACCAGGCTGCAATGAACACTACACTTGCGATGCCCCTTTATCAAGCTACGTGGCTGCATTTCTAATTAGAAGCTAATGATATGTACAAGACGTCATTATTTTTGTCTTGCAACAGCCGCTTCTAACGTGCTGTGACTGCATGATACACGTCATAAAGTTTTGTGGAAATAGCCAGAAACGCGGTTTTACGTTAGCTTACTTACAGATGTAATTTTTTACATATGAAGCCACTTTTGTGCAACACTGAGAATGGTATGGCTCATCGGTGTGTGTACAGTAGCTACTGTGAATTTATAACGCGATTAAACTGTTAGGATCGTAATGTGTATCGAGGAACTGCAGTTTACAGAGCGGTTCAAAGAACAGATATCTATGCTATCAGCTACGTTTTCGCGATTGTTTCCTGCTTGCCATGGTAGAATGTTAATGAATGTGCTTACTCAGGGCGCCTGTAGATAAGGCTCTTACACCAGCCTGTTTGTAAGTCTCGGCAGTTTTGCGACTGAGGCTGCTGATAGGGTGACCCAATTGGGAATCAAATCTAACAGATTTTGAGATGTTTTGCCAATCCAGACACTTGTCTAAATGGGTGGGAAAACCCCACGAAATTGTCCAGCTTATTATTATTATCATTATCATAATCATCATTATCATTATACTTCTTATCACCTTTATGCAAGGTATTTACATTTATATACATGAAACACGACCTGTTTCTAGGGTACGTACTGTTCCAGCTCTTCTCTATTTACAGTTTGTGATACATGTAATGTTATTTCGCATGTTATGTTAAAAATGCTTAATACTTTTACATTAGTATTTTATTATTAATATTATTATTATTATCGTCATCATTATTATCCACTTCAGAGTTCAGATTACAAATGTTTGGATTTAAGGAAGCAACATTGCGAATTACATCGATAGAAAGAGAGAAAATAGAACAGAAAGAAAGAAGGATAGAGAGGCTAAAACAGACTTAAGGAATGACTCATTTTATGGGACGTCTGATACTAAGTGTCTGTTCCTGATGAAAGGCTATTTATTTGGTAAGAATGACTAACTGAATAGTGTGGCTTGCGTGAATCTTCAGGTTTTCGGGGCGAAGTGGTTGAGGATTTCCTCGTTCCGCGATACGACGCCGCCTCATTGTGCAGTTGCTTTCAGATATTTCGAAGTGCATGTTACTTTCAACTTCAAGTGTTAATAGGTCTTCTCGGATCTCTAGAATCTTGAAGATTAAGGTAATATTCTTCGAAACTCTGGTTACCATTCAGCATGACATCCCAGGAGAAGGGCGTCCTCTAAGTTGGCAGCTTTTCTTTTGAATATGTAAGAAAAATTCAATTCATTTGTACTTGTAAACATTATGATTCCCCTCACTGAAGGCTATTCGCGGTTGTTCTGGCAACAACATTACAATCCTTAACGCATGTAATGGCAGAAGGCACACAAGAGTCAACCCAGTTACTAAAAGAACAAATATTAATTGACAAAACCGTCGAGAAACTTCAACAAAATCAAGGATGCAACAAAGAAAAAGGTCTCGTACGTAACAGTGTTTCTCAAGCTTTGTGAGACCGCAGCCCGGTAAATTCTTTTTTATAAGACGAGGGCCCGGTCCCAACAGATTTACTCGTCAGTAACTTTCTAATTTTTTTTAAGTTCATACATTAAACTAACATAAGTATTAATAATTAATCATGGCATAATCATAAAAAGCATTAGTATAATTGTGTGTACGGTGTGGCATGTTGACAAATATAAAATTACATTGAAATTAGTTATCAATTCCGGGAAAATCTCTCGCGGCCCGCTATAATTCATGCCAGAGCCCGGTACCGGGCCTCGGCCCGGCGGTTGAGAAACACTGGTATATAGAAGGAAGAGTGTAACGTCTACAGTGCTGTACACAACTCGTTGTGATGCACATTTCGAATCTTATCCAATTTTAAAATGAGTCATCACGAATAGGAAGCAGCTGAGAGCTGAGTAGGCAGAGGTATTGCAGTTGTTCACACGCGAGTGAGCTGACAAATAGAGGACGCAGTTCCCGATATAAACCCTTGTGGCACGCTGCATCTCTCCCTCCTACTGCGGTAGGCTCATTATTAATAGCGTATAGGCCCCATGTCAAAACACTTTCATTTCTAGTAATGACACTGTGCACATAAAAAGGGTTTAAACTCATGGTTCCGTCCATCGTAATTCAGTGTTAATAAAATTCCAACCAGATGCAACAGTATGCAGATATTTATTTACTGCAAAGTCACAACATGTTTCGGGTGTCACAGCACCCATCATCAGGAATACTAAAAACTGTAACCGCAATCTCCGGTACAGGTCATAATACTGGTACAGCCACTTCCCTCCAACGTGGCCCGATCGGGCCACGTTGGAGGGAAGTAGCTATAACAGATTTGTATTAACATAAAAATGTTTCTTTGTGTGCCTGATCGTAATGAACAAGCAGAAGTAATAAGCCTTTTTTCTTTCGCGTTTTTATCTCTGTAGAAACGAAGACGTACATTACAAATTAACCGTTTAAATCAAAGAAGTTTTAGCATTAATAGACAAATGCATTTTCCCCCAAAAGCCCTCTTCATGGGTTTATAGAAGCTAAAGGTAAAGTGATCCGGTTTACAGGCCCAGTGTGGCCCAGAAGGAGGGTAGAGGTATAGCTCTACTCTTCCATGACCGCGACACTAGAAGGGGGTGAGTGGTCAGCAGCACGCCCCGTCCGCACTTTACCCCCGGGAAAGACCCGGTACACATTTTACAGGAGACTGGGTGGGCCTCAGTACCGGTCTGGACGGGCGGAAAATCTCGTCCCCACCGGAATTCGATCCCGGACCGTCCAGCCCGTAGTCAGTCACTACACCGACTGAGCTACCCGGCCCACATCATGGATTTATGCGATTCTGAAAAGGAAATGGGGATTTTGGTCTAGAGCTTATTATTGTGAATTGGCTGCCCTTGAGTCTAAAACTACACAGGTTTGAGGTTAATAATAAAGTATTTAGAGAGATCACGAAGATAGGTAGAGTAAAGTTAAACACAACTTGTGGATGTTTTACTGCTAAGGAGCTTTATTCCTAAGATAGGCTTTATGAATAATACTCCTCAGCAATAAAATATCCACAAGTTGTGTTTGACTTTGCTGTACCTATCTTTATGATTGTGCGCAACACAACGGGGCTGGCTAACTTAGCCGTTGTTTAGAGAGATGTAATTGAAGAATGTGTTTTCTAAGCATGTACAACTTTAGTCAAAAAATAAATGATTCGCATTTTATGTTTCCTCGGCTCATAAAATAAGTTAATTTTTAAGCATTTTAATGCTCATTACCTTTTTCACAAAAGCTCGTCTCTGAACCCTGTTCCGAACTAGTGCCGTACAGTTCACATGTTGACAGCTTCTTTGTAACTACTGTTCGTAATGCTTAGCATGTGAGCCAACATTCAGCAGGCATTTTGTCGTCTCACTGAGTCACCAACATGCTAAAGTCTTTACGATGTTATTATTTCCACTCATGTATTCTTCCGAGTACACTTCAATTTGTCTCACTTTCATAAGAGTCGCCCTCAGCATTTTGCACTGGAAAGCTGGACCGTCTCTGAAGTTACAAGGAATGAGTGTATTTATTCAGTCATTTATTTCCCTCTTCTATTCTCTATTATCTACCTACCTACCTACCTACCTACTCCCTACCTACCTACCTATCTACCTACCTACCCGCCTGCCTGCCTGTCTGCCTACTGCCTACCTACCTACGTACCTACCTACCTACTACCTGTCTACCTGCCTACCTGCTACCTACCTACCTTCCTACCTACCTTCCTACCTACCTTCCTACCTACCTGTCTCTCTGTCCTCAAATACTTCGTCAACCCATCAATCCGTTCATTCCTCTACGTAACTCTCCAAGTTTCATCTCTCTGTGTGTAGGCCCATTCTACTCAATTACACACACACACACACACACACGCTCGCTCGCTCGCTTACCTGAACAAGGTTCATAACTTAAATACACTAGCCCTAGAAGTATGTTCTTATTTCTTCTCAAACTGTACAAATTTTGACAGTGGGTTTGTTTGTTACGCGACTATACGTCTACCTCTACATATTGGTCAAATGTTATAGCACAGATACACATATTTCAGTAAATTTAATTTGCAGGTCCTCCTTAATATCTTAGCAGCTAATAATAGGTTGCTTATAATACGAATCGCATGTTGTTATGTCAGCTAAGGGGACAGAGAAAATGGTTTATAAGACTGAAAAACTTATGCCAATTGTACAAAATTTGAATAATGTAACAAAATGCTTGAATGACAAATACATGCAGTCTAATAACACTTGTTTTACATAAGAAACTTTCGGGGTCCCCAATTTATAAGTCTCTTGTCTCGCTGAATGATGTGGCATCGTGAAATAACCGAAATAATTACAGACCTGATCCGCGGCTGGAACAATGCCAACTCAATGTGCGACGATATCTATGAGCCTCCACACGACTGCGAGTGTCATTCTTTCAAGAGGTCGGGACCCTCTTAACACGGAATGTCACATGGCACCGGACCCCTGTAACGCCCGGATTTTTAAAGTTCCCTTCCCCCTTAATCCCGTAATGTTGATAAAAAAACATTTCTTAGAAGGGAATAAATAAACGGCGGGGTTAGAAAGCACCTTTGGTCTTCTGTGAAAGATGGTCTATGCTGTCTCTCTTTCTGTGTGTTGTCGATGTTGGTCCCACGAGGTAAATGTAATTTCTAAAGCAGAATACTAACACGGAATTCAGTGAATGCATAGTTAAGCAACGCTATGCTAAATCCCAAACTTCAATTAAGATGGAAATGAAAGAACAAAGAAGAAAGCAAAGGTAAAGAGAGATGAAGAAAGAATGAAAACAAAGGAAATAGTAAGGGATACAAAGAGAGAGAAATTTAGAGAAAAAGACACGAAGAAGGACTGACGAAACAAATAAAACAGTATAAAGAGAAACAGAAAAATAAATAAATACAACCGAAATGAAGTAACAAAAAGAAAATAATATACAAGTGGAGAGTGTTATAATTTTTTTTCCTCGCTCCTTGAATATGCGTTTACCTTAAAAGATTTCCATTTAATACGTAGACGGATTTCGATAGAGGTGACTATAAATGTACATCGTGGGTTTAAATTCGCACTGAAATTAGATATTTTACGACAAATAAGGTGCTCAAATATTGAGAACCTCACAGAACTCCAGGTTCTTCGGAACACAGTTGTGTGTGTGTGTGCGTTTGTGTGTGTGATTTTGAGCCATTATGTAAGTAAATGAAAATTATATATAAAACAAAACGAATGTGTTGATACATGCTGGTCACAGAACGGGTGTTTTCCTTCAGCATCACGTAATAAGAAAACAACACAATGGTTAAGCGACGCAGGTCCCTGGAGTTACTACGAAAGCCATAAATGGCTATGGTATGGACACCCCTATTCTGTTCCTGGCATTGGTCAGGATTATTCTATTCGTCATCAGACGAGAGAGTTCTTGGGTCCACTCAACTTCCTAGCTAGTTTTACTGTGGCTCAAACTTACTGGGTGAAATGGAGGATTCATTTCCTGTTGCGACATAAGTTACGAAAAGAGAAGAACTTCATCTCTGGTCACATACGTCATTCAGCCGTAGTCCTTATGGGCACAGAAGAAAAAAATCTCTACTTACTGAAACTGAGTTGTACATGTACACCCAACCCTCGCTTTCCGCGGGTTCGAAATACAAGGTGTCGCCCCAACAATAAAAATAAAACACTCAAACCCTTCAGTGAATGTAAAAAGGTAAAGGTAAAGTGTTCCCGTTACAGGCCCGGTGTGGCCCAGAGGGTGGGTAGAGGTATAGCTCTACTCTTCCATGACCGCGGCACTAGAGGGGGGTGAGTGGTCAGCAGCACCCCCCCCACCTGCCCCCGGGAAAGACCCAGTACCCATTGTACAGGAGGCTAGGTGGGCCCCAGGGTCGCTCTGGTCGGGGGGGGG
>Ga0123352_10020438_pt1 | contig 10546 bp, 4 predicted proteins | sample TergutLab28metaG_FD_89700 | JGI IMG/M metagenome (GOLD analysis project Ga0123352, IMG submission 89700) | Labiotermes labralis P1 segment gut microbial communities from Petit-Saut dam, French Guiana - Lab288 P1 | ecosystem: Host-associated > Arthropoda: Insects > Digestive system > Gut ... | reverse complement strand
TCTACATCAGTATGTATCTACATCAGCACATATCTGAACCGATCAGTACGTGTCTACATCAGTGTGTATCTGTACCGATCGGTACTGTCCACGTCAGTATGTATCTACAGCGGTAATTCTTGACACACACAGTTCTATGTGTAATGAGTGAGACTGATTGTGTGCACACAATTCGTGTTGATGTTGATCCCCATTATGTGAAGTCGCGAACTGTAGTGACATTACTGCCGCTGTACTGACATTGCTGCCGCTGTAGTGATATTACTGCCGCTGTACTGACATTGCTGCCGCTGTAGTGACATTACTGCCGCTGTACTGACATTGCTGCCACTGTAGTAACATTACTGCCGCTGTACTGACATTGCTGCCACTGTAGTAACATTACTGCCGCTGTACTGACATTGCTGCCGCTGTAATGACATTACTGCCGCTGCACTGACATTGCTGCCGCTGTAGTGACATTACTGCCGCTGTACTGACATTGCTACCGCTGTAGTGACATTACTGCCGCTGTACTGACATTGCTGCCACTGTAGTAACATTACTGCCGCTGTACTGACATTGCTGCCGCTGTAGTGACATTACTGCCGATGTACTGACATTGCTACCGCTGTGGTAACATTACTGCCGCTGTACTGACATTGCTGCCGCTGTAGTAACATTACTGCCGCTGTACTGACATTGCTGCCGCTGTAGTAACATTACTGCCGCTGTACTGACATTGCTGCCGCTGTAGTAACATTACTGCTGCTGTACTGACATTGCTGCCGCTGTAGTGACATTACTGCCGCTGTACTGACATTACTACCGCCCTAGTGACGTCACTGCCGCCCAAGTGATGTCACTGCCGCCGTAGTGACATTGCTGCCGCTGTACTGACATTCCAACATCTGGTGTTTAAAAGCTGGAAACTTTAATCCAGCTTGTTATATCCTAGCATTATTCCAATTTCGAAGCCACACGACAGCAGATGCTAGTAACTCTGTACGAAAGATGGCGCTTACTTTAGACGTTATATTTCTGTTGTTTTTCAGTTTTGTTTATCTGTGATTTAATATAATTCCAAGTAAAGTCGCTTTTTTCTAGGTCGCAGCTGGCTTTGTTTAGGTTCGCTTTTTTATCGCGTCTCGCCATCAATTCGAAGTACGCAGTTCGTTGTCTCGTTGCGATATTCATAGTTACCTCAAAATTACAACAAAATCTCTCTTTCAAGAATTCTTTACCACACAAAACTTTATAACTTGGTCTGAATTCTGAAAAGAAGCAGTGTTGTGCCCAAATCAATAATTCGTTCTGTCGCCATATTGTATGTAATTTTATTACACAGAGGCGAAGTTGAAAAGTACAATGTTGGACTGTTGAAGTAAGATGTGCTGTGTGGAGGGACGTTGAATGCGTGAATTGAACGCGGTCGACCTGGTGAAATCGACGATAAATCTATCTTTGCTGGATTCGGGGATAAGTATTGCAATCACGTAAAACGAGGGTGCCATCTACTGGCATAATTCACAGAGCAACGAACGTGATAGACTCGCACAAAACTACACTATGTATGCTAATAGAGAATATGGAGTTCGCTTCACCAGTTTGCTGCCGCTACCTCTCCTGTGCAAATGGTGGAGACCTCCTCATTGCTTAACGTCCTCGCCATGGAGTTTCAGGGAGTGGTTGGGCTCCTCAAGAACTCAGAAGGGTTCAGGTTTAAGACCACTCTCCGAATTATATCATCATCATCATCATCACCACCCCCACCACCTCTATAAAATTATGGTCGCATGTCTTGCTTATGTTTGAGGTTACCCGCCCACAAAATGGTACACAAAACCGCTCAAAAATTTCCCTTCCATTGGATCAGCATGTGTGGACGACTTCTGCACAATGTTCTGAAACAGGCCGCGGCCACTTCCACATCACTGTCGGTTCATCATTCTGTCGACGTTAAATAACATTTGCGCAGACTCAGAGCAGCGCTCTAGAGATCCTGCATGAACGGTGGCCTACCGATTGTCACTAGTTCATGAAGGAATGACCGTTATCTGTATTCGTTGAAATGTCCGTCGTGACCCAGTATCTTAATGTGGGTTTCTCTTCGTCTTTCTTAAGACACACACACGGCCAACCCTTCCACGGCCACATGAGCGGACCGCACCGCACCGCAATGAACAGTGCAGCACAGCACCAACATTTGGACGTCATTCATACTGCGCGAGTACCAACATTCATTGTTATGTACTTTATATTGCAAAATTAATTTTTCATGGACTTTTCACGGGCTCCCTGGACCGCTCCCACCCACATAGTGCCACTAGCAACAGCGTCTTGACTTCCTGGCACAGTGCAGCCAACCATTTCAGTGCTGTATTTAGGTCTGTTTGGTGTCTGTGATGAATCATGTGCAATAGAGTCGTGGTCCGCTGTTGCGTGACGCCGTGTGATTTGGTAGGTTGGTGCTAACGATCCGTAAGAATCTGCTGCCTCTGCCTTCAGAGTAGCTCAGTAACACAGTACTGTTTTGTCTTGAGAACGCTGAGGGCCGTAAAAAGTTTCTGTTATGTTGCCAGCTGCAGGCGATTCGGTTTGAAAATAAATTAGTGATTCGTGTGACTGAATATGAAGGACGTGAACCGAAGACTGTAATGAGCAGCATTTCCAATTGAGCAGTTGGACAACTGGTCTGTTAAGAATTATTGGGATTATTGTATTTTGAATGTTGTTTCTTTCAACCCGAATAGCTGGTGATTTTTAAACGAGAAATGTCGTGCGTGGCGTGGAAGGGCTGGCTTAAATATTTACTGATAAATCATTATTTAATTCATAGTTTGATATTTTGTGAGACAGAAAAGTGCTTCAGTATTGGAACGGGAGACCGGATGGAAGGAAGATGCAGCCTTAATGAACAGAGTGTGTGTATGTGTGTGTGTGTGTGTTTACTAATTCCGTGTTGTGCTGCCTGTTCACTGCAGTAGCGCAACACCGGACAGTCACCAAACACCATTTCACTGCAGTAGCGCCACACCGGACAGTCACCAAACACCATTTCACTGCAGTAGCGCCACACCGGACAGTCACCAAACACCATTACAGTGCTTTCCGTTAAATACTGACCGTAGAAAACAGTTTCAGATGAAAATTGTAAACGTTAAGACTTGCAGAGTTTCCAGTTTGACGTCACCAAGACAGCCAGTACGTATACCATGGTATGGGGTGTGTCGGTGTGTCGTTTACAGCACACCGCACCGTGCCGCATCCCCCGAGCTTCTACGAAGGTACATGTCGTCACATTCCGGAATCCATTATACGCCTGCATCTTGCTTCGCCAATTTTTGCACGATGAGGCGTTCTGGAGAACAAATAATTGCCGAGTGCTGTTTGTTACTGCCAGATAAACAGAATTACAGCGATATTGTGCGTTTGGTTTCTGTTCGACTATGCTACATGTTTCGACTGTCCACATCAGGGTGGGTTCTGGTAGAGGGCGTGTCGTTACAAACAGTAAGTGTACAATTAGTGTACAGTAACTGTAATTAGTATTAGTGCGAAATAAGCGACGTTAAATTAACGTACACTAATTAATGTTACTAAGCCGTTAGGTTCACAACAATGTTTCTGTTTCTGTTTCAAATACAGAACTGTAATATATAAAATACGACAAAGTATGCAGTAGGAAAGCTCCAACACTCTGAACTCGCCAGAGCAGCAAATTAGTGTCTTAGCACAGTGTTCTGCTGAACAGGATTCCTTACCTGTCTTGCTTTTTGAACTGTTTGTGTTTCCGAGTGCAGACCAGTGACTTCCGGACGTGTTTCCGTTTGTGTAAATCAGTTTTGTGTAGTCCAGTGTCGTCAGATTGCAGTACGCAACATTGCTGTACACCTGACAGTCCAGTAACATTAATTACTGTACATTACTTTAACGTCGCTAATTATTCCATTTTCGTACTAATTACAATTACTGTACACCAACTGTACACTTACTGTTTGTAAGGAAACGCCTCTCTCTCTCCTTACCCTTCTTGTGTACCAGTGCCCAACCTGATGATGGTTGATATGGACAGTCGAAACATGTAATGTCGATCACAAACCAGCATACCAGATCTTAATGTTTGTGACTCATAAGAATGGACAGCAGGACGGTGTCACCTGCGGACCAATAGTTACGTCATAATTGAGCTGGCCTTATTCCGCCGACGAAACTACGGCAGTACACTTGAGCGCCACTCGGAAATTAGCGACAGTTTAGAATGCGCATAGGAACGAAAATGCGAAGAAATGTTTGCGCAAAGAGAGAAAGGAGCCAGATGAACGGTGTGGCGTCTGCAGGCAGGACACACAGTAGGCTACACACGTGACAACAGCATGTTCCTGTTGCAGCCACCGGCCGCCAGTGTGGATTTCCCGGTCGCCCACGGAACGGAACCAGCAGTACAGCAGCGCCAGTGTCTCGGCCCGGCGATACGGCCCACTATACCTGCCGTCCGGGTTACACCCTGTTTGGGGAGGAAGAGCGGGTGTGTCTGGATTCGGGCATTTGGGCAGGACGCCAGCCCCTGTGCGGTGAGTGCAGCCTGCATGGTATTTAAATTAAACGTAGCATAGGTGCTGTGCACTGACGCTTTTTGAACGAGATTAGTTTTGGTTCTGATTTGGGTCACTTCATGATTGTACAGCCGGTCGGTTTAGTGACTTGGCTGTAGATTGGACGACCGAGGGATCGAAGTTCGATTCCCGACACGGAAAAGATATTTGTCTCTTCAGCAAAATGCCCAGACCGGGTCTGGGGCCACCCAGCCCCGCTTCAGTGGATACGGGGGGGGGGGTTTCTTTAGCCGCGTTAAATGCGGCCAGCCTGTGAAGCTGACCACTCGCCCCTGTAAATTGCCGAGATTCAGCATGTGTGGCGCTGTAACGCCACGTCCCCTTGCGCCTTTACGCCATGTTACGGAGACATCTAGCGTGACTTTGCTAACGTACCCCACGTTTCGTGATCCTCACATCCAATATGCTAACTATAGATTTACAGCGACGTTATTTGCAGTGTTCTGTGAACATTTATTCCTGCCAACACAGCCTGAGCTACCAAAATGTAATGCAACTGTTCATGTTTGGGTGGTTTTGGCATCCACCATTGACAGCTGCATAACTTCATACTGAAGACGCAGCCTAACCATCACACTGTGTAGCAAGATTCTGTTGCTAGAGACACTCTGTATGTACCGTCATGAACGCTCTACGATACTTCGCAACGTCGGTAAGGACCGCTCGATGCGGCGTGACGTGCCAGAACACGTGGATGTTCGGCAACGTTTTGAGCTGAGCGAAGGCTGAATGTTGTCAGTCATAACTGGCGGCATAGCCCCGTCGATAAAGTAAATGTCGAAGGCCTTGGGGACAGGATCCGTTCTTGGCAGGTGGCCTCTACCGATATCTTGCTTCTTACGTCTGTAACTTCTCTATACTTCTGTGACCCGGGCAGTTTCCCATCCATTCGACATTTCAAACTCTCCCCCATAAGTAATGCGGCCGGAACTTTAAGCTAAGTCCCTTGGTTCAATGAAGTGCCGATGAATATCAGGCGTAAAGGTTTTCCTGCAGGCTTCTTGTGCTGAGACAGGGGAGCACTTAGCGTGTGTCACTTTGTGAACTGACTTGTGGCCAACGGGATGGAAAACGAGCAGAGAGGATGTGGCACTTTCGGAACACGGACGTCGGATGTACATGACACATCGCTGGACACGTTTCGGGAACTTATTTTAAAGGACTACAAGAAAGTTCTGTCGTTGCCAGGCACTACCCGTGCCATCCGCAGCAGAATATTCAAAGACAGTAACACTTACATACTTCATTGTACTCTCATTTAGCCTCTCTTGCCCACCCGCACTGTCCAGCTGCCTGAATTGTAGGACTCTCGGCTGTGTAATCCTAAATGTCCTCATGTTTCTTGTTGTCCTCTGATGACAGCTGCTACTGCATTACCGACTGATCCTACATCTACTTACCGTGTGCCAGGCTGATCTGCGTATTCGTTAAAAAGATTGGACAGTTGTTCCGCCTAGCCCATTAAAGTCCAGTGGTCACTATATGGACCAACAGTTTGACATTCAGCAATTCTACGTTCTACCCACACAGCTGTATTTATGTGTTTTGTATGGATCTCAGAACAAACAGCTATTATTTCCATATACAACATTAACTGACTGGTTTTTGTAACCGAGACGGTGTGTGTTTACTGCGCGGTACGGCCTGGGTATTTAAATGAACTTGTTTAATTTTCTCCACGCAAGCGCACAGTCCAAACGCCCTTCTTGATAATTTCGATTCCTCCCTGCTTTCGCGCGGGAATTCTTGCTGAGCCCTGAATAGCAATGTTCCCTCCGTCCGCTCCTTTGGCAGCGTATAAAAGAATTTGGAAGTTGCAAGTTGATTTCATTAAATTAGATACTGGGTAATTTTACGCCAGAGTGTCGAATCGTGTAATTTTTAATGTTGATCAGACATTCTTAACGTCGTGTTTGCGCACGCAGCCATGTGTCCTGCGGTGCTTCTACATTCCTTGCCACGCACATTCTTACAGTAATGTTGGAATGTAGGCCTGATTCTGCAGGACTGCAGCATGATGTCGGTTGGGACTGTGTGGAGGGGGCTGGCTCTGTGGAAACTGCCAAACAGAACACAGTGACGGTGGGTCCCCTGTGTTAGGCTCAACTCATTCCGCCGTTGCTGTCAGCGACTGCTGGGAGCAGGCCTCACGCTCAGCCTTTGGGATCTCCATCAGCTGCTGGGCTGCATGGCGTTAAGTTGTTGGCACATGAATAGGTCTTTTGTGTCTAAGGTTCTGCTGAAGTGTCAGGAACAGGAAGAGGTGACGGCGAGTGGGGTCGCTTCACTTGCGAAGTGCTGTGTTTAGCCGAAAGTTGAGTGAGGCAGCGAGTGAGCAGTTGTGAGTGTCCTGGCGACAGGATGCGCTGCTTCATGCAGACGTAAAGACGCTGACAGGCATCCCGACCTTGTGCTTCTCTGGTGACGAACCGTCATAACGAAGGGGAAAATTGGCATTATTTTGGTGTTGAGAGTTACTTTTCGGTCACAGACAGACAGAGGATTTCCATTGTAATAAAAGGGGCCAAAAAACGTTGCCTTCATCCACCGTTTGCACATTCATCAATGATAAAAACCAGAGACAGTCTTGTGGCCTCCTCCCTGCTGCTGTAGCCCTGGAGTTCGTTCGCGTGCCGCACTGCTGCTTGGGTCATGCCGAAATATACCGGCAAAATGGAACGAGACGCAATTACCTTTCACTTTCTAAATCACTGTGTACGCAGTCATATCTACTGCGTGATGCATTTCAGTACCAATTAGACGGCGCCACTGGCCGGCTGAAATGCGTCCAGGGTGATCGTTGGTTGTTCACCAGTGACGGCACTCATGGACGGCAACACACATCACCTAACACTGTCGAATGACAAATGTGTGAGCTCCCCTTGTACGTTAAGTGGAAGACAGGAAGATAAGTGCGTCGTGAAGTGCTAGTGTCATCAGTCGGCCGTGCACATCTGTTCCATCCATACCGATATGTCAGCCTTCCTTACATTTTAGTACTACGGCATATCCAAGATCCATATTCGAAAACAAATTAACGACGTGCATCTGCTTGTCCGTCACGTGACACTGTACGAATATTATGTATCAATGTACTTATTTTTTATTAAAATTCAATAGGAACGCCTTGTCACTGGAGGTCAGAGTGCTGGTGTTAGTGCACTGAAATTGTGAGAAGTGCTGTAGTGCACGGAACTTGTGAGAAGTGCTGTAGTCCACTGAACTTGTGAGAAGTGCTGTAGTGCACTGAACTTGTGAGAAGTGCTGCAGTGCACTGAACTTGTGAGAAGTGCTGTAGTGCACTGAACTTGTGAGAAGTGCTGTAGTGCACTGAACTTGTGAGAAGTGCTGCAGTGCACTGAACTTGTGAGAAGTGCTGTAGTGCACTGAACTTGTGAGAAGTGCCGCAGTGCACTGAACTTGTGAGAAGTGCTGTAGTGCACTGAACTTGTGAGAAGTGCTGCAGTGCACTGAAATCCTGAGGATGTACCTGTCGAAACTGTTGATCATGTTAACCATTGAAAGCCCAGTGGTAACTATGTGTACCACCAAATTTAACGTTTACAAATTCTACTTTCTGCCCACACAGTGTATTTATGTGTTCTGTATCGATCTCAGAGCAAACAGCGATTGTTTCGCCATACACTGTTGTGACGCTGACAGTAGCCTACACATCCATCTGCGATGACATCCCAACGTGTAGATCATCTGGGAAATTGGAACTCATGCAAAATCTTCAGTCCAAATGTTTGTAAGTCTCTGGTTCAACTACCTTCTTAATTTCAGACACAATTTATGTCCCTGCTCCTGCCATATAGACTGACCGGTTTTAGACATTGCGCCGGTCTTGTTGTGTCGTGCAAATTAATTGTCCTCAATAAACATTGCAGGTTTCATTGTTATATGTTAAAGTGTTATAGTTGCTTCCTTAAAGCAGGGAACGGCACTGAATTAGTTCACACTGAAGGGGTAGTGAGATTGTGTGCACGTGCAGGATTGTCTGAACGCAACTTGCCTGTTGCCACCTCTGCAGTTCGTATGCACTGGCAAAATATAGCGCTTTTGAACCACAAAACGCGGAGATTTAAGCTGAACGAAGATTTTCAAATTGAACTAGAATTCATTAAGGCGGGCAGCCGACATCCCGTGGGAGCGACAAACAGCGTGACTCAGCGGGAGTCACCTAGTGGGCGAATTGGCGGACCAGGCGGCCATGATGGAACACCAGCTCACAAAAATGAAAGAAAAGATTTGGACAGAAAGTGGCCAACAACATCTTAACACCATCATTAAACTGGTTGGGTTTTGTGACCGAGACGGGATTTTTACTGCGCGGTACGGACGGATTCTTCAGTTTTATTGAGGTTTGTGTTAGTCTTTCAAGGTTTAATTTTATTTCACGAAAGCAACGTGACCTTACTGCCGCGCCAACGTGACCTTACTGCCGCGCCAACGTGACCTTACTGCCGCGCCAACGTGACCTTACTGCCGCGCCAACGTGACCTTACCGTCGCGCGGAATTTCCTAGCCTCTCTGAGGCTTGGCTGTCGATCTATTCAGTACGCAGAGCAGCATAAACACATCTGAACATGTGTCGTGGTGTTGAAACTTAGAAAGTCTAATCCTTCGAAATCCCTGAATGTCTGCCCGAAGAACTGCACTGGTAGCACTGAATCATTGCCTTGGCTCTGAAGTCACTTTCTGCCTACCATAGAGAGAGCAAGCCGGTGCGTTAAGAGGGGGAATTTTAGTAGACCCAAGAATTGATCCTCTGCGTTGAATACTTTCTGCTCAGAACATGTTGCCGGCCTGTTAATTCAGTTCCATTAATTCACTGAGGGCAGTAGGGAGTAAAACGTGGCGGAAATCCAATTTTTGTACGCAGAACTTCAAAGACATGGTTCTTCTAAAGATAATGTACAGCCATTTTGTTGATACGAAATAATCGTTATCTAAATTGAGTGTCTGTCGGGCGTTGGAAATGTAGGTGCCGGTCGGTGGCACCGAGTGATATTTGGCCTTCACGTTAAGAGGCTGGCCTTGGAATTTCCTGCACCAAAATGTAGCAAGGCACTAGAAACCTTCCATTTATACTGGAAATATGTTTGTAGAAACATTCAGGGCGGTAAACAGTCCTGTGCAGAGTCCAGCTGTCCATTAACCTTTCAGAACCTACTGACTGCTGTAGGTACAACGGGTCTAACATTCCGAACTGCCACATTCTGCCTACACAGTAAAATATGTTATGTGTTGTGTTTTGTGTGTGGATCTCAGAACAAACAGCTATTATTTCGGAATACAGATTTGACTGACGGGATTTATAATAATATTTATTAACTGCAATTGGGTTGTCACCCGGTGGCAGTACACATTTACACACAAGAACAACATAGAGTGTGTTTACTGCGCGATACGGACTGGATATATAAATATGTCAGGTTAACTTCAGTGTTTAATTGTTCTGATGGAATTGATCCGGTTTTATTACAATTAACTAACAGTAATTTATAATTTTCCATCAGGCACAGCAAAATTTAATTTAATGCTGTGTGCTGCATGTTTCGGCCGCATTTTCACCAAAACCAAGGTGGACGTGCACTAAAATGTATTGTTATATTTTATGAGATATCATGAAATTTGCAAATCTCGTTGTCAGGTAGCATTGCAGGTTCGTTATGTCTTTTGTTATTTTTGTTGTGCTACTAAAAGCGTAACACCTTGTTTCTCAAACTGTTAAAATTATGTACATGTTTTCTGTATACTGATTAGCCTCGTTTATTTATAGACCTGTATGTGCACGTGTCCTGTGTGTTTAGATTATTCTAGACTGCGTGATGGTACTCTTTAAAGGCGTTCAGTATTCTGTTGTAATGTGTGTGTGTGTGTGTGTGTGGGGGGGGGGGGGTTTGGGGGTGTTGGGGGGTTGGTACATTGTGTGTTTGGGGGTTGGC
>Ga0123352_10020434_pt1 | contig 10547 bp, 11 predicted proteins | sample TergutLab28metaG_FD_89700 | JGI IMG/M metagenome (GOLD analysis project Ga0123352, IMG submission 89700) | Labiotermes labralis P1 segment gut microbial communities from Petit-Saut dam, French Guiana - Lab288 P1 | ecosystem: Host-associated > Arthropoda: Insects > Digestive system > Gut ... | reverse complement strand
GCCTGTTACAATAACTTGGGATCCAAACGGCGGCTCGGTTGGCCAAACTAGCCAACAACGAGTACCCGGTACTCAGTTTGGCACATTGCAAACTCCTGTGTTGACAGGACGGACTTTCCAGGGTTGGTGGACGACGCCGAGCGGTGCGGGAACGCAAATATCTACCACTACTTTAGTTCCTACACAAGCAACGACCTATTTTGCGCGATGGGATTTTGTTGATGTTAATATGGATATTTACTTAGATATGTTTTTTGATTTGTTAGAAGTCGGCGGCGGCCACAGAACTAGGGTTCTTAATACTACGAGCGACGCTGCTTTTTCGTTCTATCATTCTTTTGGAATTAGGTTTAATAGAGAAATACGAGGGGTAATCCGAACCCCTATGGCGAATGCACACGCAGAATGTATTTCGGCTAATTTCACATCACCTAATTGGCTATGTGGAGATGATTGCTCTCCAAACCCTTTAACTGGGCAAGATTGCTTCCATCATACTTTCGGAGATGAAACAGAATGGGGGTTTGGCATATTTGCTATCATACCTTGGCCGGGATCGCCCGGTGTACAACAAGGAGCGGGTTTAAGCACATTGTTTACACCAGGAGAGATCTGCCGTAACGATCGCATTAATGGAGAATGGAGGCATACTCCACACATCGTCGGTCTTGGGACATTAGGCGGCAATAGAAATCTTAATAGCCTCCTGCTTGATCGATATTGGTTTAGCGTGCGTGTTACGCAGCATGAATGGTCACATAACTATGGCGCGCATCACGCTTTTGATAGAGACCTAAGAGGAAATGAAGGTAATTGCACCAGTACTTGCATTATGACTGACTTGGGATTTTTTGATAGAATTGACCCTGTTCCAAACGTATGGTGCTCTAGATGTCATACAACAATTTCTCAGTTTAGAAATAGACATTAAGTATAGGAGGGGATATTATGTTTAAAAAGATATTTGCATTAATAGTGCTGTGTATATTTATATCCGGCTGTTACGGCGATTCAAGTGAAGTAAATGATATATATGATAACCAAAGCGCTTCGGGCGGGCAAGTATCACTTTCTTTTGCGCGTCATGAGAGTGGCGACATAAATGGATTTTTAGCAGGTGTAGGTCAAGGAAAATTTCGAGAAACATCTTCCTCATCTATGGTATCACAGTTAAGCGCATTTACTACAGCATTCAAACCTGCTGTTGTTCCTGAACATATGAGAGTAGAGCAGATCTTTGCAGGTGGTGGATCTTATGCAATTTGGCATAGGAGTGTTACTGGTGGTGCACAAATCAATTTTATTTGGGCCCCTGTCACATCTACTGAAGTCCACATGAACAATATCTTCGGTCGCGGAGAAATAGCCGGGTATATGTTAGAGCATAACGGTATAGAGTATGCTGTAACGGAATGGGTCGATCGTAATACTCAAGAGCCGGCAGGTTACGCAATAATATGGGTTCAACATGGCTATGGATTTACTACCAGTGCAACAGCAGGTGTTACCCTCGAAGAAGCTTTAGCTTTCAGTTACGCAGTACCAATCGAATCCTGGCAGTTGGACGGCGATGCAGTTTCTGTATCAATTCAAGATATGGAAGACGTTACGATAGTTGCTTTGTCAGATGGCATTGGACGCAGCGGTATAAGGCAGGAAATAAGAAGATCAGGTGATAACCTATATCTTGTTGGCACGGCAAGAGACGGTGGCTTGGAGTTAATTGGCTATCGCTGGTTGATAGACGCGGCAGCTAACCGCTATCAGTATGTCTTAGCTCCCGGTATCTATGAGTTTAGAGCAAGTGGCGCAACGATTAATTCAGAGCTTTTAGTTCGGCATTTTGAGGCCGGAGAAGTAGCTTTAATAACCGACTTTACCGCAGAAGTTTCTGACCCTGATGTTACAGAGTTTACAATGATTGTTACACCTGATGAAGTTTATGACTTTACAGCTGAACCGGATGAGCCGATAATAGGCATCACAGGCGAAGCTGAAGATATCACAAGCACTTCTGCAACGCTTAGCGGTTCGCTTGCCAATAACCAAAACTCAGTTGAGTACGGCTTTTATTGGGGTACGGTCGGTAATCCGAGTAACCGGGTTGTTATAGGCGTGACAGATTCTGCTTCGTTAAACTTTACATTTGATTTAGCGGGACTTACGCCCAACACAATTTACTTCTTCAGAGCCTTCGCGGGCGCTTCAAGGGGAGAGGTTTTAAGATTTATCACCGAACCGGATGAGCCTGAACAGGTTACTCCTTATATTTTGGTTCATGTTGGTGAAGAGATGATTATCGAAGGTGAAATATTGGAGCTGTCGGACGATCGGGCATGGACTCTTGAAATTGAAGTATTTCCAAGTGAAGATATTGTAACAGGACAAACAACTGTTACAGCTTCAGACCCGGAGGTATGGATTGAGGAGTGGAATGGAGCCTTCTTGATCAGCGGTTCTGCTTGGTCGATATTTGAACCGGCTCTTATAACTGTGACTGTTCCAACTGTTAATGGGGATATTGAGAAATCATTCTATGTTAGCTTTTATAGTGTAGTCGTAAGATGATTTAAATAAGTTAAGATGCCCCGCTTTTGCGGGGCATTAGACTTTGGGATGGTGGTAAAATGAAAAAAATAATAAGCGCTATTTTGGCTATTTCTATATTACTTGCTTCCTGTGGTGAAGTCGATTTTCCTTCAGAGGAATCAAATACAGAAGAAGTGCAACTCCCATTGCTGAATGAAGTTTCAGTTGAACCAACTGGTCAAGAAGGAAAGTATATCGAAGATATTCAAGAGCCTTTTGATGGGAGGATTGTCATTTTTACAAGGGCGCCTAGTACTGATTTTTCAAATCGTAATGCAGTACCTATCATAGAAAAATATGGTGAGGACAAAATAATCAATATATATTGGCAAGATATTGATTATAACCTATCTGTAGCAGTCGAATTGATCGAGGAAATGAGTAACGATCCTGAAATCAAAATCATTATAACCACTCCGTTGCATTTTTCCAGTGAGGTTCATGATGCCTTTGAAGCACTGCGAGAAGCTAGGGAAGATATATTTATAGTTTTTTGTCTTCCTCAATCTATGCTTCTCGAAGAAGGAGTAAGTAGCTTAGCGAGAAAAGCTGACTTAGTATTGGCATTAGATGAAGTCGGTATTGGTTCTGCAATGGCACGCCAGGCCCATAAAATGGGCTCGGAAACATTTGTACACTTTTCTCCTCTTATATGGAGATCCTATATTGATTATGCTCGACGAAATGCAATTGAGCAAAAATGTGCAGAGTTGGGTATGAGGTTTGTTGAAATAACGTTACCGGAAATGTGGGATATTGATCCGGGTGAAAGAATGATTTTTATTGATGAAGAAATTATGCGAGCTGTTGAAGAATATGGCAATGATACAGCATTTTTTGCACCTCATGCACAAAGCCATATTGTATGGTCAGTCATTATTACAACAGGCGGGATTCTGCCACAGCCCGACAGCTTAGCACATTCTCCATTCAACAGCATAATAAGTTTCACATATCATGCTGTTAATTACATTTCTCTTCTTGAAGATGAACCCTCTGAAACTAGCAGACATACAAAAAGTGCTATTGAGGAAACGAGAAGTTTTTTAGCTGAATACAACATGCTAGGCAGAGTATCAAATTGGCCGGTGCCTTTTGAGTTCATGTTTACATATACGGCTACAGAATATGCCATCAAATGGCTAAATGGTGAAGTGCAAAGAGAAGGAATTGATATTGAAGTACTTAGACAGTTAATGATAGACTACGCAGGTGTTGAAGTTTTTCTTACACCGTTTACAGACGAAGAGACAGGGGAGGTTTTTGATAATTTTCTTCTAATGCGTATGGATTATATTATATACTAATCGGGTACTAAATTAAGCACTCTATGTGTAGAGAATTGCTCGTCCACAACACAACTGGAGAATTCAGCACATGCGATACAGGGCACAATTGTGCAGAGGTAGTAGCCCGAGTTTGCCATCGTAGTAGCCCCCCAAATGACCCCGAAAAGCGATAAAAGAAAAAAATCAAATTCAAAAAAAGAATTGATATTTTTATCGGTTACGTGATATAATGTAACTACAATGTTGTTACATTAAGGAGTGATTTTTAATGCTTGCGAAAACAAAGCACATGAATATTCGGGTTGCAGAAAACGACTACAAAAAAATTAAGCAGTTTGCAGACTTCAACGGAAAAAGCATATCTGCTCTAATGCTAGATGCCATTTGGGAGCAGATAGAGTATCAAGAGGATTTAGCCGACATTGCCGAATACGAAAGAGAAAAGGCAAACGGCACATTAACTACTGTTTCTTGGCAAGAACTGAAAAGCGGTACAGGATTATGACATACAAGCTAGAGTTTACGGTCAAGGCAAAAAAGCAGTTTGAGAAGATAGACAAGTACGCACAGGAGCAAATAAACCGATACCTTGATAAGCACTTTGGAGATACACCATCTAACCCACGCTCTCACGGTAAGCCACTCACAGGAGAGTTAAAAGGCTACTGGCGTTATGAAGTCGGCAAGTACAGATTGATTTGCGACATTCAAGATAACATCTGCACTGTGACAGTCATCAAAGCAGGGCATAGGCGAGAAATTTATCGCTAAGAAAAATTACTGGACAGCAAAAAAAGAGGGCCGAATTTCGCCCTCTAATACTGCCGATATGTGATAGCGTGATAGATGATATTTAACCCAAGACTGAGCATCAGCCACCACGACACAACATTGATGGGATTATCAAACCCTGCAAGCCATGTAGCAAGCGGTATACTGCCTATGACAATGGCTATTGTGGTGGTTGCTTTGAGCAGGGTTTTGTCGTAACGGTCGTAGTGTTCCCATATCTCTACAAGGTTGGTCTTTATGAAATCAAACGCTATATAGCCTAAAATGCCTACTACAGCCACGATAACGGCTAAGGGTAGTATAGATATTACCCCTGCAAGAGACCAGTGCATATGGGGCTGTAGAAGCCCGTAGAAGTACATGAAAATTGATTCTATACCGTTGACTATCCAAACGATGTTGCCCCAACGGTTTACAAACCACTGCGGAACAGTGCTTACTATGTGCCAATCGTGGTTTAGTAAGGCGATTGTAAGTAGGAGATTCCAACCGATAAGCGCATAGGTAACGGCGCCAGCTTTGGCAAAGATGTCTGCGCTTTTTTCTTTTATCGCCTGTTTTTGCTTTTGTTCTAAGCGTTTGGCTCTTTCCTTGACTTTAGCATCAATTATCGCCTGTAGCTTTTGGCTCTTTTCTTCAGCTTGCGCTTTTTCTGATCTTGCTGTCTGTAAATCGGCTTGTGCCTTAGCGTTCAAGCTCTTTGCTTGGTTTTCTCGGTGTTGGCTGTCGGATAGTTTCTGCTCGGCTGCGTTCAAGAGTTGCCTGCTTTTCAGCAGCTGCTTGTCGCTCTCGTGCAGCTTCTCTATCTGCTCGGCTTGCTCCGCTATCCTGTTCTTTTGCTCGGCTACTATCAATGCCAGTTCTTGCTTCTCGGATAAGGTCTGCTGTATCTGCGTTTGTAGTTGGTTTTTCTGTTGTTGTATTTGCTCGTTCTCCGTTTGCAATTCCTCCAAGAGATTTATCATCTGCTCTAACTGCTCTGCGTTTGAGTAGTTCTCCAAGTCGGTCATTTATGTTTGCTCCTTTCTCTTGAACGAATGCAGACACTCTTTCGGCAAGGCTCTTTAGTTCAGCCTGTATCTGTTTCAGTAAGTTATTTCTTTCTGTGATTGCCCTGTTTATCTCGCAACGCTCGGATATACCGCCTTGCTCCTCAATCTTTCGTGCAACATATCCCTCATGTATGGTCGGCTCTTGTTCCTTGCCCTGCTCGGAATAACTGCGGTGGTCTATCTGCTGTTCGGGTGCAAGGTGTTTGTTGCACTCGCTCGCCCATCGCTCCCGAAGTTCGCAAAGCATTTCTTTTGTGTCCAATGGATTGACTTGGACAGATACACGTTTCCAAAGCTTTTCATTTCGCTTGCCTAACTTCTGATTACCGTCTTGGTCAAGCTGTGGTATGCGTTCGCCTTTTTCATCAAGGGCATATTCTTTTTTGCTCTTGGTACTCCATTCGCCTTTTTCGTTTATCTGCCTGTTGACTATTAAGATATGAGTGTGAGGATTGTTGCCGTCTTTGTCATGGTGTATTGCATAGGTGCAAGCATAGCCCTTTGAAGTGATGATTTCATTGATATAGTTTTCGACTATCCCTTTTTGCCTTTCAATGTCAAATTCTTTCGGCAATGCAAGTATTATTTTTTTTGCTGTCCGTGCGTTACTTGCGGCTTCAAAATTTTCGATAGAGTTAAATAGATTTTTCGGGTCTTGAAATTCTATAGGTGCATTTTGAGGTATGATAGTTCCTGTTTCCATGATGCGGTCTTGCCGTCCGTACTGGTATAATTGTCCTGTTTTTTCTTCAAGGACTTTTTCACCAGAGATATAAGAAAGCGTGGCACAGGAAGATGAGCCTTTGGCTCTGCTTACATTGGATATATTACAACTGTATATAGCCATAGTTCCACCTCGCTTTCTTATGAGGGATTGCAAAGAGTGCAATCCTTGCATCTCGTAGAGCGCGCGTCGGATAGGCTATGCCTGTCTATAAGTGCGCCCTTAATAAATTAAGGGAATTATAACTTACATTATATCACATATTTACTTTCCATTCAAGCTTGTGTTATAATGAAAATAAAATTGCTGGACATCAAAAAAAGAAAGGTGGTATATCGTTATGGCACAACGAACGACAGAAGAACGTTTAGCTGAAAATAAGCAAAGACAAGAACGGCTGAAACAAGAGGAAAGAAAGTTAAAGTCTCAAATAGTGCAAGCCGAAAGAAAGACACGAACAAAACGCTTGATTGAAATTGGTGGTGCAGTTGAGAGTGTTCTCGGAAAGCCGATACCAAAAGAGGACTTGCCGAAACTGATAGGTTTCTTGAAGCAACAAGAGGAAAGAGGACAATGGTTTTCAAAGGCGATGGCTTCCGTTGATGACGAGCCACAAAAAGAAAACTACCAAACCTTTAATGAGGTTCAGTAGTTTTCTTTTTGCTAAACTTTAAAGTTCTTCGTTCCAGTCCTTGCCTTCACAAGTTGTGGTGATATTACGCTGTAGCTCTCTCCAAGTTCTGCTATGAAGTTCTTCTCTGCTACGTCATTATCTACGCACAAATACGATTGTAAATGCTCACTGCTTCTTTTCGTTTAATTGAGCGATACAATCACTACATACGGAATAGTTACCGAATACAGTTAGGTTTTCTAGTGCTTGACAAAAAATGCAAGTTGGCAACGACTTTGTAAGCACAATTTCATTGCCCCTAACTTGTACGTCTACTGCGTCTTTTTCCTGTATGCCGAGTTTTTTTCTAACCTCTATCGGCAATACAACACGTCCGAGTTCATCTACTCGTCTTTCCATTTTCGACACGTCCTCTCATGGAGCTAGAATATAGTCTAAAAATAGACTATATTCTAATTATAGACTATGCCGCATACTTAATCAAGAGGTGTTATCATTGATTAGCTATGCGCCCTTTTGGACAACGATAAAAGAGAAGAAGATTAGCACTTATGCCATAGTTGAAAAGCATGGCATTAGTTCAAGTGTCATAGACCGCATGAGAAAAGGCGAATTTTTGAGCCTTCGGAAAATTATTGACCTCTGTATCATTTTGGATTGTCGTATTGAAGATATTGTAGTTTATGTCCCTTGCTCTCACGGTGAGGAAGTAGGGCCGTCACCCGAATAGGCGGCTGTTTTGCAATAAAAAGAACCCCGTGCAATGAATAGCCGCAGGACAGCACACAGTTATTTTTTGAAAAATCTTTGAAAGAATCCTTTTTTGGGTTGCTGTTCTTCGCTTTGATGCGGCAAACTCTCGCCGCCCATCAGCAAGGCAGGGTTGGTGCGGCTCTGCTCTGCTCCTAAAAGCACTTGGTTGTTGCGGGTCAACTCGGCAAGTTGTGCGGCAAGGTCTGATAGCTTGTCCGTCTGCTCTCGGCTGTTGGTGCGCTCTGTTTTCAGTTCTTCTTCTAGGGCTTCAACTCTTGACCTCAAAAAGCTATTTTCGCTATTCAACTGGTTTAATAGTGGATTTTCTTGTTGCTCAACTGTCCTCACATAGTTCAACAACTTAAATTGTCCATTGTAACCTTTTTTTGGGTCGTAGCTTTCATATTCAAGTATTAAGCGATTTTCTTCGATTTCAGCCGTTTTAATATCTAAACCGTTCGCTAAGATTGTATGTTCAATACTCTCCCAACCAAATTCGAGAATGTCATTATAAAACTCCTCGTTTTGCTTATACCCACTGCCGCCACCCCATCTTACATAAGGTTTCAACGAGGTTATCCCGATATAAACCTTACCATTTGGAACAGTATGCTTGTATAAGGAAAAAGTATCTTCTAGTTGTTGAAATTGATCTAGCGGTTGTTCAATTAAGTTTATCGGTTGCACAACACGGTTAAACAATTCTTTCAAACCCTGCTCGGCTACTTCATCTAGCTTGTACTTGCCTTTTTCTGTTCGTTGTATATGGTTGGTGAATTGGTTGGTGAACTCGTCCGTCATGCGCTTATAGACGGCTTGGGGAGATACATTCAGTTCTTTAGCTATTTGATACGGTGATTTCACACACTGCCACCCCCATATAAATCATGGTTGACCTCTTGGCGATAATAACTATTTATCGAAGATGGCGCATTGTAAAGGGTTGTAAGTAGATAGGAGCGTATATTATAGACTTTCGTTGTGTTGCTTTGCAGACTGCTGTAGACATAGCTTATGTGTTCGCTATCCAATTTCAATAACTGGCTTTTAACTATGGCGGCAGGTTTTTCTTCGCCGCCTACTCTTATTGTTTCTTTTTTACTGCAAATAGTATCAAGGATAACAAAAACAATTTCTTCCAAAATGTCTTTGTCGTATGGTTTGTGAATCTTACCAGTTTTTGGGTGTTCAAAAACTTCATCAACCATCATGTCATAGCTGATGGTTTTTTTTATCATTTCCTCATATTCTCTATACTCTTTTTCGCCAATCTTATCCATCAATCTCTCTTGGTCTTTTACTGTGTCGGATCGTACTTCTGCTGATTGATTGATAGGATTATTATAATTGAGATTTTTTTCACTAAGATTATTATAATTAGATTGTACATCTTGCACTTCTAGGATTGTACTTTTTACAGTTCTTGAATTGTACTTTTTACAATTCAAGAACTGTACGGTATTAAAGTCCTTGACGTAGAGGATAGATGGCTTGCCTTGCCCCTGCCGCTTTTTCTCAATCAATCCAATATCATCTAACTGTTTGACCATTTTTACGGCGGTCTTTGTGCTACACCTCATATCTGCCATGACTTGCTCTATAGTGTAAATTATGTAGAGACGCCCTGCATCGTCCGTGAAATCATCGGCATTGGTCGCTGAAAGGCTAGCACGGCTCAACATAAAGCTGTACAGTATCTTCGCGCCGTAATCTATACCATCAAATGCTTCATGGTCTAACAGCAGTTTCGGTAACAGATAGAAGTCGTAGCCCCTCGCTATTTTTGGGCTTAAATAGTCCAGTTGTAATTTGCTCATCACTTGACCCCCTTGAATAGCGTTATCTGGTAGCCGTCTAAGACCATATCTATCAGCTTTATTCTTCGCTTGCCGATAATTGCTTTAATGGTGGGATTGTAGTCTTGACCTTGAAATAACTTATCTCCGCAATAATTGGCATACCACAAAAAAATGTTTTTAAAATCATCATTACCAAGCCGTCTAGCAGAGTAATCGGCTGTAACTCGCTTGATTTCTTCTGCAAGAGCTTTAACGGAACTAGGGTATTTCAAAAATTCATACTCCATAAATCCACCTCAATCAAATTAGTTATATTATACTTATACCAAAATTACGCCGATAAAACAAGTAATATTTTGCAATAAAAGAAAAAAGTCTTTGACATTCTATGTACATAACGCCGCAGCGCGGCAAACAGCCCCACAGCATATAAAAAAGTAAATCAAAAGAAAAAACCTTTGAAGAAAAAATAACTAATAAACTATATTTGTCAACTGAAAAGTAAAGCAAGAGATCAACCTAAAAAAAACGAATTTATTTTATCTAATTTTGTTGACATAAAGCACTTCACATGATAATTTTATGTAAATTGGAATATTATCCTATATAAAGAATCTATTTACAATTATTCTTAATGTACAGAAGGGAGAGCAGAGCGAAGATACTTTCAAAAAGCGACAAAAGTTCACTAGGAATATAACATACTTGAGGGGGCAGATTATGCAAAGCAAACTAAAGAATAAAAAGCTCAACAGATTTTTAGCGTTACTTATGGCATTAATTATGATTTTCGTTATAATACCACCGGTCAACATGGCAGCACAGATACCGGATGACATGTCACAAATGTTGACTGTATATACAGAGCGGCCGTCGTATTGGCCGGAGCGGCCAAGCTTACAAGAATTGCAAATG
>Ga0123352_10020433_pt1 | contig 10548 bp, 10 predicted proteins | sample TergutLab28metaG_FD_89700 | JGI IMG/M metagenome (GOLD analysis project Ga0123352, IMG submission 89700) | Labiotermes labralis P1 segment gut microbial communities from Petit-Saut dam, French Guiana - Lab288 P1 | ecosystem: Host-associated > Arthropoda: Insects > Digestive system > Gut ... | reverse complement strand
GGTGCTTAAAGCTGATTTTCGAAAATGCCACCGCCGGCCGCAACACAGGCTGCCGCTAGGTTGTGAACCGCGCGGGTAGCACTTAGCACCCCACCTTTCCCCGCACGCCACGGGTACCGACCAAAGTGTCTGTAGCTGGCTAAAAATAGTGACCCGCCAGCTGATAAGACGCGGTTCAAACGAGGGCGTGTGCGGGAATTAAAAAACGGTCATAACTCCGTAACCTTCCAAAATCAGACACATGTTTATATGAACTTTTTTGATCACAAAGACCTAGGAAATCACCTCCTGCAGTTATGCCCTAAAGTCGTGAAACACCCTGTAGATATATTCCACAGATGTAAGAAAAAATATGAAGCAAGCCACAGTACAATTTATCATATTCAGACACGATCTTGACATGCAGTACATGGACAGCACACACCTAAAAACACAATATACTGCAATGGGCATCCTATCAATAATTCTTTGCCAACTACACAACACATTTAGAAACTGATAAATTATGATGTCAGCAAATTAATACAGGAAGAGAATTACTATACACACAACTTAAACACAGAATTATAGACTGTATAAAATATGCAATCAGATACATACAAAATTACACTTGTTAATCATTCCTTTGTGATATAAATTTATCAGACAATACTGTCTTGAAAACACAATTGTATTCAGTAATAATGCTTTCATCTGACTCAACCCCTTTAAACCACTTGAAATGATAACCTTCCTGCCCCTGTATATCAATAATTAAAATGTATTCTTTCATTAAACAAAGACACAGAAAGGAATAAGGCCACCATATGTTGATGATATGACAAAATTTCTGAACAATTTAACACTACAGAGACACTAGGGTATAATTTCCAACTTTTGCCCAGGACAACATTGAAGGTTAAGAAACTTCCAGTCTCACAGAATGGTAAGGCTACCTGGAAAGAGAAGACTGGCTGACCACATGTTTCACATGATGTTAGTAAACAATGAGTTGAAAAATGACCAATGACCTAACAAATTAATTTTTTCAAAACAAGTTTCTGAAAATGTGCAAGAAAAAAAAAAACAACTTACCAAGATTCTTGATACTGACAAGCGCATCAATCAAGGTTTCTACTTCCTTTTCAGTGAAACCATCGTGACGTTTATTCTTCAGCTCATTAAGACATGTTGAGAACTCCACTCTGTTAACTGTTTTCTTTCCTGCAAACATAATGTCACCATTAAGTATGAACAGTAAAATATGTAGGTTCCAGGTGAAAGGAGGGTTCTTTTTTGTACTTTCTTCTTCTTCTTAAATGGCACTACAGTCTGATGCGCACCTTCATCTCCTTAATGGACTTCTCCCAGTCACCTCTGATTTTTGACCCCCCTTCCCAGTTTTTAATTTTCCATCTCTTAACATCTATTTGTACACAGTTCCACCATCAGTTTTGTTTCGCTTGTCCTCTTGGTTGAATTCCTGGGGAGTTCTATACTTTACTTAACCTTTATTTAAACAATCATATTTAAAAGTAACATCACAGCCAGGTATATGAAGGTTAAGAGTTGCCAAGTAGGATACTCAATATCACCATCAGTAACCTTAATGTTATTTAAGAACATGCTCAGCATGTCCAGCCTTTAACTGAACAACATGCCAAATTACACACAATGAAACTTTGCAATGTTGAACACACAACATTCATACCAATCTGTTGAACACATTTCACTTTTACATCTGTGATGCTTTCAGGGTGACTGTTACAGCACCACAAGTACAATCGCAGGGATTAATACAATGTTGTGGTCAGTACCATCCTACTAGAAATCAACCAGGGCAGTGGTTCAAAATTTCTTGATCATGGAAATGAGTGTCTACAATGTCCAGAACAGAAATGGCAGTGTGATAACACACAATCTTGTTGGGGGGGGGACAATACATTGATATCACAGTCCATTCCTTGCAAAGCAGGAATAGTGTTCTCTGCCTGAAGTGTCACATAACAGAGTTCACATATTCTTTTAGGAATGCAAGGCCGACCATACCAACGGAAGACAAGATACACCAAACTATATATATTGCTAGATGAAGTCGAATACATTTTTGGTGGTTCAGATTCTGTTTCATCAATCAGCTGTTCTGTTTGTTAAAATTCCCATTCAGAAAACATTAAAACTCATTTGTAAAACAAAGGTTGTTCATATTACCAGGATTCGCTTCACTAAAACTGCCAAACAAACAAGTCTGTCAATCTTGTTAGAATCACTTGGCGTCTGAAAATTCTGTACCTAGACTCAAAATTGTATGTATTGTTTTGAAACTAACACCATACTATTAGGAAAGACAAGAAATAGATTCCCTTGAATTTGTATGAACTGTTTCTACTATGCGCTACATGCCTTCAATGATTCTTACAGTTCACCAAAGTACAACATCTTTCATATACATAACACAAACCAGTTTCTTCAGTTTCATCCCGAAAGTATTACACAACTTCTTGCTGACACATCACAAACACTGGAATCTAGTTCATAATTTCTTTGTTCTTGCATAACACATTCATATGTATAAAATGTTTTCACAATAAACAGCATTTGTTTTGTAGCGCAGCAAACCTTCTTCATCCCTAATGCACACTAGACTCCTGGCATTATTTTATGCAAGCACAATAACATTACGGGAGATGGTCCTACCAGGGGTTGGATGGCACTAAAAATTTTGAGCAATCAATCTTTAGTGCAAACCCTGATCTCCACAAAATTGCATAGAATATAACAAGCTGGTGGTAATAAAATGTCTCAAAAACAACTGACTTTTTTTTCGGTCATTACAGTTAACGAACAGATTTCTGTAAAAATAGATATCAGAAATCAAGATAAGACAACATGCTGTTTGATTCCTGACTTAATATCATAATGGATAATACACTGCACAGTGGCACCTAACAGGATTATAACAAACTCCATGGAGCAGAGTCCTTCCAGAGAAGCTAAAAGTTTCTTAGCCTGTCAAGAAATTCTCATTTTACAGAACCTGAAGGCTCATTACCACATTCACAAGTACATGCCATCTGTCCCAATCCTAAGCCAGAGCAATCCAGTCCATGCCTCCCATCCCATTTTAATATTATTTTCCCATCTAGGTCTAGGCCTTTCACGTAGTCTCTGTTTCTCCCCCACCAAAACCCTGTATGCACCTCTCCTCCCCCCCCCCCCCATATGTACCACATACCCTGACCATTTCAAAGTTCTTGATTTCATCACCCCAACAATATTTGGTAAGGAGCACAGATCATAAAGTTCCTCATTATTAGTCCTCTCCACTCCGCTGTTACCTCATCCCTCTTAGGAACAAATATCTTCCTCAGCACCCCATTCTCGAACATCCTCAGCCTATGCACCTCACTCAATGTGACAGACCATGCTTCACACCCACATGAAACAACAGGCCATATTACAGTTCTGTACATCTTGATCTTTATTATCTTTGGACAGCAAATTCCAAGACAAAAGATTCTGTACTGACTGATTGCAAACATTCCCTGACTTCAATCTGCTCTTAATTTCTACCTCAACAGAATTTTGATTTGTTAGTGTATTACCAAATATCTGAACTGTTCCACCCTTTCAAAGGATTTATTACCTACCTTTATGTTGTAATTTTGTCCTGTGTACTGGTCTTGAGACATGATCATATACTTAGTTTACTCAACACATACTTCTACACCAATCTCCTTACTAATGACTACAGAAGTTTCTGTATTTTTCTTTATAGCATGTATACTTCCACCCAATATAGTAACATCATCAGCATAAACCACAAGCCCTCCTGGTTTCCTGGTACCTTCCCAACTGCAAATTCTAAAGCAGAGCTCTTAAGCAGGAGGATCTCATTGTTTCAAACCATTTTTCATAGGAAACATGTCAGACATATGTTTGCTAGCCCAGACTCTTACTGGTTTCATTTACACACTTTTTTTAGCCTTGGCAGTTATAAAGAGATACCAAACAAAATAAGAATATGTAAAATACCTCCCTCCTAACTAAATCATAGGCTTTCTTTACATATATAAACACCTGATGCACTAACACTGTATTCCAACTGTTTCTCAAACTGTATAATGCATGCAGAATAAATGATAAGTAGTTGACCTGTTATATCAATATCCACACTGATGATCCCCAATAATTCCTTCTGCAAATGGAGTTAACCATAAGAGAAGGATGCTGGATACAGTTTTGTATGTAGTTAACAAAAGTGACATACCCCTACAATTACTACAATGTTTTACTACCCTTCATATACATAGATACGATTGACTCCTTTCGCTGGTCAGGCAATCTTCCTGCTGTAATTAGTTCTCCTAGGATTTAATCAATATTGAGCGATTTGCATCTTTTTTAGCTTTTCAATAGCTGTCTCAACCTCAAAGGTCTAACATCATTAAACCCATGCACATTCAGTGGCTGAGAGAAATAGTTTATCCACCTAGCCAAAATAATGTGGGGGTCTGCAACCAGACAACCCTTTTCATCTTTTATTGTACTGGTTGTAGGCCGGTAACGTTTCTTAAAGTCACTGATGACCCTCTACAAGTCTCTGATATTCTTGTTCTGTTTGTTTCAAATTCATTAACTTTAGCTACCAGATATTCCCTTTTTATTTCTGAAATGCATACTAGCCACATGTCTTACATTGTCCAGATTATCTACAATACAAAGGGTTTGGTTCCTGTAACCACTGCATTTTAGCCTTCTTTGGCTGATCTGAAACCTCCGAACATTCTTCATCAAACCACTGTTCATGCTCCAACTAACATGATTATGGCACACCTAATGTTATTAGTTCACCGATATGATGTCATTCTCAGGGAAGGAAAGAGAGAGAGAGAGAGAGAGGAACGTGGAAAAAAAAAAAAGAAAGAAAAATGCTTTTAAGTGAAATTATGAGTAACGCATAAGACATGATGCATGTGACAAAATGTTTTGAACTACAGAAATGATGACCAATACTCATATACAATCTTTAGTCCTTTATTACTTTTTATATTACATTACGTTACACCAAATTATCAAACACAGGACAGCTACATTAGCAAATCACATAATACATTTGGAGAAGAGAAATGCATCCAACGTTTTGAAGGAAAATACGAAGGAAAGGGGAAATATTAAAATGGATTTTATAGAAATAACGTAAGACAGTGTGGACTGGGCTACATTGACACAGGATCAGGACAAGTTGATCGCTCTTGCGAACAAGGTAACAGACTTATGAATACCACAAAATGTGGGATGCTTCTTGACTAGCTGAGGAACTATTAGCTTTTATGGGGTTAGTTATGTTATGACAGATATATGAGAATATATCTCTAAGTTTCCTTTATAAAAATACACAGACTAAAGTACATGAAACTATAATTTCATCTGCCTTGGATGGGTGTGAAACTTCGTTTTTCATCTTCAGGGAAAAACAGAGTTTGAAGGCATTTCAGTATACAGCACAGGAGAGAAACTAACAGTATGGTGGAGACAGAAAACGATGAAACATTTCATAATGTGTAATCTTCATCAGGTATTACTAGAGGTGATCAAATTAAGGATGTGATGGTAGGGGTATGCAGAATAAGTGAAACATACAAATGAAACTGTGGTTCAAAAAGGCTGAATAGGAGTAAGTTCTTGGGTGATGCAAGTGTGGACAGAGTTCAACTTGAAGAAATAAGATGGCCTGACTCAGGACAGCCCAGAGGCAAGTTCCATATGGGTGGGGAATTTCATAATAACCTGTGTGATTATCAGCTTCTCAAGATTCTGCTCCATTGTGGCAGTCACTTAGTTTTATTAACATACCTTTGAGGTTCTTGAAGTATTTTATTGCCATTTCTTTGGTGCTCATCTTGTCATAGTGCATATCCCCGAAGAATGTAAACTTGAATTAAAAATTATTTTCTTTATATTATACACATTACTTTCAAAACTTGGCACATTCAAGTTTTAAAAATGTTTTACTTTATTTTAATGAAACTAAACATATCCAATATAGTAAACATCATAAATTGGCAAACACAACCATATACTTTAAATTATAAACCAATAACAAGCAATTAAATTTCAGTCAATACAGTAACTGGTTACATGTTAATGAGTTTTATTCCAGGCAGAGTGGACGTAAGGATATTTGCCTTGTCACTTGTGCTCTGGGAACCACAGTTTCCTATCAAAACGGATACATGATATAGGCTTGCACTGGAAGGTTACCATTCACTGCCATCATCTGTCAAGTGCATGGAAGACAACTTTAACTTCTGTAACTACATGTATAAAAAGTACCTATTTCGTTCAGCAAACTGCCTTCATATGATTTACATAATCTATCAACATAATCAGGTGCACAAATATGAGGTGAGAGATGAAACTGCTGTCATATATAAGACATGTATACCACACGACAGCCTATAAAACAATATATCTGCGCACTCTTGCATTATTCTACTAAAGTTATCTATACAAGGACCAACAAAGAAAATGAACATGCACAGTAAGTGCCGCTTCCATGAACGAGAAAGAATGCCGACGTGACTATCCTTCCCGTTGAAGGTTCAAAGTAATTTCAAAGCATGGAATAATTTACTTCGGTCTCTTTATCAAACTTGTCAGTAAGTCTTTTTTTTTTTTTGTGCTTACGAGCCCTATAAGCATACTTGAAAGAGTTAAATGAGACGTTCTGCAAATAAACTATGCGCCGCGACACATTATGAAAGATACATTAAATGCCTCCTGAGAATTAAATTCACCGAATTGGCAGCACAACCTGTATCACGAAGCGAAGAAATTAAAGTAATAAGCGGCAATCCATTTCTAGAAAATATATCTTGGAACAGAAATGAATTTCGTATATTCGGTACTATATACAGATGAGGAACATCATAATACAAATACCAAATACGTGCTTTGTACAGCCGTTTAGTCACCTTGCCTGGAAATCACGTTATGCGGACCAGAAATATAGCAATATGTGTTGCTCCTACTCCGTGTTATCTACCACCTGCCATCATTCACGACTAGATGATGTGTTCACAACCATTACGCCGACTATTGCTCTCTCCTCGCGCCTTTTTCTCATTCAAAAACAGTGTTGCCAGTATGGCATTGAGGTTAACCGTCAGATATTCCACGGAAAGTAAAACTTTTCAATTCTATGTGGTACAACTTGATTTACGTTCTCACAAGTCTGAGCAATAAGTTAACCCTTATGAGATGTTATACCTTGCAGTCTGGTGATAAACATCAACATCTGAGCATCTCACAACCACAGAACACCAACACAGAGGCTAAGTGCTGTTCGGTACGTGCCGTTGAAGGATCCGTGATGCAACTTTGAACTGTAATTTCAAAGAGCTTAGCGGTACTGAATTCAAAGTATTAAATTTCATATACAACATAGGACCGCTTCGATCTCCACTCTTGTTCTCTTTTCCGGCATTGTACAATTAGAATACGGGGGGGGGGCGATTTACATACAAACTTTTGTATTTGGAGCAGGCGTGCACGCAACATTTTTCATTTCGCGGGGGGTTAACCCTGAAGTTCTAATCAATTTAAGTCTGATTTTCAAACATTATGGTACAAAAATCATGTCATATAGCATTGCAACTGCATTTATATATGTGAAAATATTAGAAGTGCCATGACGGACCCCATTTAAACGCTTTTTTAATTTCGATTTACCTGTGGGCTGCAGCTCACAAACCCCCTGCGCCGTGAGGTGCGGGACATGTATTGCATCGATATGTTTTGCACAAGAATACTCGGCGCCAGTTTCAGGGGTGTATAAGTTGGATAGTTGCCGAGGTTGTCTTGAGAATGAAGCACAATTATAAATTGTGCCTTTTTTCTTAAATTATGTGAAGCACAATATGAATAGCAGTAAGATGCATGTTTTATTTTTTTGTTATATTTATGCTTTACATGCACTTACTGCTAACCATACCGCATGTCAGTCATATGAATGAACATTATATATAGCATGAGGATTTTTTGTAAGCCAATATTTATTTCTGCTGTTTACATTTCTACTTAACCAACCACACCCTCATACAAAGAACATATTTTTCCCATGACTGCATCATTTCAAATTTACCTTTTACATGGAACTAATGATGTGGGATATTTTTTACAAAATGGCCACTTTCTTTTGCATGACAAAGTTGCAAAAATATACAACACAAGAACACTCTCTTCCACTTAATACATATAACAAGTGCTCTACAGGCACCTGAGTTTCAGTCAACAAAAGCTTAGCATAGGCAAATAAGCCCACGCCCTCTAACTTGGTTATTTTCCTGTCCTTGGGGCCATGCTAAATCTAAATTTACCTCTTAACATTATGTACAGGCTGTTTAAAAAAGACATATTCTGCAGGCATTCATCTTGTAAACTCTTTTAAACAAAGAACAAGGAATACAAAGGCACATTTTACACAATTAAATTTTTAAGTTTGTAGGTTTTTATCCTACTCAAAAACACAAAATTAACCTTTTTGAATTTAAATAGCTGCCAACTTCAGGCACTCTAAAAAGCAATGCCTAAACATCATTTGCTCAACTTATTTCAAAAGTAATATTAAACCAAAGTTTTATTAGTACTCTTAATGCTGAATAAAATCATAAAGTAAGTTCTTTTTGTTCTGGCCACACGTTAAACTGCAAATTCAGTTATCTACAATCACATGCAGTGGTCAGTGTCTCATAATCCCCTCCTTGAAAGATATAGGACACTACATTAAGTAAGGCTTATGTCCCTTCCACCAATGTTAGTGTTTGTATGAAATTATGATATTTGGAAAATTAGAGACAGGAAGCAAAGAACGGATATCAGGAAGTATTCCTTTGTAAATAGAAAACTTGGAACCAACTACATGCAGAAGCATTAGGGATTTTCCCTTGTAAACCCAAGATTTTTAGAAACACAGTTACGAAAGCAATTATAAACATGGTGAAATGAAAGGAACAAAAGTATGGCAAAAATTAACTAAAAGTGAAGTGAAGTGAAGTGAGGTGAAATGGAGCGGTAGGAAATTTAAGTGGGGCTAAGCCAAATGAGAGGGTGGTGAAGTTTAAATGAAAGTGAAGTGTCGACAAGTGTAGTAAAAGTTTTAATAAATGTGTGTCTAACATTATTAGAAGATATATAGATCATACGAAGTTTGCTGCTTAAATGGCTTTTTCACCTATCACATTCTTTTGTATGCTTCTGTTTAATTTTGTAAATTATGTACTTTTATTATGCTTATGTATTCTTATTGTTATGTATGTTCTATTCTGTGTATTCTGTTTCACTGTGTTGTCCTGTATATTGTTTTATGTTGAAATGTGTACTGTACTACTGCCACTGGTGTCTACCCAATTGCAGTCAACAAATATATCATATCATTCCAATCAAAGTTGAGGAGGGAGATAAGCATATAAACATACAGGCACTTTAAGATATCATAAGCTTAAACAGATTATAACTAGGAACACTGAACTGCAAACTGATTTATTGTGGTTTATTATATGATGCTTTCAATGTTTCAGATTACAGGGCAGAGCAATTATGGCACAATGACCAGTAAACTGGAAAGGATTGGGAAGGAAGTCACTAAAAGATACACATTTCGGAACTTACCTGGAAAATTATAAAGAACCCGAGGTCAGGGCAGCCAGTGCCCCAGTAAATATTTGAAATGGAAACCCCCAGAATATAAGTCTAAATTGTTGCCCCTGCACCTAATGATTCAATGACATCAGAAAACAAACCATATTTTGAATTTTACAGAATGAGGATGGAGTAAACTAATGAAATGTTGAACCAGATTGATTAATCAACAAATGGAAAACAGAGATCAAGGAACTGATCCTTTTCCCTCAGAAAAAGTAAGAGCAAAAAGAGCGTCCTCTGCTGCTGAACACCCCCCCTCCCCCCAACCACCACCACCAGGTGAGATATTTCCACCCATGTTACTTCTTACTAAGGAAAACTACTAAATCTTTACAACTCCACCAATAGCAGGAATGATAGTATGTTCTTAATGAAATGCACACCAAATAACATTTTGTGCTACTTCATGAACACTTGTTAAATTGTGGCTCAAACTACTGTTTAACCAAATGCATCCTCAAATTTATTGCACATACAGTGTACATAACACAAGACTTCTATAAAGAATCAACTCCTTTTTAACTGTGAAACTTATTGCAGACTAAATTAATTCACTGGCAAAGTGCATTATGATAACTGGACTCTGTAGATAACAGATAAACAGTTACAAAAGATACACATCTCACACATACATACATTACATCACATCACACATACTGTGAAACAATGAAGCATTCCCCACCAAAGTTGTCCATCACATTTCCTCAAGAGTGTTACTGATATGATATGCATCTGCATTAAAGGCAAATTTAACATATCCACTGGTATGAAAGGTTGGGCTGTTTCCTGGAGCTTTGTCCAACCACTGTGCCTTTATAGGTTGGATACACCATGACAAAACATCTCTTTAAAAAGACATGTTCC